>Ga0209164_1000261_pt1 | contig 152634 bp, 124 predicted proteins | sample MTBNYHSulfiMetaG_FD_187458 | JGI IMG/M metagenome (GOLD analysis project Ga0209164, IMG submission 187458) | Enrichment culture microbial communities from rom New York Harbor, USA that are MTBE-degrading - MTBE-NYH (New York Harbor Sulfidogenic)... | ecosystem: Environmental > Aquatic > Marine... | reverse complement strand
TCAGTGACAGTGACAGTCAGTACTGCAAACACAGCTCCCTTAGCCGTGATCGATGTGGATGCCAACAGCGGTAATACGGAAACGGTATTCACCTTTGATGCATCGGGATCATCGGATGCAGAAGATGCGCTGGCTGATCTTCAGATCCGTTGGGACTGGGAGAGTGACGGAACCTGGGATACAGGCTGGACAACAACCAAGACGGCCACCCATACCTTTACAACAGCAGGTAACTATACGGTAACCCTTGAGGTTCGGGATACAGAGGGTCTGAAAACAACAGATACAGAAGATATATATGTTTCAACTGCAAACACAGCACCTACAGCAGTGTTTACATCAAATTACAGCACCGGCACAACCGAAACAGTCTTCACCTTTGATGCGTCAGATTCTTATGATGCCGAAGATTTTACATCTGATTTACAGGTTCGTTGGGACTGGAACGGTGACGGAACCTGGGATACACCATTTAGTACAACAAAGACTTCCACACATCGTTTTAACACAGCAGGAACATATAATGTGACGCTACGGGTTAAAGATACCGGCGGACTGATTGATGAAACTTCTCAAAGTTATACTATTACAGAATATACAAACAACCCGCCTACTGCACATTTTACCGTATCACCAGAATCAGGTTATACAAATACCCTGTTTGAGTTTGATGCATCCGGATCGTCAGATTATGAAGATGGTAACAATCTTCTTTTCCTCTGGGATTGGAATGATGACGGTGTCTGGGATACAGATACCCTTTCCAATCCTCATGTAACCTATAGATATGACAGTGCAGGATCATATAATATAAAACTACTTGTGATTGATTCAGGCGGACTAATGGACAGTACGTATCACTGGAATCTGGAAGTTTCTACTATAATATATCCCACTCCCACTGCTATATTTTCGGTTAGCCCAACAACAGTTGATATAGGTGAGGTTTTTACCGTCGATGCTTCTGAGTCCTTTGATGCTAATGATGGTTATGATCTTGAATACCGTTGGGACTGGGAAGATGATGGTACCTGGGATACTCCTTTTGAAACTACAAAAATCAAAACACACAGTTATGACAGTTCGGGACAAAAAACTATCAGATTGGAAGTCAGAAATACTGCTGATGAAATTGGCACAACAACCAAAACCATTACTGTCAATCCATAAATTATTAACCGCATAAAAATGAAAGAGTCCCAAAAACGGGACTCTTTTTTTATTTGTTCAATTTATTGAATATCAATCATAAGGATTGGGATCTTCAATACCTGCCTCGGTCCGTGTAAACCGGAGTACTTTTTCATGACCCTTATCTGCCACATAAAGAACTTTGTTAAAGAATGCCACACATTGAGGTTCATGTAGAAGATCGTTAAAAGTCATCTGAATTAATGTGTCTTTTACAGAGGCTTCACCGTTTGTCCAGGTAGTATCCGTTATACGGATCCATTCTTCACGGACAGCAACAAATTTCTGGAATTTACCGCTTGAGCTGAATTTTAAAACGGCATTTTGAGATGAATCCAGAACGAAAATAGAAGCATCGTCTCCGACAACTGCATCCATTGCCGATTCAAAACGATCCAGATCCATTATGTCATTTATTCCCAAAGAATACGCAGACAAATAATTATCATTTTGGAATTGAAGCTTATGGAATCCAAAATAATCTCCAAATTGCGTATACAGGAGATTACCCGAGGGATCACTATAAAGACTAACAGGCATTGAGACAGTACCTGCACCCGTTCCCCGGTCGGCGATGATATTCTCATAAACTCCCATGAAATGCCAAATAAAGCGGCCGTTTTTCAGTTTTACCAAAACGGTGGGAATGAGTCTGAATTTGATCAGGCGGTTGTTTAATGAATCCATGACAGCAATGGTTCGCATTTCCGGTGTTTCAGAGGCAACTGCATTGAATGATTTTGCCACTTTGGCATAAACAGGGTTATTACCCAGGGCTTCACCTGTAACCGGATCAATGGTTGCCGTCATATTTTCATTAGCTGAGGATATATAAATAGGCAAAGGCTTTAAAAGTGAATCAAGACGTGAGGGGTTTGTATCAAGAGTTTCACTTCCCTGAATACGCTGATTATTTTCGTTAAACTCCCCGGAAAGAGGGTTTTTGGTAACTATCTGATTGCCGTCCTGATAGTCAAAAGTTTGCACAATACCCTCAATGCCAACCATATTCATATACTGGAACCATGCAAAAACCGTATCGCTTCTGTCAGTAAAATAAACAATGAATCGATTATCGACCGTAACTGATACGGGAGATATCTTCCTATTATAAATTACAATAGACTGTAAGCTGTCGTATACACCTCTTTCAATACTGCCACCTGCACGAATAACGGAAATTGTGTTTATTTTTGGATCAGCCAGATATATGCGCCCATCGTTCGTGGCATACATATCCTGAATATCCGAAACACCAATATCACTAAAAGACCATCTGGGAGTCAGTTCTATATAAGCATCTTTGTCATCGCTTATTCCCTTGGGATTATCTGATGATGCAGTAGGCAGATCAATCGTATCTATGCAACCGGATAAGGTGATGATGAGTATTGCAAGGGTTATTTGCAGGACTTTTTTCATGGATCATCCTAAAAATTATAAGAAATTTGAATTTGCTGTGTCCTGTTCAGGTATTTATTATCTCTGTATGCATAATCAATCCTGAGGGACTGCCCCCATTTCTCCGCCGCGAAACCGATGCCGTATGAAAAAGGATTGTTATCATCGTTGGTATCATAACCGGCACGGAGGGATAATGTTTTTAAGAGTGTGAGTTCAGTTCCGAAAGCAAAATATTCCGCATTATCCACGGGATGGTTTAATTGTGCCGATAAAAGACAGTTAAGGAACCTGTTTTCATATAAGGTGATTGCCGATCCCAGATGAAACGTGGTGGGAGGGGAGAATTTTTCGTACTCTCTGTTTTCAATAATACCGTCTTTATTTATATACTCATACGTGCCGCCCGGTGCAGTCGGCGGACCAAAATTCAGAAAGGAGACGGCTATTCTGAGATCTTTATATCCGGTATAATAAAAAGTCCCAAGGTCTAACAGCAGGGCAGTACTTTTAAAATGAAGATACTCTTCTCCGGCAATACGGCCTGTGATACCAAAACTGAAGCGTTCACTCATCTTCCTTGAAAAAGAAAATCCAAAGAAATAATTTGAAAAATTGAAATATTCACCTGAACCGTATGGTTTATATTCTGTTGTGATCTCCATGGCCGGCATATGAAGTGTTCCCGCCTCAAATCCAAAAGCCCAGTACCGTATAGGAATACTGATGGCAAAATATTCATAACTGATATCAGCGTACCAATCCAGGTGACTGAATGTGACAGATGGTGCACCGATCTGAATCAAACCTGCAGGATTATAGTGAATAACAGAGGCATCTCCTCCCAATGCCATATAAGATTCAGCCATTCCGGATGCACGGGCATTGGGTTTAATTTTCAAGAAAGTGAACGAGGACGTACCGGCCCGCTGACCACCTAACTGCGGAAAGAGTCCGCCTGCCTGGAGTATTCCGGATGTCAATAACAGTATCAATAGAATTTTTATAGATTTCATCAGACCTCAGCCATTCGCTTAAAAGTTCAAAAAGAGTCCTAACGTTACCTGTCTGGGTGCATAATACCGTGCCGGATCATAATTCGGATTTCTTCCGGCATAATAAGTATAGGGTATTATTTCACCCGGATCATATGCCTTTCCGGTAAAGGGATTGATACGTCTGGGTATCCGGTGATTAAAAACATTTTCAGCGTCAATATAAAAACCATACCGCAGGGATTTAAATCGGAAATCTTTAGTAAATTTCATATCAATGGTTATATAGGGATCCGCTATGACTCCGTATGGATTATCAGACATGCTTGTTCCCATAAATACCCATGTGCCGTCATCCATCATGACCGTATCTGTTGCCACGCTCTGCGTATAGCGGGATCCGGATTGGGCATCAAAGTGTATGTTCAGCTTCCAGTGATTTGGCATACGTATTCCAAAAAGACGGGGAGGTGTTTCTTCACTCATATTGAAACGGAGATTTCCCGTAAGTCTGAAAGGCTGATCCCATGAAAGGTAGTTTTCAGAGAGAGGCTTTTGGGAAAGCATTCCGGCTTCTATCAGCAGATTGTCATCAGGTCTGGATGCCTTTCCCGTGCTGATGGAATAGGAAAATGAGGCATCTCCGGAAAAATAACGTCCGTAAAGCCTCCTGAAAATAATCTCAATTCCCCGGGACCGGGCATAATCGGCATTGATATAAATAAGCATGCTGTAATTTCCTACAAGAGGATTGAAACTCGTTATCCGCTGGGATGTCTCATAATCAAACATATCTTTGTAATATGCTTTGAATTCAATGGCGGTGGAACTTGAAAACTTATGTTTTATTCCTATTTCATAAGCTACGGTGGTTTTGGGGCTTAGATTCGGATTTCCAATGAGAGAATAGGGGTTTTCCGAACGGCTTGTGAGATTTGCATAAACATAGTTATATGTCGGTAATTGACTAAAATGACCATAATTAAAATAGAGCACATCACTATCCGTTACAGGATGACTGATACCTATTCTGGGACTCAGATGTCCTTTGGCCCGGCGTCCCAGAAGATTATATGTTTCCCTGAGAAAGAGTGCTTTTCCTTCAGGAGAGATGGTGAAGACATCCGGGTTATTGACCACATCTTCCACATATTCACCGATTATCCAGTAATCATAACGGAGTCCGATATTCGCTATCATGCCTTCAAATGTAATTTTATCCTGTACATAGAAAGATCCGTCAGATGGTTGGACATCGTAATAATCGTACGTTTCTCCGAAACCGTTTGCACCTGCCCAAGGTTTATATATATCAATAACCTGCATAAAAGTATTTCTGTGGCTGAATCCTGACTTAACTGTATGACGCGTGTTTGGCTGCCAGGTTATACTCGATTCAAAGGATATGTTTTTACTGTAGTAATCATACCAGTTTGGGGCATCACCATGATCCCAGAATTCATCACCGCTGTACACCCGCAATGTACCGAATAGATCCAGAGGTGTATATGTCGTGGGGTCAAGATCCAGCATTTCTTCGTATTCTGTCCAGTGTTTATTTTGAACAGCCTCGTGTTTGCCGGTATAAAAATATCCAAGGTTCATGTTATAGAAGAGTTTTGAGTTCAGTGTGTGAGACCACATGGCATTTACAACCTGTGATTCACGGGTTGTTGTTGGATAATTATCCAGAATTTCTTTATACGTATAGCTATAATCACGGCTTACATTTGCACTGTGGTTATAAGAAATGGAAAATTTATTTTTAGGAGTTATCTGCCAGTTCAGTTTAGCCATACTGCTGAAATTGTTTACCTGACGGCTGACAAATGACTCTGTCCATTTTCTGTAAGGATATAATGAACCGGCTCCGGGAAGGTAAGTATCTGTCTTATACAGATAACCGCTGACGAAAAAAGACATATTGCCGGGCAATATCCTGAGATCTTCAGAAAAGAGCGGACCACCTAACGTGAATTCAATATTGTCGGTATTGAAATTATCCGGATTAATTTTATCTGTTTTATAGCGCACAGACCCCTCAAAAGAACGGGAACCTTCTTTCAGTTTAACATCAATGATGCCTGACATTGCCTGACCGTATTCCGCATTGAAACCACCCGTAATAAATTCCAGTTCTTTAATAGCATTCGGGTTTACATAAAGGCTGTTTGTTGCCCCGGTTAAAGGATCCTTGATTGAGAGCCCGTCCACAATAAACTGACCTTCATCAACACGGCCGCCTCTGATATGGATTTCATTATCACCGCTTTTTGATACGCCTGCCTGTTGCGATATTATATCACTTACACTTTCAACAACCTTATTTTCAATATCCGATGCACGGAAAGTAGCGGAAGAACTTGTATTATCAGCATCTATAATCGGTCTTTCACCAATAACCATAACTTCCTGTCCCAAAGCTAAAACCGTGGATTCAAGTTTAAGATCCAGAACTTTTGTTTCCTCCTTTTTCACGACTAATCCGCCATGGAGCTGAACGGTATAACCGATCATAGAGACTTCAAGATCATAACTGCCGGGGGATAAGTTGGGAATAATATACGTTCCGTCTACATCAGATGCGGCTCCGTAGTATGTTCCTTTTAAGAGGATATTTGCACCCGGCAGAGGTTGTCCTGTCTTGGCATCAATAACAATCCCCCGGATGGTTGCCGCCTGAATTGACAATACCAGTGAAAAAAAGAGCAAGAATAGTTTAAATAGATATTTTTTCATCATTTCAATCTGAAAATATGTTTAAATAATTCATCAACATTGTCTTTTCCGTTGCAATAATACAAGGGTACCGTCATATAATAACAAACACCATCATTAATAGGAGTCTCAGTCATTATACCCGGTGCACCGTTATATGATGATCCACTTGGCCCGGCATCCTTAAAGCGGTAACGTATAGTGGCACGGGGCCCCGGTTCAATTGCCCATAATCTGTCTGCAAGAGTCCATCCTAAGGATAATGCAAGTGTGGAATCAAGTTCAGGATTATCCCAAAAGGCATCAATTTCCGTTCCCGGAAGGATTCTTCCTGTTTTACTGAAAAAATACATGGTATCAATACTGGTAAAACTCCATGTTGTATCAGCCAATGTGCCGCCCTTCATGGCATTATTCATAAATAGAATACCACCGTCCGCAACAAACCGGGTCAGGGCAAGAGCAGACTGATTTATGGAGTTTTCACCCCGGAATGTATACCAGAACACATTTTTAAAATAGCTCAGATTGTATTCAATATCCTGTGTACTGTATGGAACGGCATTGTGTGGATTGTTGTCTCCCGAACCGATTTCCCAGACAGAGTAATTATCTTCTCCTACAATATCATTAAAAATACCTTTGTAGAAATTCTGGTGTTGATAATTGAGCTGGTCACTGGCAAAGTCATTGACAATCAGGTAATCTCCAACCGGTTCATTCACATTCCATCCGTTAGGATGATTTCTGTCTTCCGGATCGGGAAATGATATAATATTTGATTTAGCTCCGGCAATATCCTGAGCCTGAATAAAAATCCGGTGTGGACCGGGGGAGAGGTCTTTGAGAAAAATTGAGCGCTGGGTTCCATCCAGTCTGTTCCATGAACTGGTATCATCCAGAGCCCAGAAAATAGTGGTTACGGTTTCAAACCCGTCAAGATCGGATACATCCCAGAAAAAGGAATGGTGCGTAAAAGATTGATGTACCACATCGGGAGATGACGCAACAACGGGAAGAGAATTATATTTCCATTCCAATTCAGGCGGGGAATTGTAAACCGGGAAACTGATGACAGCCGGTGTGGGATCAATCAGACTGTCGTTATCCATAGCCCACACCTGAAAACTGTAAATATCAAATTTTGACCTTAGTGGTAAATAGAATATTTCAGATTCCTGTGATGTATAAACAGGTTCAGCCATGTAGCTCCATTTGTAGAAATAACCAATAACTTCTCCATCCGGGTCATCACCCCACCAGAAAACTTCTTTAACACTGATCGTTGTATCAAGCCCTAAAATTATGATCTCATCGTCTCCGAGATAAATTGTATCCCCGTCATTTATCCAGTAGTCGCCTGCAGTTAAAACGGTATCCGGATGATAAATAAATGAAACATGGGTCTCAGGGGGGTAATTTATCAGTTGTGCTTCCGGTAAATCATCAATAAATGGATTATCACAATTCCAGAAAAGAATGGCGCTCAGAATTACCGGTATCAAAAGCACTTTATATTTCATTCGGACCTCTCATGTGAGGGGAGGAAAACCTCCCCTCCACAGATCTTGATCATTTAAGGTATGTCATTTTTCTAACGGCTTTAAAATCACCGATATTGATCTGATACAAATAAATACCGCTGCTCAGATTTGCTGGATACCATGTAACCATATGATGTCCCGGTGAATAAACATTGTTAACCAATGTTTGAACCAGTTGCCCTTTCACATTGAATACATTGATCTTTACCAGATCGTGTTCAGGCAGATCAAATGCGATAGTCGTTGAAGGATTGAAGGGATTCGGGTAATTCTGATGTAGGGCATACGTAACAGGAATTACCGGTTCAACGGAGGATATGCCACCCAGATCCGTAGCATCCCGTACCGCAATTTTAAAAGTATCATAACTGTAGATATAAACGCCGTTAACGATGAATAATTCATGTCCGACTCTTACAGTATCTGTACCTATGGTTGCATAATCATTACTGACAACGTTGAACACATTGGGTGCCACACAATCGTCATCAAGAAGAATACTGCCGCCGCCTTCACTGTCTGTAACTGTAATATCATACTGATTAATGGATTGAACCAAAAGCATTCCGGACAAGTTTATTTCAACACCTTCATATGCTTCATGGTTTTCGGCAATTGTTGCAATAGATACTCTGGATGGCGCTGGTGGTTGTGAAATATCACCGGCAATAATTGTATCGGCAACGATATATGTGTTACCCTGCCATCTCCAGTAATCATCGTAATTTTCATCCACTTTACCTGTCACGGTGACTTCCTGACCATAAGAAAGTCCGGTTAATTGCTCCGGGGTCCCAAGAATATATATACCGTTCCAGGGACCTGTATCATCTGCCATAGGTAATGTGGTAACACCACTGTTTGTAAAATTGATAACAAAATCAATTCCTGCCGTAATATATCCCGAGACAGTAACGGTAGCATCACGAAGGGGTGAAAGGCCATTTGCCCAGTGTGTATATTGTATATCCCGGATAGCCGGATCACCATCCAATATAACATATGAAAAGTTCTCTGTTTTATATTCTGACGGAAAAATGCTTTCACCTTCAAATTCATCTTTAACATAGAAATAGTAATCAACAAAGGACTTCTCAGCCTGAGCAGGGATTTCTGCACTTAAAACTTTATTTTCTCCCTCTGTCATGAGGAGTTCACTATAAGTATCTGCTTTATCCACCCGGTAAAAAACTTTTGCTTCAGATATATTTCGGGGAGTAACAGCCTGAACGGATACGGTCGTTCCTTCGGTTGATTTTGGTATCATGGGATTTCTTGAATGATTCGTCAGCAGCGGCGGTCCTTCGCCCACAACCACATCTCTTTCATACAAAGGTTCAATCTTGTAAGTTGTGGAATCGGCATAAAATCCGTAATGATGATAAATCCAGCCAACAATACTTTCAATATTAGTACCAATTGGCGGTGGAATAAATGCCCGCATACTGTCTGAGTCATCATCAACCAAAACACCGCCTGTGCCGTCATCAATTTCCATGACTTCATACTGAAGAACATTTTTAGTAACAACAGCATTTTCAATTTTTACAAAAACATTACCCCATTGTTCTGCGGTTGTAGGCCAGCGAAGATCACCTGTTTTTACAATAGGTGTATCCGGTAAAGCCTGTTCAAAATTGAGGATATTCACATCTCCAACAAGCCAGAATTCGGTCATATTGGATTGATCAGTTGAATATTCACCCACATATCCGGTCATTTCAATCTCATCACCGGGATAGAGTATGGGATATATAGTGGAATCTTGGTTATACGAAAGAATGGCACTCCAGGGGCCGCCATGTTTTTCAGACAGGATGAATTTTACACCGGCTCCGGCATAACTGATACCTGTTTGCATAGTTATGATGCCTCTAACCGTAAAAAGAGAATCGTCTCCTTCTTCACGACTCAGATATGAGAAATCGGAGACACCATCCGTACCTGTTTTTACAAGATCAGAGTAGCGAACCTGCTGTATTCTCTGAATCCGGGTATAAACTTTATCCTGACCTGTTTTAACCCCTTCAATAATATCATAGGCAAGCCGAGGTGCAATTTTAAAATTACTATAATCATAAAACAGAGGGCCTGTAATAGATAATATTGTTCCGTATTCTGCAGGCCAGAAATAATAATCCCCGTTATCAATCATGACGGTACCCGTTTCATCCGATACTGACCATTCACCATACCCTTCATCGGGATTAGCAACATTCACATCTTTAATCCGCACAAGAACACTTTCATAAGATTCTGCTGTAGATGAACCGGTATTGATCTCACTGGCAGTTACTACAATCGGTTTTATGCTGAAAACACCTTCTTTTTCAATAATTATGGACGTAGGATTGGACAGACGGGTCAGGCCATAGCTTTCCTGGACAGTTCCAGTAATAGTTACGCTGTCCCCTTCAGAAATAAGAAGGTCATCGGGAGCTCCCGCATAAACACAGATACCGGACCATGGTTCATTTTTATCCTGTACAAAGAAATAATTATTATCGTATGCATACGGTTCTGCAGTTACAATACCTGAAATAGTCACTGTCTGACCATTCAGTGGTGAATCACCGTTTGGATCTGTTGTATACTGAATATCTTTTATGGCTGTTATCTGTGCAAAAGCAGAGACAGCAACCAGAATAATCAGTACCATCATTAACATTTTTTTCATCTTAATATCTCCTTCTTTTTCATTTAATTATCAAAAACCGGCCTGTTTTCATTTTTCCGGTTTGTATATCTTCGATTGAATAAAGATAAAGCCCCGTTGCAACAGCCTGATCGTAATCCGTTATGAGATCCCATGCATGTTCACCACCGCTGAAAACAGTGTTTCTTCCGGACAAATGTTTCAGGGTTGCGTTGTCCGAGCCGTCATATGTTGATGCATTATGGATAATTGTTTTAATTAATTCACCTGCGAGAGTAAAAATCCGGATAACCGATTGGTCCGGCAGGCCGTAAAACCATATCATCCTGTCCCGAACACCAAAGCCGTCCCATTTTGCACGCGCATTATAAGGATTGGGATAGACACCTGTCGTCCATTCTTGCTGAACATCCGCAGGCGTCTGACCGGCTACTATGGCTGTCCTGTTTTCAAGCTGACTTGATTCGAGGGATGGCAGGCCGGTGGCCGGGTCACCGGTATCAAAGGATGTAACGGCATAAACATTTTTATCCGGCCATCCGTTAAGAATTCCCGTGTTTTCAAATTTATAGTGGAATGTATCCGAATTAAAAATTTCATAAGAAGGCGTTCCGTAATCATCTTTTATTCTGAGCACATCAAGTCCCGTATTGAATCCGATATCATTCTTTTTATCAATCTGAGCAAGAAGGGTCCATTCGTGATCAATACCGCTGGTTTTTCTCCGGGCATAGATCCTGTATCCTTCAAAATCTTTTTTACGGCTTACAGGGTCTTCATGTTCTTCAGGAATATTATTCCAGTAAAGAACAGCCCTGCCTGCTTCGACTTCTATATGCAGTTTCGGAGAGGGGGGAGGAGCCGGCAGGATGTAACGGTCCAGTTTACCGTTCCCGTTCTGATCTTCTCCCGGATCCAGCACACCGTTACCGTTGCTGTCTTCACCATTATAAGCTTTTTGTGCCCAGTCCAGATTTGCCCTCAGCAACTCTCTCCGTTCCGGTGTATCCTGCAAATCTGCAGTACTCCATCGTCCGCATCCGACAGCATAGACGACATTTAGAGTATCTCCGGGATAAAAAGCCCATGATGTGCTGTCTGCATTATCTGCTTGGGTTCCAAAGGGCCCCGCTGAAATAAGGATCATCCAGCTTCCCGGTGTATTGGGATATCCGTCCTCAGTAAACATATCACCGGTTCCAGGAGGCACAGAAGTTTTCATTTTATCATAACGCTGTTCATCATTGACAGGCATAAAATAATCGGGATAATTCATGTTAACAGCCGAATTCCACGGCCATTGGTTATATTGGGTATCCCAGTATTCCCGGGGAACTGTTTCAGAGCCCAGGCAGGAATAGCCCACATAACTTTCAGCATAACCGTTGTCACCGTCAACATCATACTGATATGCAATATTTCTTGGAAATCCGGGAACGTCATCATCGGGTATGGGGTCAAAAAGAGAACGGTCAAAACCATTTTGATTATCATACCAGGACCATCCGCCACCCGGTTCATAATAGTTTGTGTAGTTCATATTACCTACGGCAGCATCAGCCCATAAGCCCACATAAACATCTTTAATAATATTGGTGCCGGCATTCACAATGAAATAATCCAGAATGACAAATGCTTCTGCGAACTTATAATTCCAGGCATGGGTTTGAAGGTTGACGATCAGATTGAGTGGTGTGTGATTAACAACGGGACTCATATCATGAAACTGTGTAATAAAATCCTGATGACTTACGGCATCAGGAGAGTAATAAGGACTCGTAGTAATTGAAGACCTTTCAAAAATTGAATCGCCATTATCCGTAAATTCAAATCCTTCCGAACCGTAGTCGAACACACCGTCAATAATTGCCGTGGTAACCCGTTTATCGCCATTGACAATTCCTCCGATCCACAACCCTCCGTAACTCATGTGTTCAACCTGTTCTTTTATGTTATCCGGATATTGTTTATACATACAACTGGGCTGGTTCGGGTTATTGTAACCTTCACCGATAATTCCAAAATTGGTTACGGTTAATCCGAGCTGTCCAACTGTTGAATAATGAACATAATCCGCTACACCGGAAGCTGCTTTCATAAGTTGCGGGGAAGAGGTCTGTCTTTCTCGCATTTGTGAAAACAAAGAGCCTGTAATAAAAAATAAGGATAAGATTATCAGACAAAATCTACGGTAATTAATCGTATTCAATAATCACTCCTGCTATACATTAGCGGTGCAAGTTGTTCAGTGTTGTTTATACTTATTTTTATAGGAATTTCTCGCGTTATTCACCCTAAAACAACCGTTAAATAAGGTATCCAATTTTTCTCTTTTGTCAAAATATTATTATTCCATTTACATCTATTAAAAGGGAAGAATATGCAGTAAAAATAATTAGAATATGATTGCACTTCTAAAATCTTAACAATATCTTAACTAACAATTCACAGAGACTTAACTTTAAATACGGATTATTCTTCGTATTTTTTCAGCCGTGAAAAGCTGAATCCATAAAAACAGGGAGCACATGAAGACATACCTACAAGCCTTCATCAAAACACTGGAAATTTTGGGTCTCTTGTATATTTTTCTTTTAAGTATTGAAATGATGGGAATCGGATTTAAGCTCTTCGGCAAAGGGTTTGCCCAGGCCCTGATGGAAACCACATCCTCACCGTTTGTCGGCTTGTTTATCGGCATACTTGTTACCAGCCTTGTTCAAAGTTCATCGACTGTTACATCCATAGTTGTAGGAATGGTAGCGGGTGGGACTCTTACCATTTCCGGTGCTATTCCAATCGTTATGGGAGCGAATATCGGAACATCCGTCACGAATATCATTGTTTCAATGGGATCCATTTCGAGGCGGGGAGAATTTCGGGATGCTTTTGCTGCAGCAACCGTTCACGATTTCTTTAACGTACTCTGTGTTATTATGTTATTTCCTTTACAGATATTCTTTAATGTATTGGGCTTTTTGTCCGAAAAGATGGCCGGAATATTTATTGGTTCACAAGGATTGACATTCAAGAGTCCGCTTAAAATTATTGTCAATCCTGTTGCGACATGGTTAGTGGATTTACTGGATAAAAATCCTTTATTTATAGTGATTCTTGCTTTGATCCTGCTTTTTATCGCTCTGCGTTATATCGTTGCCGTTCTAAAAAGCGTTTTTATGGGGAGGGCTGAAAATTTCTTTAACAAAGTCATTTTCAGGTCTCCTGTTACGGCTTTATTCTTTGGTATAATTCTGACCACTCTTGTCCAAAGCAGTTCGATTACTACATCTCTTGTAGTTCCAATTGTCGGTTCGGGCATCCTCACGCTTGTACAGGTTTATCCATACACTATCGGTGCCAATATCGGGACAACCATAACAGCCGTTCTTGCTTCACTGGTTACGGGTAAAACATCTGCTCTTATTGTTGCTTTTGCCCATTTCCTCTTCAATACAATTGGTGCCATACTGGTTCTGAGTATACCACCCCTTAGAAATATCCCTCTCTGGGGGGCGCGTAAATTATCCACGGTTGTATTCGATAACAGATGGATTGCCGTCGTATTCCTCATCTCTTTCTTCTTTATTCTGCCATTAATTGTGATTTTTTCTTCGGTTTTTCATTAAAATACCGTCAACAGGATATATTTCTTTCTCCATTATTTAATTCATGATTCCAGCTCTGTCTTTAGTAACACTTTTTCACTAAACCTGTATTATCCGACTTACTTTTTTATTAATTTTGCCCATGGAAAAATTAGCATCACTCTTCGTAATTACTGCTGCAGCCCTTTGGGGCTTCGACGGTATTGTATTAAGGCCTGCATTATACACATTGCCTGTTTCTCTGGTTGTTTTTATCGAAAGTGCTTTGGTTATCATTCTGTGGCTTCCCCTCTTAATCTGGAAGCGGGATGAACTGGCCCAACTTGATACCAAAGACTGGACTGCTTTCTTTTTTGTAGCTTTGTTTGGCGGGGCTCTTGGAACCATGGCAATTACCAAAGCTCTCTTTTATGTTCATTTCGTGAATTTGTCCATAGTTGTTCTCATACAAAAAATGCAACCGCTTTTTGCCATTGTCTTTGCAACCCTCTTTTTAAAAGAAAGACCCGGTAAATTATTCTATTTGTGGGCTTTTACAGCAGTAATTGGTTCCTATCTGATTGTATTCGGTATGCAGTTTCCCAACCTTTCAACAGGAGATAAAACGCCTATAGCCGCATTTTTTGCCCTCATAGCAGCCATGAGTTTTGCCGCTTCAACGGTAATCAGTAAAAGGGCACTCCGTAAAACATCATTTTATATCGGTACTTACCTGCGTTTTCTGTTAACAACAATAATTATGCTTGGTATTGTATTAAGCCAGAAAAGTCTGACACATCTTACGGATATCAGTTTGAAACAATGGGGTGTTTTTGTATTAATCCTTTTTACATCAGGCGGGACAGCTATTTTTATGTATTATTATGGTCTAAAAAAGATATCTGCCAGTGTGGCAACTATTTGTGAACTTGCTTTCCCGTTAACAGCAGTTATTCTGGAATTTGCAATCAGGAAAAATATTTTAAGCTTCTGGCAATGGATTGGAGCATTTATTTTAATCTTGGCTATCTACAAGGTCTCAGGATTTAAAGTTCAAAGAAAAAATATTCAGGAGAATTTTCATGGCTAAAAAGATTATCAATGAGCCGTCCCGTACACTTATGGAATACCGGATTTTACCAGGTTATACAACAGATGAAACCTCAATTGATAACATTACCCTTGAAACACCCCTTGCCTGGTCACCTCCGGGAGAAATTGATTATGTTTTAAATATTCCGGTTGTATCCGCTGCTATGCAGAGTGTATCCGGAGTCGAGATGGGAATTGAACTTGCCCGCCTAGGTGGCTTGGCATTTATTTTCTGTTCACAGTCCATAGAGCATGAATCCGCAATGATTCAGGATATTAAAAGCTATAAAGCAGGTTTTGTGGACCCTTTTTATGTTCATCCTGATATGTTAATCGGTGAAATATTTGAAAACAGCAAAATAAAAGGATTCAATACATTTCCCATTGTGGACAGAAATCATAAACTGTTGGGAATCCTGACAAAAAATGATTACAGCGGCTCGCATCATGCTCATTTAAAAGTTTCTGAAAGAATGATTCCGAGAGAACAACTGGTAGTGGGTGTAAATATTTCAGATATAAAAGAAGCAAATCAAATCCTTAGAGAAAGCCATCAGAGCGTTTTGCCCATTGTTAATTCCGACGATCAGTTACAGAACCTTGTATTTAGAAAAGATATTCGCAACCATATCAATTATCCTCTTGAATTACTGGATGATAAAAAACGACTGCTGACTGGAGCTGCTATAAATACCTATGATTATACCGACCGTGTCCCGGCACTTGTGGAAGCAGGAGCTGATATTTTAACCGTTGATTCATCGGACGGACATTCCGTCTATCAGAAAAAAGCCCTTGAATGGATATCTGCACATTTCCCCGGGGTGCCTGTAATCGGGGGAAACATCATAACAGCCAAAGGATTCCGCTTTTTGGTGGATACCGGAGCACGGGCAGTTAAAATCGGTATGGGCGGAGGCTCCATCTGTATTACACAGGAACAAAAGGGGACAGGGAGAGGCTTGGCTACAGCTATCATTGATGTGGTTCGTGAAAGAAACAAATATTTTGAAGAAACAGGGAAATATATTCCTTTGGCTGCAGACGGAGGTATTGTGGATGCCAAAGATATCACTGTTGCTCTTGCATTGGGCGCAGATTATGTCATGATGGGACGCTATTTTGCCCGTATGGAAGAATCTCCAACAGAGAAAATCCAAATCAGCAACCGTATCATGAAACCTTATTGGGGTGAAGGATCAGCAAGAGCCCGGGAGTGGAAATCTGCCCGATATTATCAAATGAAATTTGTGGAAGGGGTGGAAGGTTTCGTCCAGTATGCCGGCAAATTGAGAGATAACCTCCCCGAAACACTGGCCAAAATCAAATCATCCATGTCATCATGCGGCGTTAAAGATATCAAAGAGTTTCATGAAAAGGCTGTACTGGAAATTGTATCGGCTCTTTCCATCCGTGAGGGGAAAGTCCACGATATTTATATGCCAAACGATTCATCCGATTATAAATCGGATAAATACTAAAAGGTAAAAATTTGAGTGTATCGATTGTGATGGGTGCCCAATGGGGTGATGAGGGAAAAGGGAAGATTGTCGACACCCTGGCTGAGCAGGCTGACCTTGTTGTTCGTTATCAGGGAGGAGCAAATGCGGGACATACTGTTATTCATGGAAACAAAAAATATGTTCTTCATCTCATCCCAAGCGGTGTTATTTCCGGTAATTCACTCAATATTATCGGTAATGGATGTGTAGTCGATCCCGGCTTATTGCTCGAAGAAATCAATATGCTGCAAAGTAAGGGTATCGAATTAAGCCCGGATCAACTGAATATTTCTGAAAACGCTCATATCGTTACACCGATCCACAAATGGATTGATACTTTACAAAATGAGTTTATAGGTACTACCAAACGGGGTATCGGACCGGCTTACGAACAAAAAATCCGTCGGCAGGGTATTCGTTTTGATATGATTGGCGAAGAAAGACATGCTCATCTGTTAAAATCACAACTTACTGAATTTCAATTAATCAGCAGGAATCTTTATAATATTGACTTCCCTGATTATTTAGAGGATCAGCTTAACAAATGTATAGATTCGGCCCGGGAATTATTACCCTATGTTCATGACACTGCACCCATCATATACCAGTACGCGAAAGAGAACAAAAACATATTGTTTGAAGGTGCTCAGGGGACTTTACTGGATATTGATCATGGTACCTATCCATTTGTTACATCTTCAAATACTACAATTGGGGGCGCCTATACGGGTTCCGGTGTCTATCTGGATTTCAACCGGAGAATCGGCGTTGTGAAAGCCTACACAACGCGGGTTGGAGAAGGCCCCTTTCCCACCGAACTCCATGATCAGGATGGTGATAAACTACGTGTAAACGGACATGAATTCGGCACCACAACCGGCCGCCCAAGACGCTGTGGATGGCTGGATCTGACTTTGTTGAAGAAAGCTATTCGAATTAATGGTTTTAATGAACTGATTCTGACAAAAATCAGTTGTCTCTCCGGTTTTTCACACATAAAAATTGCTGTAGACTATAAGGATAAGTGTCCGATATATCAGGTATTTAGCGGTTGGAGTGAAAATATTGAAGGCATCAGGGTGTGGGATAATCTTCCCGATAACTGTAAAAATTATATTAACTTTATTGAAGACTCACTCGGAGTAAAATTTTCGATGATATCAACCGGCCCTGACCGGGAGAATATTATTGGTAGACAGTAGCCGGTAGCCGGTAGCCGGTAGAATGATGAATGAAGAATTGAATTAAGAATGATTGAATTTGATCAGTTGACAGTGGACTGAAGCCTGCCCCGATAAGTCGTAACGACGTTCGGAGACTTTCGACTCGCTACTCGATACTCACCACTCGATACTTATTCCGGTAGTAGACAATATAAGTGAGATGATATGCTTTGCGAATCGATGGAATGAAGGAATATCTGAATGATGAAAAAGTGGAAAAATGGAATAGGTGTCTTCTTGAATCTTGTGATGGTTGATCCACTTGTCTACTGCCATCATTCATCATTCATCATCCAACTCATCACTCAGCACTCATCACTCAGCACTCAGAACTCAGAAAGGTTAAACAATGATTTCTTTTCAGGATGAAAAAATACTGATTCTGGATTTTGGTTCACAGGTAACCCAGTTGATAGCCCGGCGTATCAGGGAAGCTCATGTTTATTGTGAGATTCATCCGTTTAATATCAAATTGGATCAAATCAGGGCTTTTTGTCCACGGGGAATTGTTCTTTCCGGAGGTCCGTCAAGTGTATATGATAAAGGCGCACCTCTGCCGGATCCGGGAATTTTTACCCTGGGTGTACCCATACTGGGCATCTGTTATGGACTCCAGCTGATCGCACATCAGTTTAAGGGGCTTGTTGATAAAGCGGCTCACCGCGAATACGGCCGTTCCGAAATGACTGTCTTATACGATGATGATCTGTTTAACGGTCTGATTCTGAAAGAGAATAACCTTACGGTCTGGATGAGTCATGGGGATAGGATTGAAAAACTTCCGGAAGGTTTTGAAAGTATTGCCCGAACAGATAATGCGCCGGTTGCCGCTATTCGCAATAAGGAAAAAGGAATTTATGCCATACAGTTTCACCCTGAAGTAGCTCACACGGATCAGGGGATAGAGATATTTAAGAATTTTCTTTTTAAGATTTGTCAGGTTCAGCCACTTTGGACACCCTTAAATTTTGTTGAGTCCCAAATGGAAAAAATTCATCAGGAAGCGGGAGGGAAGCAGGTTTTATGCGGATTATCCGGTGGTGTGGACAGTTCTGTTGCCGCCCTGCTTATCCATAAAGCAATTGGCGATCAGCTAACCTGTGTTTTTGTAAATAACGGGTTGCTTCGTCTGAATGAAGCAGAAGATGTAATCAGCTCGTTCAGGGAGCATTTTAAAATCAATCTGATCTATGCAGACGCCGAAGATCGTTTTTTAAATGCTTTAAAAGGAGTAAGCGATCCTGAAAGAAAAAGAAAGATCATTGGAAACATGTTTATTAAAGTCTTTGAAGAAGAAGCATCAAAGCTTGGAAAATTTGATTTTCTTGCTCAGGGAACCCTTTATCCCGATGTGATCGAATCCGTATCTTTCAAAGGTCCTTCTGCAACCATAAAGAGTCATCACAATGTGGGCGGACTCCCGGATAAGATGAAATTCCGCCTGATAGAGCCTCTCAGAGAGCTTTTTAAGGACGAAGTCCGTGAAGTGGGAGTTCAGCTTGGTCTTGATGAAAAAATCCTTCACAGGCATCCTTTTCCCGGACCCGGACTGGGAATTCGTGTTTTGGGGGATATTACACGAGAAAAATTGGATATTTTGCGAAAAGCTGACCATATAGCTATTCAGGAATTGCACAATAACGGCCTTTACAGAGAAATATGGCAGGCTTTTTGTGTACTTCTGCCGGTTCGCAGTGTAGGTGTAATGGGCGATGAAAGAACGTATGAAAATACCGTCGTTTTCCGGGCCGTGACCAGCGTTGACGGAATGACCGCCGACTGGGCACGCATCCCTTATGATGTACTGGGAAGGATTTCAAGCAGAATAATCAATGAAGTTAAAGGTGTAAACCGCGTTACCTATGATATCAGTTCCAAACCGCCGGCAACCATTGAATGGGAGTGATATTAATCAATTTTTTTCTCATTTCTTTTTGTATATAAAAACGCATTAATTTACCATATATTGATTCAGTATCTTTCAGATGATGCTGATTTTTTCATATCTGTATCTGACATCTGTTAAGATACCCCAATACTCACATAGTATTAATCAGGGGGAATTGATGAATAATTCCAAATCTTTAGGCTTATCAGTACTTCTGGGGGCACAATTTCTTTTTGTTGCTTTTGGAGCATTGGTCCTGGTTCCCCTGTTAACCGGTATGGATCCGAACATCGCCTTGTTTACGGCAGGTTTGGGAACACTGGTTTTTCAATTGATTACCCGGTCGAGTGTGCCTGTCTTTCTTGCCAGTTCATTTGCTTTTATTGCTCCGATCAGCATTTCTGTGCAGGATTTCGGTATGTCAGCAACCCTTGGAGGACTTGCGGCTGTTGGGTTGGTATATCTTTTCCTGGCTTTCATAGTGAAAAGGAAAGGCCCTCAAATTATTGAACATTATCTGCCGCCGGTAGTTATCGGTCCCGTGATTATGGTGATCGGTCTGAAACTGGCTCCGGTTGCAGTGTCAATGTTTAAAAGTTTTGACGGGAGCGGATCGGCAGATATCAAAGCCATTCTGTTGGGATTGATATCTCTGACAACAACTGTTCTTGTTGTTATTAAAGGAAAGAGAATATTTGCTCTTCTGCCCATTGTCACCGGAATTGCCGTTGGATATGTGGCTGCAATGATTATGGGGGTCGTCGATTATTCGGTTATTCACGATTCAGCATGGTTCAGTATACCGTGGATAACTGCTCTTGAAAAAGGCACTTTTGCTATTCCAACGTTTAATTTGAACGCTGTCTTATATTTGATACCCGTTGCCATAGCTCCTGCCATTGAACATGTGGGTGATATTATGGCAATCTCCACGGTTACCGGCGAAGATTATTTAAAAAAACCCGGATTGCACCGCACACTCGCAGGAGATGGAGTAGCGACTACAGTCGCATCTTTTCTGGGCGGACCGCCGAATACAACCTATTCAGAAGTAACCGGAGCCGTTGCCCTGTTGAAGGTAAAAGATCCTATGCTGATGCGCTATGCTGCAATATTTGCCATATTTCTGGCATTTTTCGCAAAACTTGGTGCCTTTTTATCCAGCATACCAAAACCGGTAATGGGCGGAATTATGATTCTTCTTTTTGGTATGATCGCTACGATCGGAATGAATATGCTGATCGAAAAACGAGTGAAAATTACACAATCCGGCAATTTAGTTATAACTGCCGTTATTCTTATTACTGGAATCGGTGATTTAAATATCCAAATTGGAGCTTTTCAACTGGGCGGAATTGGGCTTGCAGGGGTTTTAGGCGTACTGCTTAATCTGATTCTATCAAAACATCAATCATTAATGAAAGAGACAGAAAAATGAAAAAGACAACATTGATTGTATTGTTGCTGTTTCTGTCCGTGTATTTACGAGGACAGAATATCCAGCTTCATTATGATTTCGGTGAAGACCGAAAGCATGTAACAACAACGCTTGAAATGTTCCACCCGGATCAATGGGGATCCACATTCTGGTTTGTGGATTTTGATTATAATGACGGGGGATCTGAAAGAAAAAGTGCTTCCATGGCATATTGGGAAATCAGCAGAATGATCAATTTAAAGTGGGTTAAGGGTCTGTCTGCCGGTTTACAGTATAATGATGGACTAAGTCAGGCCGGAAGTTTTGGGAATGTATGGTTAACCGGGACGGAATATCTGTTTAATATCCCAAATGCTACACTGTCTGCAAGCTTTTGGTTACGTTTAGCTGAAAATCAGGATCCGGATGTGCAGATAACCATTGTCTGGTACAAATCATTGTTTAATGAAAAGGCAGTGTTTACAGGTTTTGTGGATATCTGGGGACAGCGCAATACAGACTTTGACAACGATGGTACTGATCATCAGTATGTAATACTGACTGAGCCCCAAATATGGTACAATGTAACGGAGAATTTTGCGGTTGGGACCGAAGTTGAGGTAAGCAGAAATTTTATATTCGGGAAAGGAAATGCAATTAAAGTTAATCCGACATTGGGAATAAAATGGATCTTTTAGATTGCTTTTCTTGATAATATACTGTTAATTATTGTTCGTTATCAATTCATTGTCAATCACTTGCAGGTATTGTATAAACAATGATACGTACTGATCATCTTCGTGTATTAGGTACGGGAACATCTGTTTCAGAACCGGGTATTTTCCCGTCATCATATATAATTAATATAAAAAACAACCTGACTCTTATCGATGCCGGTCAGGGTATTTCTCAACGGATTGTCAGTCTGGGATATTGTCTGAAGAATATTCAAACCATACTTGTTACACACATTCACTCAGATCATTCAATGGGAATTCCTGAAATTTTAATGGCTATACTGAATGACGACAGAATCGATAATCATACGTTAAATATTTGTATATCAATGGATTATATCAGCTTTATCAAAAACAAATTGCTATATCCCTGGAAAGAATGGATATGTAAAAGTGATAAAATTAAAATTAACTATATCCCTTTAATTAAAAATAAAACACAAATTACTGAATCAATTCAAATTAAACCGCTTACGGTTAATCATCATCCAAGCAGTTTTGGTCTTATGTTAAAAACAGGAGGGAAGGTTATTTTTATTACCGGAGATACAGACATCTTTCATATAGAAAGTGAGATAAAGAATGATACGGATATACTTTTTATTGATAGCACTACCGACGACAGTCATAAAACAGCTGGACATCTGACTGTATCCGAGGCAGTGGAATTGATTCAAAAAACTCAAATCCCTGAAGTTTATTTAACACATATGCTTCCTCAATACCGACAGGAAATAATAAAATTCACGGAAACTATGCAGAAAACAGAGGGTCAGCTTATAAAACCAGCCTATGAAGGTCAGATTATATCCATTGAATAACTGCGCATAATATGTATTATGTAAACTACTGGATTTTTCGTAAAATTACAAATCGTTTGTTAAGGATTAGAATTATTCGCTTATCTCCTTCCCTGCTCTATTATAAGTATGATCTATACGATTATTTAACAACCAATCTGTTCTGATGGAATTTAAAATAAAATAATAATCTAATTATTTTATTAAGTCCTATCCTTTTACAACCAATGTTACAATCTTTTCCGGAATTATAATTGTTTTCAGTACAGTCTTTCCGTCGGTGTATTTTCTTACCCTGCTGTCTTCAAAGACTTTAATCTTTATATCTTTTATGGATGTGTTCTTGGGAACGGTTAAAACGGTTCTGATTTTTCCATTGATCTGAACAGGATATTCAATTTCATTTTCAATAAGATATTTATTATCATACCCGGGCCATGTTTTATACGTTAGCTGTTCCGTATTCCCCAGTTTCTCCCATAATTCTTCGGCTAAATGCGGTGCAAATGGGGATAAAAGCTGTATAAAACCATTCATAAGATTTACATTTAGATTTTCTTCTTTATATGCCTCGTTTATAAAGACCATCAACTGAGAAATTGCTGTATTGAAGCGGCATTCTTCGATATGTTGAGTCAGAATCTTAACCGTTTCATGGTAAGCTTTAACAAATGAATCCGAGCTTTTCTGATTGCTGATTAAGGGATTCTGATTTCCGTTTTCCAAGACAAACAGACGCCAAATCCTGTTAAGAAACCTGTGAATTCCTGCTAAACCCTTGGTAGACCATGGTTTAGGGCGTTCAATCGGTCCCATGAACATTTCATAAACTCTGAGCGTATCAGCTCCGAATTCATGAATAATATCATCGGGATTAACCACATTTCCCCGTGATTTACTCATTTTTTCACCATCTTCACCGAGTATAAGTCCCTGATTCATAAGCTTTTGGAAGGGTTCATCGGTAGAAACAACGCCTAGATCATACAAAACTTTGTGCCAGAAACGGGCATACAGAAGATGCAGTACGGCATGTTCTGCACCGCCTATATAAAAATCAACGGGCATCCACTGTTTTTCTTTATCCGGATCCACCAGTTTATCATTATTACGCGGATCAATATATCTTAAATAATACCAATTCGAACCGGCCCACTGAGGCATAGTATGCGTTTCACGAAAATATTTTTTTCCGTCTTTTCCTGTAAATTCAACCCAGTCACGAATTGCTGCCAGGGGTGACTGTCCGCTGCCGGAGGGTTCAAATTTTTCTACTTCAGGCAATTCAAGGGGAAGATCTTTTTCCTCAAGTGCATAAACATTTCCGTCTTCGTCCTTATATAGAGGAATAGGTTCACCCCAGTATCTTTGACGTGAAAAAAGCCAGTCTCTTAATTTATAGTTTATTGCCCTTTTCCCGGTTTTTCTCTCATCAAGCCAGGAAATCATCGTATCAATGGCATCTTTTTTGTTCATGCCATTGATGAACCCCGAATTTATATGTGTACCATCTTCCACAAAGGCTTCATTGTCAATATCTCCGCCTTCCAGTACCGGAACAATCTCCAGATTAAACTTACGTGCAAATTCCCAGTCCCTTTGATCATGAGCAGGAACAGCCATAATTGCACCTGAACCATAGCTGATCAGAACATAATCTGCAATCCAGACCGGAATTTTTTTTCCGTTTACCGGATTAATAGCATATGCACCGGTAAAAACACCTGTTTTTTCCTTTGATAGTTCCGTTCTGTCCAAATCACTTTTAAGGGCTGCTTCCGCTTTGTAATTATCAACTTCCGATCTGTATTCTTCAGTTTTTATAACATCCACCAGGGGATGTTCGGGTGAAAGGACCATATAGGTTGCTCCGAAAAGGGTATCCGGACGGGTTGTGAATACACTGACAGATTCATCGTACCCCACAATTCTGAATAAAACATCCGCACCCTCGCTGCGCCCTATCCAGTTTTTCTGCATCTCTTTTATAGATTCCGGCCAGTCAAGTTCATCCAGTCCTTCAAGCAGCCGGTCGGCATAAGCAGTAATTTTCAACATCCATTGTTTCAGCATGATTCTTCGAACGGGATACCCTCCCCTTTCACTCTTGCCGTCAACCACTTCTTCATTGGCCAGAACGGATTTTAGATCTTCGCACCACCACACCGGGGATTCGGCTTCATAAACAAGACCCTGTTTAAAAAGCTGAATAAAAATCCACTGTGTCCATTTATAATATTCCGGATCTGTTGTATTCACGACCCGGTCCCAGTCATAAGAAAAACCAAATTGTTTTAATTGCCGTGTAAACGTTGTAATATTTTTTCCCGTTGTAATCCTTGGATGAGTGCCTGTCTGTAATGCATATGTCTCAGCAGGTAATCCGAATGCATCAAATCCGATAGGATGTAATACATTGTATCCGTTCATTCTTTTATATCGGGCAATTATATCACTGGCTGTATATCCTTCCGGATGACCCACATGAAGGCCATGTCCGGACGGATATGGGAACATATCCAGTATGTAATACTTTTCCTTAACGGGATTATCCTGTGTTTTAAATACTTTTTTCTCTTCCCAGATATTCTGCCATTTCTTTTCAATATGGGCGAATGGATACGATTTGATCATGAATCATCCTTTTTTTATAATTCAACCTGAAATTTAACGGATTATCTAATGATTATTAATGGAAAACTAAGCTACAATGCAAAAAATTTAACCACGGGAAGGTAATAGAACCAAAAGATGCCGTTATACAGAATGATTGTTAAGAAATAGGCATTAAATCTTTTGTTTTCACTGCTAAAACTTTTATCAGCATTTGTCAGAATCTTTTTGTAAAGATAAATCCAAAAGGAGACAAGAAAGATAAATCCGCTGTAGGCAAATATATTATATAAAGAATAATTTAGTGTATGCCTAATAAATCTTACCCATACAACCATTCCTGCTGTCAGTGGAAAGCCGTTAATGGACAGCAGGGTAAGAAAAAAACCCTTAGGTATCTTTTCGTCTTCTGGACACCAGTTTTGAATTAAAAATGGAAAAACCAAGGGGATTAACAAAAACAGGTAAAAACTGTAAAGATGTGATAGTCCGGAAGAAGCAATGAGTATATATGGCAGATACATGCTATCGACTGCCATAATCTGTGAAGAAAAAAGATCTTTTTTTCCGGAAAACCGGATTAAAGCACTTATTATACCCAATGCAAGCAGTATGATTGTTGCAATTTTAAAGTGTAAGGGCTGTATCACAGGATATATTTTTATCATCATAATCACTGTAGCAGATGAGCGTATCAATGAAAAATAAATGTAAAAGGGTGTTTTATTGCTGCTAAATACAGTTTTATCAGGAAAATCATATTTGAGCACCAAAGAAAGGAAAATGAAAATGTAAGCAATATCATGTGATGATATGGTATTAAGCAGAATAAAACCCGTAAACAAAACAAGAACAGACAATATATATTTTATCCGATAAAATGAAACAGAGTAATGATTGAATGCAGATCCAAGAATTATAAAAATTCCTTCATAGGCAATAAACCATATAAAAGGACTTTTAAAACCGATCAGAAAGAACAATAAAAGGGGAATAAAGAGAATATCATGAAACCTCCTGTCTATGATCAATCTTGAATAATTCAAAAGTGCAGGTAATAAAAGAAATGCTGAAAAGGCAAACAGGATCCCTGTTTTATGATCCAGGTTAACATTGGACAGAGAAGGTCCATAATGAGTAAAAGCCATGATTGCGGTAATCAGAAGTCCGGACCACATAATTAATGTTGTTACTTTTTGGATTAGTTCTTTTCGTGAAAAATTAATAAAACCCAGTCCGGATAGTATGAAGACTGTCAACAGTATATGTACATGAATTTCTCTATACTGCAACATGATCAAAAGAACCTTTCAAGAATTAGCAAGAAGGCTATTATTCCAATAAAAAATATATACTTTTCTGTAAAACGTGAAGAGTCTGAATTCTCATTATATTTTGTACTTAATACTGAGAGCATAGAAGCGGAAATCACCAAAAGAAGGGTCGTAACAAATATAATTATATATGCCGGTCCTGAATTAAATACATGAAAAAGTACAGTATTAAATATTATTCCCGAATTCATCCAAGGGTTGAAAACTAAAAATGCAAATATAGCTGTTATCAGTGCAAAACGGCCGGGATTCCCATTTAAAACAGACAAGCAATCGTCAGCCGTCACAAATAGAACAAAATAGAGAGAAAAACCATACAAATAATTCTGATGAATGAATGGTTGACCGGATAACCTGATGCTGATGAATGATAAACTCAAAAACAACAAATAAAAAACCATCAGCGGAAAGAATGATGTTTTGTTTCTGCGTTGAAACAGTATCAGAATTATTATTATACCAACTGTTAAAATGAAAAAGAGCAAAAAGCTGATATTCAGTATTGCATCTGCTTTATTCAGTGAGGCCGTAAAGCGTGTCATGATATAGAGAAAAGATGTTGAAGTGATAAATAATTTTGTATCTGCATACGTGGATGATGAATGAAATAGAACATCAGTTATGCTTAGTAACAATGGCAGAAAAAAAGCAGACATAATTAAGAACAGAGCCACGCTGCTATTGGGAAGATAACCAATATTATTAAGAACGTTATAAGAACTTTGTTTCTGACCTGTCAGCAAAACCAGAGAAAAAGCACAGAACATAAGGATTAGGGGAATAGAATCTGTCAGATGACCGTATACCTTATCCTTTATATCCATTTGACTGATGATTAAAAATAAAAATGAACTTACAAAAAATGTTATGGTATTTCCGGAGAAAGCAATCAAAAAAATTGCTGTGATAAAGAGTGTCAGTTTTTTTCTCTCTTCTGAAGTAAGTCTTAAAAGTAAGACGAACATAGAAACAGAAAAACTGATTAAAAAGAGAGAACTCCCGGTATCCTGCATGAATTTAATTTCAAATAAATCATAAATCGGAATTTCACTTATTAAGGGAAATTCAGACCGGAATGAGAGATACATAAGCAGAGATATAAAGAATATTTGAATGCATAAAAACAGAGGATATCTGATTTTAATCTTATAAAAACTTTCCGGGATTATTTCTATAACCACTATGGGTGCTAAAATCAGGATAAGGTAATATTTAATAAAAAGATTCATATCAATCAAAACACCTGCAAAATTTGAATAATTAACATTGATATCAGTGCAACTATATACAAAAATAAAATGAGGACCTCTCCCCTGTCAGGCTTTACCACTCTTTCGGCATTTTTTAATTTCTCTTTCACAAAATCCGTCCGTGATGCAAAAGAATTATGAACATTCTGATATTTTGAGACTGCATAAGGCATGAAAGAAAGAAGAAAAAGTAATGTTCCATAAACAAATGTAACAACGGAAGCTGAAAAAATGATGACAGATAGAAAAATCCAGTGACAGAAACCGTATTCAAATTTGAATTTAAGCGGGTAAAACAAAATGAAAATACATGATAACCAGAGACAGGTGAAAAGTCCCAGACGAATATAAGAAAGAGTAAATTCCGGATAATATCTAAGATGTGTACCGTTTGCCGTTAAATGGATCAATGATTTTTCAGGAAAGGTCATAAACAGGGCTATAATTAGAAAGAGAAGCGGTATATGAACAAAAAGAATCCCCTCTTTTGTGCGAAAATATTGATTTGTTATATATAAAATCACAGAAAGAAATGAATAAACAAGCAATGTGATAAACAATTTACTAATCAGATCCATGATTCTTCCTGACAGTTGATAAAATTATAAAAAGGATCACTGAATAAAATAATAGAATAAAGGCCAAATTAAGAGATACAAATTCCGCTATAAGTGCTGTCATTGTTGATATAGAAACAAGAATTCCGATTCCCTGCGAAGTCCTGTCCTTTTTAAGAAATATTAAAATCCCTGAAAACACTATTACAGAAAATATGGATACCAGTTTAAAAATCAATTCAGTCTTCATATTCATGCCTGTCCTTCAAAAGTAAATTTTTAACCAGCAATACTAGAATTAACATAAATAGAATAAAGAATATAGTATCGGGTTTATGTAACAAATCTGTCTTTTCTGTAATGATTGTAAAAGAAATATTGGATAGAACCGTGACATATAAAATAAAAAACAAGCTGTGCTGCAACCCATGAGGCTGATAAGTCCGTTTCATTTTATTTTTAAACAGATAAGAAACAAGACATAAGACTATCAGGAGTAAAAATAGCAGGTAGAATTCAGGATTCAGCTCAAAAACCGGAAAGAACAGAATAATCATCCATACAAATGATAGCATAACTTTCAAAAAAACAGATCCAGTTTTCAGGATAATGCTCCCAAATATGAAGGAAGCGAGTAACGATGGAAGGCTTATTGTAAATATGCTGCTCATTTAAAACTCACAATTATCAAAATGCTGATGATGACAGATGGTAAAAAAATCAGATTATTCAGCTTAATAAGATACCGTTCTTCAGGCATTGGGAGATAAACCAGGAACAGACGTTGTATATTATCAGCAATCACAAAAAAGACGGAACCTGCAACCCATTTAAAAAGGGGAAAAGAATGTGATGAAATTGAAGATCTCACCGCCTGAATAAACCAACTGTCCTGAGAAAAGCTGACAATCATAAAAAAGAAGATAAGAAAGACTCCGGTAAGCTGGTCTGCTATTCTAAAAATTAATTCACCCGATTGAGAAAAACGAGAAACCCACCGTTTTCTTATTTTATATAAATCAACAGAAAGACTTTCACGTATTAAAAAGAGAACAGTAAATAGAATAATCTTATTCACAATTCCAAGGAGTATTTTAATATAACGGATATACTCAGGCTTATCAGGAACTTCATTCAATATCCTGATAAAGATTAGAGTAATAAGAATCAGAAAGAAATATTCAAAGATTTGACGAATTTTTTTACCGGATTGATACTGAATATGAGATGACTCTTCCGATAGATAATCGAGTGCATACATCAACAAATTTACTGTACCATAAACGAAAAATACGGTAAAAGCGTTTTCTGAATTAACCGGATAAAACACAATATACAAAACTGCAAGAATCTGAATCAGAATATAGTATTTAAGGAAAAATGATGTTTTTTCATTACCCTTTTTCATCAGGGTTTCTGAAAAATAATCTTTTAATGTATTGATACTGAGTCTTAATCTCAGACTACAGAAGTGATCTGTTATCCGTTTGTACAGAACAATCAATAAAAGTAAAAATGGTGTTGACGTAATTAAAACCAAGGTCATTAGAATGATCTTAAAAGGGTATGGTATTGAAACATTTTGAATTATCTGTGAAAGATTCATACGTAGAACTTCTCCTTTAACTCAAAATGGAATAATGAAAAAATATAATCAAGTGTTTCATGGTGCAGATTGATAAAGGATTCTTTTCTTTTATGAAAAATATCATAGATATAATTAATATCAATATGATCATCTGTGACTTTCTGAATTTTACCGTACATAAACATATCATCTTTTTCGATCATGAAATTCGGTTCTACAGGCAATTCAAAATGTTCGAACAATGAATCGTAGGATGTTTTTGAGAAATTTTCCAGATCATTTTTCATTTTACTTAAATACAGATTTTGATCCTGCAGCAGTTTATTTCGGTAATCTGGTATGTTTGAAGGAATGAATTTTTTATTGCCCAGGTACTCTTTTTGATAATAATTGCCTTCAAATATTGAAATATCTCTATAAAAATGGGAAAACATGAAAGTATTGATATTATTATACCACCCTCCCTCCTTCTCTTTTTCTCTCATATAATCCATTAAAAGATCATAAAGAAAAAAGACGTCCTTTAGCGTAAGCAATTCTTTTAAACCTTTTATTCCGCGGCTTTCAATAATTCCTGATATTTTTTTCAGAAGTTTTTCATGAAATGTATTATTACGAAAAAACTTGTCTGATGCAGTGTATAGACGTTTATCATCATAAAAAAAAGCCGTTTTATTAATTTGGTCCATAATTTCCAAAATGATGAAATAATCATTCAGGATATTAAGAAGATTCAGATTATTGGATAACCGTGCATCTTCTGTATCTTTTAAGACTTCTTTCAACAAAAGTGTATAATAAAAATTAAAAAAAACAAACCCGTGATTTACATTTAAAACCGGATACGGTGATGATAAGGAAAAGACATACAAAGATTTATCCCAATCAAAAGAGATATCTTTTATAAGACCATGCCGTACAATGACGCACACGGAAAGATGTGTCTCATTATAAAGGGATGGAACCTTGTATTTTAGATAAACCTTCATTTATAACGGTATCCTGAAACATACAACAGGAGGAGGAGAATTGTCACAATAATTACATAGAAATATATTAAAGGAGAAAACAATTTATAATTCATGATCAAAAAAATCATCAGAACAAACAATACTGATTTTACAATAAGCAGGTGATAATTTTCACCTATGGATATCTGAATTTGAGAAAAGACCGGCGATGCATTCGAAGTGTCCGTTTTTTTTTGTATAGTTTTGAGCACAATACAAACGGCGAGAAAAGAAAAGATCAAAAATGCACTGATCATATTTTCTCCAGAGAAATGACTTGTTTAAGTGTTAGTTCCGATTACTTTCATATTCAGAAATCAGATCATTCATTTCAACTGATACCTGTCTGACGAGTCTTACTTTATCCCGATGGTGCATAAAAGAGCTTTTAAAGCCGTCTATAAGCACATCCTTTACATCCTTCATTCTCAGATTAAATGTGTTGTAAGCAAGACACAGTTCATCAGTCAGGGTTGTGTTTGAAATGAGACGGTTATCCGTATTCAGACAGAGTCTTAATCCGTAATCTTTATAATATTTGAAAGGATGTTTTTCCAAACTTTTCACACTTCCGGTCTGAACATTACTGGTCAGACAAATCTCAAGACAGATCCGGTGATCATTAATATAATTCAGCAGGTCACCGTCTTCAGAAAGACGCGTTCCATGGCCGATACGGTGAGCACCGCAATAGTGAACCGCCTGATGAATGCTTTCAGGACCATACCCTTCACCGGCGTGTATCGTTATGTTAATATTATTTTTCAAAACAAGTCTGAATGCGTTTTCATGATCTTTGGCTGGATAATTTTCTTCGGGACCGGCAAGATCAAATCCTACAACACCCCTGTTTTTATAGGCGACAGATAACTCAGCAAGAGCATATGAAACATCGGGGCTGATACTTCTCATACCACAGACAATCACACCGCCCCGGATGCCAAAATCCCGTTCAGCTTTTTTTAGTCCGCGGATTACAGCTTCCAGATTATCAACGGTCCCCATTTGAGGATTAACATGCAAAATCGGTGAATACCGGACTTCAAGCCATTTAATGTTTTCTTTTGATGCATCTTCCGCCAGTTCATATGAAACCCGCTCGAGTGAATCGGGTGTTTGAAGCACACTCAGGGTCAGATCAAATTTTTTCAAGTATATCTCAAGGGATTCTCCTTTTTCAAAATGGAGAAATTCCATGAGTTCTGCTTTATTCTTGTAAGGAATATTAACATTATTGATCTTTGCAAGATCAAAGAGTGTATCAACCCTGAGAGAACCATCCAGATGACAGTGCAATTCGGCTTTGGGAAGTTTCCCAATAATCTCTCTCAGATTATTTTCAGATTTTTCGGATTCGGTCATTTATACCTCTTTTTTTGCAATTTTCATTAATACCCACGCAACCAGAACAAACAAAATGAGTCCAAGCCATTCCAATACGGGCACAGACGACAGATTTGGCCACCAGTTTTTATTCCCGGAAAGAAAAATCGGTACAGCCACAAGAATACCCATGAGTGCTTCACCTGTAATAAGACCGGATGAAAAAAGCAATCCATGCTTATTATCGGGATTGTTTATCCTGTGCTGACGAGTAAAATGAGAAATCATCCCTCCGATAAAAATAGGGGTAGAAAGAGTAATTGGCAAATAAATACCGACGGCAACAGCAAGAATCGGAATTCTGAAATCAGATTCTCTTTTTTTCTGATAAAGGTCAGCAAGAATTATGAAAACACCCAGAACAGCACCGGTTATGACAAAATTCCATGGAAGATTACCCTGAAAAACACCTTCAGCAACGGATTTCATTAATGTTGCCTGAGGAGCAGGCAGTGTTTCACTTCCGATTGTATAGGCACTGTGAAGAATATCCAGAGTGAGTCCAAGGGCAACGGCTGCGGAGAGTGTCCCCACAATTTGCATGACCTGCTGTTTCCACGGTGTGGCACCCAATATATAGCCGGCTTTCAGATCCTGCATATTGTCACCGGCAATGGCCGCCGCACAGCAGACTACGGCTCCGATAATCACCGCCCCTGCAGCTCCTTCAATACTTCCTGTCCCCTTTATCAATAAAAGCAACAGTGAAGAAAACAGTATTGTTGCAATTGTCACTCCGCTTATGGGATTATTGGAAGATCCAACCAGACCTGCCATATAACCGGCTACAGCAGAAAATAAGAAACCGAAAACAAGCATTATAACAGCCATCAGCAAAGCTGTATAAAAGTTTCCGATTATATCATTATAAATTATAAAAACCGGAATTACAGAGATTAAAAGAGCAATAAGGACCCAGTTAATTGGAATATCTTTTTCATGACGGTCTACAACGATACCTGAATTTCTATTTTTATAAGCAGCAAGACTGGATTTTACACCTGCAACCAGAGGTTTAAAGAGATTGATCACAGACCAGATTCCTCCCACGACCATAGCTCCAACACCCATATACCGGATTTTTGCATTCCATATGGCATATGCCGCATCCAGATAACCGCTTCCGGCCTCAACCGGATTAAAATAAGAATAGATGGGAATGGCTATAAGCCATGATATCAGCCCGCCTGCAAAAACCAATATGGCAATATTCCGGCCAACAATATATCCAACAGCAAGTAAAGCAGGAGATAATTCCGATCCAAAACCAATTACGGAACGCTTCCCTCCCACCCTTGAGAAAAAAGGTACAGCAAAATCTACAGCTGAATTCCACATGTTAAATGCCTGTTGAGCCAGTTTCATAACTCCACCGAAAATTGCGGCTTTAAAGATCATCATCAGATTCTTGGATGAATCATTCTTTTCATTGCTATGATCCCCGGCCTTTAAAACCTCGGCAGTCGCCACACCTTCGGGATACTGTAATTTTGCCTCGATAATTAATGCTCTGCGCAACGGGATGGTAAACAAAACACCAATCAAACCGCCTATACCGGAAATCTTTGCAATTTCCATGTAATCAAAATCACTCCAATAGCCCATCAGGACAAGGGCAGGAATCGTGAATATAACACCGGCCGCAAGAGATTCTCCGGCAGACGCAGCGGTCTGCACAATATTGTTTTCAAGAATGTTTGATCGTTTGAAGAGTTTAAGTATTCCCATGGATATAACTGCAGCAGGAATGGATGCACTAACGGTCATACCGGCAAAAAGTCCGAGATAAGCATTGGCAGAAGCAAGTATTATTGACAATATCACACCAAGTAATACAGATTTCAAAGTAATTTCAGGTAAAGAATGTGTTTTATTCATGAGAACTCCTTTTATTTCAGTTCAAAATGTCACAAACAAAATATTACGCTAAAATAGTCATGATTCCATTTGTGGTAAAGTGATTTTTATCCTTAAGTTTAATTAAAATATATAAAATGAGGGTTCAAAATGGAAAAATACAGCTTCAAGGACTATGATGTGGACGGATTAACTTTTCTTATGTCCAACAGGAAAGAAGTTGTGAAATCATATCAGAAACTCATATCCACTCTGGGTGAACATCTGGATGAAAAAACAAGGATTCTCATCACTCTGGCATTACAGGTAACAACCCAGCAGCCGGAAGCCGTAAAAATTGTAATTCCCAAGGCACTGAAAGCAGGTGCAAGTTCCGATGAAATCATAGACAGTGTAATATTAACCACCCCCATTGTAGGTTTAACGGGTATTATTAAATTACTTCCCAAAGTATTGGATGAATTGAAAAAACATCAGGATATGTTAAAAGAGGTTTAAATCATGAAGCTTTATATTAGTGCTGATATTGAAGGTATTACAGGTGTTGTGAACTGGGATGAGGCACAAATCGGCCATCCGGAGCACACGATATTCAGAAAAATCATGACAAATGAAGTTCTATGCGCCTGTAAAGAGGCCAAAATTAACGGTGTTCGTGAAATTCTGTTAAAAGATGCCCATGCGTCAGGACGGAATATTCTATTGGAGGAATTGCCGGATTATGTGAAGGTAATAAGAGCCTGGAGTGGTCATCCCTTTTCTATGGTTCAGGGACTTGACAGCAGGTTTGACGTTCTTTTCATGATTGGCTATCATTCACCTTCAGGAAGTCTGGGTAATCCTCTGGCTCATACAATGGCATCGTCAATAATTCATGAAATGCGCCTGAACGGGCATCGTATTTCGGAATTTACGCTCCATGCGCTTGTTTCTGCCTATTACAAAGTTCCGGTTACACTGCTGACCGGTGATGATGAGATGTGTAAACAGGCAAGATCCCTTATTCCCGCCATTGTTACGCTGCCGGTTAAACTGGGTTTTGGAAATGCAGTCGTAACAAAGACACCTTCCAAAATCTATGAAGAATATAAACCGGTTATAAAAGAAGCTCTTAATGTTAAGCTCTTTAAGGAATGTATTCCCGTTATCCCAAGCAGTCTGACTGTTGAAATCGTTTATTCCAAACCGACTCTTGCCTATAAATACAGTTTTTTCCCGGGTGCAGAACTGACAGATGAATCAACCCTACAGTATAATGCTGCAGATATCTTTGATATGATGACGTTTATTCAATTTTGTTCATAGGAAGTTAAAATGAAATTCAGAATCAGCGGTTCACACGGACGATGTAATATCTGTAAAAAACATACAGTTAAAAGAATTCACCGCTCCCGTTTCATGAAAATGATCCCTGGGAGCAAAAGTTTGAAATGCACTGATTGCGGTATGTATGAATTTGTATTTTTCCATTATTTTTCAATAATACTTAATGCTAAAAATGACCAAAAAAAGAAATCCGGCTGAAAGCCGGACTTCCCTTGAGATCCACTTTTTGTGATAACGATTAAAAGCGGCCTTTTTCGTTCAATATTGACCAGCCGTCCAGCCAGTTTGCAGAACCGAACGCTCCTTTGAAATTTACCTGTTCAAAAAAACCATCATTGGGGAGTTCATCAACATTCTGAAAAGCAGGCCCGCCTGGCGTAGGCAAAATGTTTATCTGTCCTCCACTTTCACGTCCGTCTACGGAAAAGCCGGGATCTGCATCAATAAAAGAGAATAAATCATTATCTCCCCGGTAAGCATTGGGAGTTCCGTATATGATGTTATTAGATGAGAAATAAATATAATTTGGTGCAGTAGCACTGTTCAGATCAGCAGAAACAAGTGCGATTGTCGGATCGTCAGATATTCTGACTGCATAATCTTTGCCATCATAAATGATCATATTTCTGAAATCACCACCGGTGCCTTCACGAAGCCTGATGCACTGATCATTATCGGCCGAAGCTGATTCTCCCGATCCTACGATGGTTACATTATGAAATTGCGGGAAAGATCTGGGCTGAAGATCCATATTTGAACCGTCATTATCCATTTCAAAAGCTCTGTTGGCTTCTTCTGAACCCAGCAGTGCAAAAAGAAACTGTCCCCTGCCCTGATAGCCGAGATCTGTATCAAAATAATCATCACCGGAGAAAAGAGCCGCACAGTATTTCAGGTCCACTGTACCACCGAACATTTCAAATGCATCATCCAGGTTATATGCAACTTCACAGTATTCAACGGTTGTTCCCCGTCCCACACCACCGAATGTGATACCGTTAATTTCGTTATCCTGTCCTATTGAACGTCCTCCGTACCAAACCCGGACATATTTTAATATTCCGCTGTCATCGTCGGGGTCATCACCGCCATAAGGGATTCCTACAAGCCCTTCGATATATGTTTCACCGATATTTACCGGTGCTTCACCAAGAAGTATGAGTCCGCCCCAGTTACCCCATGGATTTCTTGACAAAATGTCTTTGGGTAGTGCTGATGTAAATGTGATTGGTTCTGTGGCTGTTCCTTCAGCAATAATTCTTGCACCCCGTTCAATAACGAGTGCCGGTGCAAGTCCATGTCCGTCATCTGGTAACGCATAGATTGTTGTCCCTTTTTCTATGGTGAGTGTAACACCGGATTTAACAAATGTCTGCCCGGCAAGGACAATACTGTCTTTTGCAAATAATGTCTTGTTTTTTGTGATATTCCCTTTTAGCACAACATCTGCATGAATATCATCATCGTTGTTATTATCATCATTGCTGTTAATCAGGTTGCAGCCTGACAACACCAGAATCATGATAGCCATCATGATAAAAACTGCTTTTTGAAAAGAACCTGCTTTCATCGTACTCCTTCCTTTTTTTTTGTTAAAATGCATAGGATAAACTGATCCCTGCTCCCATTCCGGGATGGTATCTGTTCGTTATATATGTCTGACCGTCTTTATTAAAACCAGTTTGAATATCCTGATTTAATAAATTCTTAGCTTTAAAACTAACCTTCAGGTTATGATAAGTATTACTGAGAGTAAAATTTAATGAATGAAAGGGGAATTCATATTCATCAGGAACTGCACCGGTTCCCAGAGTATTCAGTCTTTTACTGAATGTGTTATAACTGAGAGAAGCATTTATCCCCTTTAGTCCATGATAGTTTAAAGATGCATTCAGCATGATATTGGACTGTCCCTGCAAAGGCCTGCTTAATGAACCGGCATTATTAGGAGTGCTGGCACCCGTGAAGAGGATAATATTATCGGGACTGCGAACTTCAGAACGTGATAATGTCGTATTAAACACAAACATTAATTTTCCCTTTTCTAAAGGTAAAAATGCCAAAGATGTTCTGTAATCAAACTCAATTCCGAAAGTGAATGCCTGCATGGCATTTTGAAAGGTTATATAGGATTCATCTGCTGTTTCTATAATGACTTTTTCAATGGGGTTGGAAAAGTTCTTTATAAAAAGTCCTGCAGAAAAAAGTTCACCGGCCAAACGGTACCGTTCATATCGAACATCGTAATTACTGATACGGGATGTTTTCAAGTAGGGATACCCAACAACAAGATTGCCGCCATAGAATGCCTGGAATTCAAAGGGAGCCATTTCCCGGAATTCTGCCCGCGCAACCGTATTGCTGTAGGAAAGCCTTATCTTTTCAAAATCTGACATATCGTATATGAGATTGATTGACGGGAGCAGGTCAGTTTGATGGGTATGTGTTTCAATTATTTTCCCACCTAAAACACCACTTATATATGGGGCTTTAGTTATTGGATTATAGGGTGTCAGGTCAATTGTATAGTCTTCTATTCTTAATCCTGAAATGAGACGGAATTTATTCATTTTGGATACTTTACCGAATCCGAGCGGAATATCAAACATTCCGAAAACAGCATTGACATTTTCCTGTGCATCATAGGCATTTCTGCTTGCTCCGTCAGATGACTCCAATAAAATGAGTCCTTCATTTATGTCGGCTGTCCCGGGATCATATTGAAAGAAATACTGATCTTGAAACATATTGCCAAACGTATCCAAATTATCTGATTTTTTAACTGTAACCAGTTCATCCGGCCAGGAGCCGTTACTGTATTCATGATAAAAACTTCTTTTTGCAAAGGATCTGAACTTTCCCTGAATTCTCCCGCCTGTTTTAATTTTATAGACTTCCCCGTTTCTGTCTTTTAGGTTCAATTGATAATTAATATCTATATTACCATTTAAATCAAACCCATCCGTAAACTCCCTGATTCCTGCTTTAGCAGAAGAACTTGCCAATTTGTAAAGATCATCGTCAGCATAATACTTGTAATTATGTGATTTGGCATCAGGCTCTGATAAACGGGATAGTCCAGCATTCACTGTCCATTCAAGACGGCTGTCTTTCATCTTACTTAAGTGGTGCAGACCGTTTAATGTTGTATTGAAAAGGCTTTTTTCAACAAAATATTCTTTTAGATAGATTCCTTTATCATCCAGATTTGGAGTTTTTCCAAAGCCGTAATTAAATGAACTTTCTGACATATGGGTATAAAGAGAGCTTAATTTAATTTTGTGGTGTTTGTTCAGTTTTACGCCAGCACTTCCGCTCATGCTCATATTCGTTTTATATGCGCTCTTTTCGTTTATCAGATCTGTCCGTGCAATCACATTATTTTCAGCCACCGAGTATTTTCGATATTCATCTTCACGATAAGAATAATCATTTGAAAAATTGAAGTTTGAATAGTAGCCATATTCGAGGTTATCAGATTTTATATATCTGTTTCCGGCATTTACTCCCAAAGAAAACGGCAGCATAACCGAGTATTCAGTGCTTCCGAGATCTGTTTTGAATGCACTGCCGTATTCACCAAGTTTAGCATATGTTGTCAGAATATCTGTTCCGGTATATTTTGATAAAATTTGATTATCAGGAATTATTGAAGGCAGTCCACGGGTTCCGTCATCAAAGCCGAGAAAATCAAATGACCCTCTTGATCCTTTTCTGAAATCAGAACCAATAAAATCCGTAGCACCAGACATTCCTGCGCTCAGATTGAATATCCTGTGATCGGGATAAGCTTTTGTTTTAATATCCACAGTCCCCCCGCCAAAAACTCCGGGAAGATCAGGTGTAAAGGTTTTATAAGCAGTAATACTTTCAAGGATACCGGTTGAAAATAAGTTCAGAGGGACACTCTTTTTTTCCGGTTCGGGACTGGGGATTGGGACACCATTCATCTGAGTTGATACATACCGGTCCCCGAGCCCGCGAACAAAGACATTGTTCCCATCTAAAACTGAAACACCCGTAATACGTTTGACCGCATCGGCTGCATTTGAATCACCGGATCGGGAAATCTGTTCTGAACTGACGCCATCCTGTAAGTTTGAAGATCTTCTTTTCTCCGAGATTATATAGGCGTCACTATTGCGTGATGCTTCCACTTCAACAACGATCTCAGATAAATTCATAACGGAAGGCATAAGCGCAGCATTCAGATAATGATTTTCTCCCTTTTGAATCCTGAGTCCGCGAATAATTTGATTATCATATCCTACATAAGAAATTTTTATATCATAAATACCGGGAATTATATCATAAATATAATAATTCCCATCAAGATCCGTTGCCGCTCCCAATGCCGTTCCTGCCAATACAATATTGGCACCAATGAGCGATTCACCGCTTTTGTAATCAATGATTTTCCCCTTCAAAGATCCGTAATTTTCCCGTCCCCAGGCAAATGTGGACAGAAAGAGAATCAGGGTGATTATTATTGTCCCCTTTACTGTCATTTCATGTTTTGCTGTCATTATTTCCCTCGTTTTAACCGTTATCACGGCGGGAAATTCTGAACGGCAAATTAAATAGTCGTGAATAAATATTGAATATTCTGTTAATTATGAAAAATTTAAATTTTTATTGAGAATTTGATAATTGTATTAAATAATCACAAAGCAGAGAATAAATATCATGTTCTGCAAAAAGACCTGCCTTCAGTAAAATATCTTTCTCATGATTTAATAGTTCATAATCCCTGCGAATGATAGGTCCTCCCAAAGCATGAAGCAGGCCATTATGATGTACGTGTTCAATGACACTGTCAACAAGAGGTAAATAAATCTTTTCATAATCTTCGGCGTTTATTCCTGCCTGAAAAGCAGTCTTTTCAGCCGCTCTTAAAACACCCAGGATCAAATTGGCAGTCATTACGGCGGCTGCATGATAGAAATCCTTTTTTTCATCCTCAAGAATTAAATGAGACAATTCCAGTTCGGACATACACGCTTTCATCCAGTTCGGATTATCCCCGGACAATGCCCACCACGCTTTTCTTAACAATGATGCACCTTCCTCAGGATCCGTATTGATAACGGATATCATGGGATGAAACGAGTGTATTTCAACAGAATACTTATCCTTTAAAGGGTGAAAATAACGGGCTTTGTGAAATCCGCTTGTGTGAATCAGGTGTTTTGGGAAAGGAAACGCTTTGTTCATCAGCATATTTAGACAGTCAGAAAAATTATCGTCTTTTATGCAAACAAATAAGCAATCTGATTGGCGGAACTCTTCCCGGTCAAATGAAAATTTTGAAGAAAAAGCATTCAATTGGTCTTCAGAAAGATCATATGCATTATACAGGTTCCATCCCTTTTCAAGGAGAAGCGCCGTTAAGGCTGTTCCGATTTTCCCTGTTCCCAGAACAGAAAAGGTTTTATTCATGACTTTCCTCCGAAAAAACGTCGGCTGTAAAGACAAAAAATTTCGTATCTGAACTCTTGTATGCATTTGGAGTGAGTCCGGCTTTCATGGAAAGATGGGTCAGCATTTCATCACGATCCCATCCCTGTTCGGGAGCAACCTGAGGTAAAAACACAGCCTGACGATACCCCTGTTTTAGTAAAACCCCATGTTTTCCTACTTCAATATCTTCTGCATTGTTTACTTCTTCAAGTTCGGATAATACTGATATCTCAATAGTTAAATCATTTACTTCATGTTGTTTTAACGGATTGAATCGAGGATCTTCAAAAGCTGATGCTTCTGCCATTTCGAAAAGAGCGTCCCTTAAAGGCAGAACACCTGCAATATGCCCGATACAACCTCGAAGATCACTATCTTTATGAAGCGTAACAAAGAGACCGGTTTTCCTGTTGTAAATAACATTATCCGATAATTGTGGCTTTATGTCGGTTATTCCGAGTTTATATGACAAATATGATCTGACGGCCGACAGCATTTCATTTTTAATTGAAGGATCGATATGCATCATTCATCCCCTTCCCAAATCACGGCAGATGTATACCCCACAACCGATGAAGTATCATAATTTACCTCACCCGAATGGGAATATCCCGTAACCGTAATCCGGTTTATGGTATCATTAAGACTGTCCATCAATGCAATAATGGCACCTCCTCCGCATGCTTCGCATGTTTCGCTGAAGAATAAATCCTTCAACTTCTTAATATCATATGCTCGCATGTTTTGTATCCATTCACCGTCCATACGGTCTGCCGTAACTGACGAATGAAAATGTGAAAGATCAGAACTGGCAACAATAAGCAATTCAGGATCTGAGACCTTAATAATTTTAAGAAATGCCGATAATCTTTCTATATTGGCTTCATCCTGATTGCCAATAACAATGGGAATCAAGCGGAAAGGATTTGCTATTGTAGCCTGTAAGAAAGGTAATTGGACTTCAAGGGCATGTTCATGCCGGTGACCTGCTTCCGATAAAGACACGCCGTCAAATGTTTGAATTATTTCATCAAAATCAGTACACCGTTTGATAAGACCAAGGGGTGTTTCATAAGCTTCTCCGTCGTAAATAGAGATAAATTCGAAAAATTCCCGGTGACTCGGGCTGATAACGGCAATATTCCGGTAATGCTTACCTAATATGTATTTATAAGCCGCTGCTGCCCGTTTACCGGAATAAATATATCCTGCATGAGGAACGATAAGTCCGTGAACTATATCAGGAATATCTTCACTGATTGTAATCTGATTCAGGAAGAAATCGATCATTTTTTTCAGATCATCCGGCGAGTCCGGATAAAACTGACCTGCAACACAGGGTTTTCGAATCATAATAACACGCCTCCCAAATAAATCAGTGAAAGGTTATAAAAAGTATGGGTATAGGCAGCCACTGCAAAACCCCGAAAAAGAAAAATAAGGCTAAGGATTACCGATACAAGCGTTCTTACCAGAAATGTAAACCATTCAAACTGATATTTATAGTCTCCGATATAGTGCATACCCACAAAAAGAGTTGTTGACAGAATGATTGCAAGGATCCATGCCGGCGTTTTATTCAGACCGGCATATCCAAAAATCTGGAAAAATCCATACATTAGAATAGCCCTGAAAATCAGTTCTTCATACACTCCTGCGCCGCAGCTGTATCCGATATTCAGAGCATGATCATGAGGCTGGACGGGAATGAACCGGATCTCCATATGAATTAAGACATAAAAAATGAGAAGGGCATACAACAACCCCTCTGCAATCATAAGGGGGATGGCATAATAGTTCAGGTCATCTTCATGAAAATGAATATTATGAAGCAGTTTAACCATAATAAAGACAATTAAAAAAAGGACAATGCCTGCCTCAAAACCATAAAAACCCAATTGTGCCAGCATTTTTTTAAGTAAAATATCCGCGCCGTTCCGTATACCTTCCGTTTCTGATTGAAACCGTAAGAACATAGTAATTTCATAAATCAGTACCAAAGGCATAACAGCTATGAATGACAGCAGCGGAGATTTTGTTTTTTGAAGTAACATTTGAATATTTACAGAACTGAGTAAACAATTCTGCCGTCGATAATTGTCAGATATGTTTCAATACCCTGCAGGTCATCGGATTCAAAAGGATCATCATTTAATACAATCAGATCTGCAACCATACCGGGTAATAGCTTACCGACAAGACTCTCTTTTTTCACAGATCTTGAAGGATTAATGGTAAATGCATCAATACATTCTTCGACCGTCAGACTTTGTTCGGGATACCAGGATTTGTTATCATTGTAAGGCTGTCTGTATACTGCAGCGTGAACTGCTTTCCAGGGATTGATATCTTCGACGGGCGCATCGGATCCAATAAGAATATTGGCACCTGTACTCCAGAGATCTCTGTAATTGTACGCATGGCTGCACTTTTCTTTACCCCAGATCTTCTCTGCAAGAGGTATATCTCCGGGAAGGTGTGACGGATTGATACAAACAGTTAAATTATTCCATATTGTACGGTTTAAAAGATCATCCGGTACATACTGGACATGTTCAAGTCTGTAGCGACCTTTGAATTTTACGGCAGAGTTAAAAAACTGTTCAAGTGCAGCATCACCGATAACATGAACCATCAAATCCCAGTGGTTTCTGTCTGCTTTTTCCAGAATGGCTTCCAGTTCCCGTGAATCATATTTCAGATAACTTTCAGCTGTTTCGTCTGTATAATCAAAACGCATGGCAGCGGTTCGGCTTCCTAAAGAGCCATCCAAAAAAATCTTTACTCCTAAAAATTCAAACCAGGCTCCCTGTCCGCCGGATTTCATGATCATTTTTTCCAATATATCATAATCATCCCAGTAAATATAAGACCTGAGCCTGGGACCTCTTTTGGAAGGATTCTGATACAATTCCTGATATTTAATGAAATTGTCATAATCCTCTATCGAGTGAACTGTTGTAATACCTGCTTTATACAATTCTTTAAATACTTTTTCCGGATTTGAAAAAACTGGGGATTCCGTATGGCGGATAATTGGTGTCAGGAGTTCGTTCATGGCATCTTCTTTCAGAATACCGGATGGTTTTCCCTTATCATCGAGCAGAACCCGTCCTCTTTTTATGTTATCTAAAAGTAAACGGGTATCCATCAGATCAAATACGGGATAACTGACCCATGCCGTGTGATAATCCTTATTGAAGAAAACAGCTTTTGTCTGTTCGGATAGAAAACGGAGATCGGAGGCCTGTGGAACCACATACTCATCCCATTCATTTGCATTCCATCCCCAGCCTGTTATCCAATCCTGGCCTTTATTGTAATCCATGATTTTTTGCAGGACTACTTCATAGGATTTGCACCCGTTCAAGTTCAATTGAACAATTTTCTTGGCCCAGTCTGAAAGATGCATATGGGAATCACAAAAACCGGGAATTACCGTTAATCCTTCCAAATCAATCGAAATATTGTCCCGGCTTATAGACGGAGAAAATTCATGTGATTCACCGATAGCAGAAATATACTGATCTTCAATCAGCAAAGCAGACACCCAGGGCCTTTTGGAATCCCCTGTAAAAATTCTTCCGTTATAAAGAAAAATCTGTGTGGACATATTATCCTTACCAAATAAAAAGGTTTCTGTGGCTTATATTGGCACTCCGGATTCTTTCTGTGAGTAATCTGCAGATTTTATATATAAAAATATATCCCAGACGGGGATTTTTGCCGAACAGATCCTGCAGTTTAAAATAATCAAATTTTAAAATGACAGAGTTCATATCAACCAGTGCACTTGCACTACGGGGCAATCCGTCAATAAAGGAAAATTCCCCAACCGTTTCTCCCGGTTTTAACCGGTAAATATGGACTTCTTCCGTCTCTTCGATATGGGCTTTCATGGTAATTTCAATCCGGCCGCTAATCAAAAAATAGATATCCCGTTTTTTTTCTCCTTCTTTCAGCAGCCATGTTCCGGCGGGGAGTTTGATTATCTCCGCTTGTTCGATCAGTATGTCAAAATCTTCAGGAGTCATATCATTAAAAAATCTCAAGTCTTTTACAATTTCTTTAACAGCCATTTTTATTCTCCTTTAATTATCATCGCCGAGCTGGAGTACGGCAAGGAACGCTTCCTGTGGAATCTGAACACGCCCCACCTGTTTCATCCGTTTTTTACCCTCTTTTTGTTTCTCAAGCAGTTTTCTTTTCCGTGTGATGTCACCGCCGTAACATTTTGCCGTAACATTTTTCCGGAGTGCTTTAACATTCTCGCGGGCAATGACTTTGCTGCCGATAGCAGCCTGAATGGGTATTTCAAACATATGCCGGGGAATCAGACTTCTTAATTTCTGGACAAGCCTTCTTCCCTGAAAATAAGCATTATCCTGATGTAAAATAACAGATAAAGCATCCACGGATTCATTATTGATCAGAATATCCAGTTTCACAAGTTTACTGGGTTTATAACCCATAACTTCATAATCAAGAGAAGCATAACCCCGGCTTACGGTTTTAAGTTTGTCGTAAAAATCAAAAATAATTTCTGCAAGGGGAATTTCATAAATAAGCTGGACTTTTGTCGGATCCAGATAGTGAGTATTAATGTAAGTTGCCCGTTTTTCCTGTGTCAGAGTCATCAAATTTCCGATAAACTCAGGAGGTGTAATAATTTCAGCTTTTACATAGGGTTCTTCAATCTGTTCAATATCACCGGCTGCCGGCATTTTTGAAGGTGTGTCTACTACGATCAGTTTTCCGTTCCTGTCAATTACATGATATTCCACATTGGGTATAGTCGTCACCAGATTCTGATCAAATTCACGCTCCAGCCTTTCCTGAACGATCTCGAGATGCAGCAATCCTAAAAAACCGCACCTGAAGCCGAATCCCAAAGCCTCGGATGTTTCCGGTTCATACCGGAGAGACGCGTCATTTAACTGTAGTTTTTCAAGGCTCTGGCGTAGTTCCTCATACTCATCACTGTTTACAGGGTATAATCCGGAAAAGACCATGGGCTTCATTTCCTGATAGCCTTTCAGGGGTGTTTTTGTCTCATTTTCAAGCGTTGTTACCGTATCCCCGACTTTCAGATCCCGAATATTTTTTATTTGGGCAACAAAATATCCCACATCTCCTGCTTTTAAAACCTTTGCAGGGACCTTTTTCAAATGAAAAGTGCCCACTTCTGTAATTTCATAAATATTGCGTGTAGCAAAAGATTTTAACTTTTGTCCCGGTTCAAAAAATCCTTCAAAAACCCGGACATAGGGAATAGCACCGCGGTAATTATCAAAAACACTGTCAAATATCAAAGCCCTGGCCGGTTTATCAAATTCCCTTTTTGGAGGAGGAATCCGCTCAATAATTGCCTGCAATAGTTCCTGGATTCCGATTCCTGTTTTAGCACTTGTGAGTACGATATCCTTTTCCTCACATCCGGTAAGATCAATGAGTTGACGCTTTACGGCTTCAACCTGTGCTCCCGGAAGATCAACTTTGTTTATAACCGGAATGATCTCCAGATCATTTTCAAGAGCAAGATAAGCATTGGAGACAGTCTGCGCTTCTACCCCCTGTGTGGCATCAACCAGCAGAACCGCACCTTCACAGGCAGCAAGGCTCCGGGACACCTCATAACTGAAATCCACATGCCCCGGTGTATCAATAAGATTCAGGATATATACCGTTTTTTTGTCAGGACGATAGATAAGCTGAATGGGATGAGATTTGATGGTTATTCCTCTCTCCCGCTCTAAATCCATATCATCAAGGATCTGTTCTTTCATCTGAAATGACTGGAGCGTTCCTGTAAATTCCAATAAGCGGTCTGCAAGTGTGGATTTTCCATGATCAATGTGTGCGATAATACAGAAATTTCGAATATTATTCTCTTTCATGGCGGGAAAATAACGGAATTTTACCATAATTAAAAATAATTGATAAATTAGAGCAAGAATTTGGAGGTATTATGAAACGGGTTGAACTGGAACAGTACTTGGATGAACTTTATCATTATGATGAATTTGATGATTATTGTTATAACGGACTCCAGATTGAAGGTTCGGACGATATCCGTAACATTGTATTTGCCGTATCCTTTAATTCTCTCCTGCTAGAAAAAGCAATAATGTCAAATGCTGATGCGATCATTGTTCATCATGGTATTTTCGGTAAGGACTTTTTTAAAATACATGAACCGTTTAAAAGCATAGTGCATGAAATTCTGAACCGGAATATCTCATTGTTTGGAATTCATCTGCCCATGGATGCCCAGCCGGAAATAGGCAACAATGCCGAACTTACCCGAATGATAGGCGGCTCAGTTATTGAAAAAATGAATGTGGGATTTCTTGTTGAAAACACCCGGAAATTCAGCATGATGCAAATATTGCATTTATACGGGAAAGAACTCGGGACTTACGATGATAACAATCAGAAAGAACCTCTAACACCCCTCCATTATAAAAATTTTGGTGGTATCCAATATTATGATTTCGGACCGGATACACCTTACAAAATAGGAATTTTGAGCGGAGGCGGCAGTTCATATCTGGATCAGGCTTTGGAATCGGGAGCCGATACGTTTATTACGGGAGATTTAAAAGAACACATTCCAGCCATTCTCTACGACAACAAGATCAATTATATAAATCTGGGCCATTACCGGTCGGAAAAAACAGGTATCCTGGCCCTGAAAAAGCAGATTGAAGGAAAATTTCCCGTTGAATGTACTTTTATTGATGTAGAGAATCCGCTGTAGCCGGTAGGCGGTAGAATGATGAATTAAGAATGATGAATGATGAATTGAATGGATCAGTCGATAGTCAACAGTTAACAGTCGGCAGTCGGCAGTCGGCAGTTTACCCGGTAACCGGAGAGATTGAGGTTAATAAAGGTCAAAACTGTTAAAACCTGTAAAACCAGCTAAAGCCGGTTAATTGCTGTTTAACACTATTCAGGGATGGTCATCTTGCTACTCGCAACTCGATACTAACTTTTCCCCATAAGTCGGAACAACGTTCGGGGATTTTCAACTCACTACTCACTACTCGATACTCACTACTCGATACTTTGGACTTCCTACAACTCATAACTCTCACTCATCATTCAGCACTCATAACTCAGCACTCTCAAATAAGATGAATTTTCCATTCCTATTTTGTATTTTCATGAAAATAACAGGAGACTTCATGCATAAAGAGATCAGGGATATTTTAGACATCTTTACGGAAATCAACATAATTCCACGGCAATCAAAACACGAAAAACAGATATCGGACCGGCTTATGGCATGGGCGGAAATGAATGGTTTATCTGCAGAAAGGGATAAATTGCTGAATGTCCTGATCCACGTTCCCCCCACACCCGGGTATGAAGCAAAACCGACAGTGGTTCTACAGGGTCATATGGATATGGTATGTGAAAAAACACCCGATTCCCCCCATGACTTTTCAAAAGATCCGGTTAAAGTCCTGATTGACGGGGAATGGGTTCATGCGGATAAAACAACGTTGGGAGCAGATAACGCAATTGCCCTGGCCATGGCAATGAAAATTGCTGTTGACACGGCTATTGAACATCCTGAACTGGAACTCCTTTTCACAGTTGATGAAGAAACGGGATTAACCGGAGCAAACGGTTTATCATCCGATTTCATTAAAGGAAAGATCCTGTTGAATATTGATTCGGAAGATGATAAAAAATTTACAATCGGCTGTGCGGGAGGACGGGATACAACGTTATCCTTTCCTGTTGAATATAGACCCTTCCCTGAATCATATTCATTGTTTAAGATTTCTGTATCCGGGCTTACAGGCGGCCATTCCGGCAGTGATATTCACAAAGGCCGGGCAAATGCCAATAAAATCCTGGGACGGGTTTTGGATCGGTTAGAAAAAAAAGGGCACATATACCTTGTATCCCTTTCCGGCGGTTCTGCACATAATGCCATTCCCCGGGATGCTGAAGCGTTTCTTGCTCTGCCCGGTATGAATTCCGCCCCCTTATCACAAATAGAATCATTTATTCGGGACCTGCGTCATGAATATGAGGCCACGGACGCGAATCTGTCTGTTTTATGTGAAAAAATTTCCAAAACTGCGGATCAGGTGTTAACCCGGAATCTGACAAAAAAGATTATCCATACATTGCTGGCACTACCACACGGAGTTGCTGCTATGTCATCTGATATTCCCGGATTGGTGGAAACATCCAACAATCTTGCTACCATTAAAACGGATTCAAATAAGATTACTATCTTAACCAGCCAGAGAAGTTCTGTCATGAGCCGTCTGGATGCCATAACCCGTCGTATTGAAAGTGTTGGATTTTTATCCGGTTCGGAAGTCCGGACCGGCAACGGCTATCCGTCGTGGCAGCCGGATATGAACTCGAAACTGCTGAAAAAGTGTAAGGAAGTCTACCGGAAAGTCCACGGTGAAGAACCGGTAATTGAAGTTATTCATGCCGGACTTGAATGCGGTGTGATCGGTGCAAAATATGACGGAATGGAAATGATATCCTTTGGACCTCTCATTCTTGATGCCCATTCTCCGGATGAAAGAATGAGCCTGCCTTCCCTTGAAAAAGTATGGCGATTCACAAAAAGGCTTTTAAAAGAAATATGAAACTGTTAAAACTGAAACAAACAAAAAAACTGGAATTTTATACAGCCGATGACGGAACACCTCTCAGGCTTCCTTTGTATGAATCAGCCGTAGAGGCAGGTTTTCCGTCACCGGCGGATGATTATATCGAACTCAAACTCGATCTGAACAAGCATCTGATTCAGAATCCTTCCGCCACCTTTTATGTCCGGGTCCGGGGGCATTCCATGGTCAATGCAGGAATCAGTGACGGCGATATGCTGATTGTGGACCGATCCCTTGAACCGAAAGACGGGGATGTGGCTGTGTGCGTTCTGAACGGTGAATTTACTGTTAAACGGATACACATGCGCGGACACAGCCTTTTTCTTATACCTGAAAATCCCGAATACACCCCGATTCCCATAGAAAACGATGACGATTTCAGGATCTGGGGCATTGTATCCTACGTTATTCATAAACCCTGAGTTCATCATGTTTGGCATCGCGGACTGCAACAACTTCTATGTTTCATGTGAAAGGGTTTTTAATCCCTCCCTTGAAAATAAACCGGTTGTTGTTTTATCCAACAATGACGGCTGTATTGTTGCCCGCTCAAATGAAGTAAAAGCTCTGGGGATTGCCATGGGAATCCCTGTTTTTAAGGTCCGAAATCTAATCAAGGAGCATGATATTGCCGTCTATTCATCCAATTATGCCCTCTATGCCGATATGTCCCGAAGGGTTATGAGTGTCCTTGAACAATTTATACCTTCTATGGAAATTTATTCCATTGATGAAGCCTTTCTGGATCTGAGAGGTTTTTCGCCGGAAAGAATAGGGGATTTAATTGCAAACACACGTAAAACGGTGATGCAATGGACCGGAATACCTTTATCCATAGGCGTTGCACCCACAAAAACCCTGGCAAAAATTGCCAACCGGGTGGCAAAGAAAAACGCTGATTATAAGGGTGTTTGTTTACTGAACAGCGATGCTATGCGTGAACACCTTCTAAAACATACGGCTGTGGAAGGTATCTGGGGGATTGGGCCGCGTCTGAGCAGATTCTTAAAAGCAAGGGGTATTTATACTGCGTGGCAGCTCACCTGTACAAATGATTTTTGGATTAAAAAAAACCTGACAGTTACCGGACTTCGCACAGTGTATGAGTTGCGCGGTATTCCTGCCATTCCCCTGGAATATAACATCCCGGACAAACAGCAAATATGCACGTCCCGGTCTTTCGGGCAACCGGTGGAAAAACTGAATGAACTCAGAGAATCCATCGCTACCTATGCTGCCCGTTCAGCCCAAAAACTCCGTCAGCAGAAATCGCTGGCAAACACCGTATTAATCTATATCCGCACCAATCCTTTCAAAGAAAATGTCTACCAGAATTTTCGGGTTATATCCCTTCCGGTTCCCACGTCCTGCACGGAAGAGATTACTGAATACGCTCTATACGGACTCGAAAGTATTTTTAAAGCTGGATATGCTTATAAAAAGGCCGGTGTTATTCTCAGCGGGATTATTCCCGATACGGGCGTTCAACAGAACCTTTTTGATACAGTCCCCCGGGACAAAAGCCGTCAGCGCATGAATGTGATGGATCTTATCAATCAAAAAAATGGCAATGATACCGTTTATTTTGCATCCCAGGGTATAAGAAAATCATGGAAAATGAAGCGGGATATGATCTCGCCTGCTTATACAACCAATTGGGATGAGGTTTTGACGGTGAGAGTCTGACCATCTCTGAATTGTTTTAAACAGCAATTAACCGGCTTTAGCTGGTTTTTACAGGTTTTAACAGTTTTGACCTTTCTTAACCTCAATCTCTCCGGTTACGGAAAACTGCTGACTGCCGACTGTTGACTATTGACTGATCCATTCAATTCATCATTCTACTGACTACCGGCTACTGACTACCAATTACCTACCCATTTCTCCATTTCTGAGTGATATAATTTTAAATTAGCAACGACAAATTACTGATTTGGAGAGCTATTTAATACATTTGCCTCTTTTTTATATCCCACCTTTCCACGGAAAATCGTAATTTCATAAAGGAGGAATAATGCCGAAGCTGAATTATCTTAAAAAACCTGAGTGGTTGAAAATTAAAATTCCCGGTGGTGAAGGATACAGGGAAGTTAAAAAGCTCCTGAAGGATCACAAACTCCATACGGTATGTGAAGAAGCTCTGTGCCCCAACATGGAAGAATGCTGGGGACGGAAAACGGCAACATTTATGATATTAGGCGATACCTGCACCCGAAATTGCCGTTTCTGCGGAGTAAAAAAAGGTGTTCCTCATCCTCCCGATCCGCATGAACCGGATGAACTGGCAGAAGTAGTGCGGGAACTCAATCTTCGTCACGTTGTTCTTACTTCCGTTGACCGGGATGATCTGCCCGACGGGGGTGCTTCTTTCTGGGCGGAATCAATACGTAAAATCCATGAAACAATGCCTGACTGTACAATTGAAGTACTAATTCCCGATTTTCAGGGTGATTGGAAAGCATTGGATATTGTTCTCAATGCAAATCCGCATATTGCAGGTCATAACCTTGAAACAATTCCATCCCTCTACCCTTCAGCCCGCTCAAAAGGAAATTATAAATTGTCCCTGAGTATTTTAAAATATATGTCCGAAAAGGGCTTCAGAACAAAAACCGGTATTATGCTGGGCCTTGGAGAGAAACCGGAAGAAGTCCGTCAGTTGATGAGGGATGCTTATAATGCAGGTGTTAAAATATTTACTCTTGGGCAATACCTCCAGCCCACATCCAAACATCTGGAAGTAAAAGAGTATGTCAGCCCCGAAGAATTCAGGGAATATAAACGTTTCGGATTATTTCTTGGATTTGACTATGTTGAATCCGGCCCTTTAGTCCGGTCCTCCTATCATGCAGATGAACAAACCCCTATGATAAAACAGGATGTGTCATGAAAAAACTACTGGCTCCGTCAATTCTGTCAGCAGATTTTACGCATTTGAAGGCTCAGATTGAAGAGACTGAAAAAGCAGGTGCAGATATTCTGCATCTGGATGTCATGGATGGACATTTTGTTCCGAATCTGACCTTCGGGCCGCCCCTGATCAGTCAAATAAGATCAATAACAAATTTAACGCTTGACGTGCACCTTATGATTTCAAATCCTGAAAACACAATAGATTCCTATATTGAAAGCGGAGCCGATTGGATTTCTGTTCATCCGGAGACAGTCAGACATTTACACCGCTTAATAACCCATATTAAATCCGGAAAACGAAAAGCCGGTGTGGTTTTGAACCCTTCCACTCCCCTTGTTCTGCTTGAAGATATTCTTGAAGAACTGGATTTTGTCCTTCTGATGTCCGTAAATCCCGGATACGGAGGACAGGCTTTTATAGCGGGCGTGAAAGAAAAAATTACCCGGTTTATAGAAATGCGGGCAAAAAGGAATTGTGAACATGTTTTACTGGAACTGGACGGCGGAATCGGTTTGAATAACATAAAAGAACTGGCCACCTTGGGCGTAGATGTATTTGTAGCCGGAAGTGCGGTTTATCACTCATTCAATATTCAGGAAACAATTAAAGAGATGAAACAACTTATATGAAAACCGGCAAACCAAATCTGCTTCCTTTCCCGGAGTTCCCTCAACGCCTTGAGTGGTTCAAAAACCGATTTACCATTGATCCTGTGCAGCGAATAATACGTTCCCGGAATTCACAGGTAAAATACTTTCTCTATAAAAATGTTTTTGAAATGGACCCATTATCCATTCACATCAAGGTTACCAAACGGGAATTAAATGAAAACAGAACTCGTCTCAGGGTTCTGAAGGAACTGGAACAGTTCGATCCCAATAAAGCGTATTCAGAGTATCCTCACGATAAACAAAAAATTCTTCAGCTTAATTATCTTGTAACGCTTTTAAGCGAAGCAAGGGACTATAACTGTCACAAGCGTATGGAAGTTGTTCAGAATATATTTATTTTCATCCTGAAACATCAGAATAAAGACGGTTCTTTTCCATTGCCCTTTCACCAGAACATTTTTCTCATCGAGACTCTTCTTAAATATGATTTTGAAGGTAACCGTTTTGTTGAACAGGCCATTCGCTGGCTTATCCGTCAGCAAAATCCTGATGGAGGGTGGGGACAGGCAGACGGAATGTCGGATATCTGGCTTACTTTGAAAGTCCTGAGTGCCTGTAGTTTCCATTCCGTCATGCGTGAAAGAGAGAAAATAAAACGGGGAGCCCAGTTTATCCTTAATAACTATTTATCTGAAAATAATGGGGGAATCCTTGAGGGAATCCAAGCCTGGGATCAGCTTTCGTATGGTTATGATGGTATAAAAGCATATCGCGGAGGAACATTAAAAGTTCTGGAAATCCTTGTCAGGCTTGAATTTACGGCTCAGGATAAAACTATACGAAAGATGTTGAACTGGCTTGAACAGCAGCAAAACAACTTCGGACTCTGGTCTGCTTTACCCCGGCAATCACGGGATATTACGGATGAATGGGTTTCATATAGGATTATTCGTGTCTTTCAGCTCTATTATCTCATGAGCGGAAACCGGAAACCAATCCGGAAGTTTAAAATAAAACCCGGTGGCAGAACATCCGCAAAAAAACCCCGGTTCCTGTATGAGAATGATACAGAAAACGATACAGATACAAATGACACAACAGAAATCACTAATGAATTTCCGGAAAAAGGAGATATTATATGAGTCATAAGGATTTTGAAAATATTGCAGCAGACATAACACTGGCAGATGATTTTGATTCCCCCAGAGAAATCCCCATTATGCCCTTGAGAAATACGGTTCTCTTTCCTCAGCAGGTTATCCCTCTCTATATTGGCAGGGAAAGATCCCTGCAGTTGCTTGAAGATACCCTCCCCTCTGCAAAACTCATTGCTGTTGTAGCACAGAAAGATATCAGTACAGAGAATCCAAAAGAAGATGAACTGTATACATGGGGAACGCTTGCTCAGATTCTTAAAACCTTTGATATGCCTGATAAAAGCAAGAGCGCCATTGTTCAGGGTATTGAACGGATACAAATATATCAGATTACACAAGAATCACCATACTACAAGGGTATTGTTCGCCGTGTACATGAAATATCCTATACCAGCGATATCAAAACACAATCACTGGTCAGTAATTTGTATAACCAGTTTCAGATATTGGTGGAAAAAGCCCAATATCTTACCAACGAACATCTTGATGTGATAAAGATCATCAAGGATCCCGGAAGACTGGCAGATAAAATTGTGTCTGTTTTAAATATTCAGGTCAGTGAAAAACAGAGTATTCTTGAAATCCCTGATGTTCAAAAGAGGTTGACATCAGCAACCATACTCGTTAATAAAGAAATTCAGCGGATGGATGTGGGTGAACGGATTCAGTCTCAGGTTCAGGATTCAATCAATAAAAATCAGCGTGAATATTTTTTGCGGGAACAACTAAAAGCTATCAGAAAAGAGCTTGGTGAAGATGATACCGGGATGGACACTAAAGATCTGGAAGAAAAAATTGAAAAATGCGGCATGCCGGAGGAAGCTTTAAAAGTTGCCCGTAAAGAACTAACCCGTCTTGAGCGCATATCACCGCAATCCCCGGAATACACTGTCAGCCGAACCTATCTGGAATGGCTGGTTGAACTTCCATGGTCATCATCAACAAATGATCAGGTGGATATAAGGAAAGCTGAGCAGATATTAAATGAAGATCATTACGGGCTGGAAAAAATCAAAGTCAGAATTCTTGAGTACCTTGCTGTAAGAAAACTAAAACAAATGAAAGATCCGAAAGCCGGTGTCAAAGGTCCGATTTTATGTTTTATCGGCCCTCCCGGTGTAGGAAAAACATCCGTGGGAATGTCCATTGCGCGGGCTATGGGCCGGAAATTTTATCGTATGTCTCTTGGGGGTGTCAGAGATGAAGCCGAAATCCGTGGACATCGACGTACCTATATTGGTGCCCTGCCCGGCCGGATTATTCAGGGAATAAAAAAAACCGGTTCCAACAATCCGGTTTTTATGCTGGACGAAATTGATAAGCTGGGTTCGGATTTCAGGGGAGATCCTTCCAGTGCCCTTTTAGAAGTCCTCGATCCGGAACAGAATTTCTCTTTTTCGGATCACTATCTGGAAGTCCCCTTTGATTTACGCCATGTGATGTTTATTGCCACGGCAAACTGGTATGATCCCATTCCGGATCCGTTGAAGGACAGAATGGAAATTCTTGAGTTTCCAGGCTATACCGAACCAGAAAAAATCCATATTGCAAAATCGTTTCTGATCCCTAAACAGATTAAAGAGCATGGATTGGAAGAGTCAGATATTATTTTTACAAATGACGGTATCAGTACGATTATTGAAAATTTCACCCGGGAATCGGGTGTTCGAAATCTTGAACGGGAAATAGCCAATATCTGCCGGAAAGTAGCCCGTGAAAAAGTGGAAAAGGATATAAGAAAACGGCGTATTACATCTTCCATGGTATCAAAGTATCTTGGAAAAAGAAGATATTACGGTGAAGTGGCCGAGCGTATGATAAAACCCGGAATTGCAGTTGGACTGGCATGGACGGCTGTCGGTGGTGATATTCTGTTTATTGAAGCTACAAAAATGCCGGGAAGCGGTAAACTAATCCTTACCGGTAAATTAGGAGAAGTCATGCAGGAATCGGCACAGGCCGCCATGAGTTTTATCCGCGCCAATGCTGAACGGTTTGGAATAGATAAAAATTTCAATAAAGAATGTGATGTGCATATCCATATTCCGGCAGGCTCAATTCCGAAGGACGGGCCTTCAGCAGGTGTAACACTGATGACTGCGCTGGTCAGTGTTTTAAGTAATCGTATGGTTAAGGATCGATATGCCATGACCGGTGAAATCACACTGAGAGGTCATATCCTTCCGGTTGGCGGTATAAAGGAAAAGGTCATTGCCGCAAACCGTGCCGGTATTAAAAATGTGATTCTCCCGGATAAAAATAAAAAAGATATTGATGAGGAGATTCCGGTTGAAGTTAAAAAAGAGATGACATTTCATTTTCTGGATGATATGCTCGATGTCCTTGAACTTGCACTGGAACCTGTGAAGGATAAGGAGTAATCCGACTAACCCATGTTTAAGCGACTGATTAAGACTGCGGGGCACTATTGGCCTCTCTCCATTTCCGGACTTTTATTTTCCCTGTTGTATGCAGTTACCAATACAGCTTCGATGTGGATTATTGCTTCTCTTATACAGACCATCTTTAATCCTGAAGAAGTTGTTTCACAGGATATTGCACCTGTTCAGACCGGTATTAATGCACAGCTTAAATACCTGGTTCGCAGTTTGAGCATTGGGATTGATCCCGTCGTTGCACTGACACGCTTAAGCTTGTTGATTATAACAATATTTCTGTTAAAAAATTTCTTTCTCATAATTAAAAGGGTTTTATTCGGACGGATGGAATTGAAAATTATTGTGGATACACGAAATAATCTTTACAGCCACATAACACGACAAACCATGTCCTATTATGATAACCATAAACAGGGCGATTTTATGTCTGTGATCATGAATGATGTACTCATATTCCGCCAGGCGATTAAAGTCATTTTTGATAAAATGGTTACCGAGCCAGCAAATATCATCATAACCGTAGCACTGCTTTTCCTGATCAGTTGGAAATTTACTCTTTATGTCATGATTATGTTTCCCGTTTCTGTCTTCATTTTCTGGATTGTTGGTTCATCCATACGGAGAAAAGGTCGCAGAACACTCAAACAGATGAGTGTAATCACGGCATTTCTTCAACAAATGCTTGGAGCGTTCCGGCTTATAAAGTCATACAACAAAGAAGATGATGAAATTCAGAATTTTAAACAGAGAAACCGGAAATTTTTCAGAATCCAATTGAGACAGCTCAGGCTGTCAGCTCTAAATTCACCCATGTCCGAGATGGTCGGTGTTATTACCGGTGCCCTGCTTTTTATGATAGGCGGAAAAATGGTAATTACCGGTTCATCCATGGATTCAGAGGATTTTCTGCGGTATATCATTCTTCTCTTTTCCATTCTAAGTCCAATAAAAAACCTGACCTCTGTCAATGACAGCATTCAAAACGGCCTTGCTGCCGCCGAAAGAATATATAATGTTCTGGAAACACCCATCGAAACACTGGAATCTCCCGATGCCGTCAATAAAGTAAATTTCGATAAGGAAATCGAATTCAGAAATGTATCATTCCGGTATGAAAAAAGTGATGTTTTGAAAAACATCAATCTGAAAATCCCCAAAGGAAAATCCTATGCACTGGTAGGAGCAAGCGGTTCAGGTAAATCCACACTTGCAGACCTATTGTGTCGCTTTTATCTGCCCTATAATGGAGAAATACTCATTGATGGAACAGATATAAAAAAAATAAAATCCGAGTCTCTGTATAAGCTTATTGGTACTGTATCACAGGACGTTCAAATGCTGAATGAAACCATACGGACAAACCTGATTTACGGTTCTGAAACAAAAGATGAATCATCAATTAACAGGGCTGTGGAAATTGCAAATGCCGGTTTTATTCATGATCTTGAAAAAGGATGGGATACCAATGCGGGAGATCAGGGTGTCCGGTTGTCTGGTGGCCAGAAACAAAGGATTGCTATTGCAAGGGCTGTATTAAGGAATCCTCCGATCCTCATTCTTGATGAAGCCACATCTTCTTTGGATACTGAATCCGAAAAACTGGTTCAGGATTCATTGAATAAACTGATGAAAGGCCGAACATCCATAATTATTGCCCACAGGCTTTCAACAATACTTGAGGCCGATCAGATCATTGTATTGAAAAAAGGTGAAATTGTATGCCGGGGCTCTCATACGGAACTATTAAAAACATGTCCTGTCTATGAAAAATTATATAAGCAACAGATCCGGGTTGATCTTGAAGAATAAATTAAAAATTCTGCTTTTTTCTACTCTGGTTTTTCTGCTCTGTGCACACTCATTATCTTCTGCTGAGTATATATTTGATATTTATTTCCGTGGAATTTCCGGAGGTAATGCATCGTTAGTTGTTGATTATCAGGATGATACGATAATTTCTTCATTTATAATTCACTCTTCAGGATTAGTTGACAGACTATTCAGGGTAAGGGATACAACTTTTACAATTGCCAGTTATCCGGATTTTTTTACAATATCATTTGATAAACGTATTCATGAAGGAAGTTATCATGCCCGGCGCACTTTCCATGTGGATCACGTATCTCATCTTTCACTGGAAAAACCTGTCCGGGATGAGTATTCAGCACTTGTAATGCTTCTTGATTCACTCTATTTCAACACAGACTCCATTGAAGTCAACCTTTGGAACAGGAAAGACAGTACGACAGTACCAATTGTTTTATATCGCGGCCCCATTGACTACATCAACAGTCCGGCCGGTACCTTTCCATGTCACAAATATGAACCGGATAAAACTTTCAGATCTGTGTTTAAAAATGAATCCGATCTGGTCATCTGGATATCTGAAACCTATCCCCCGCTTCCCATCCAGATGCAAATACGTCTGAAATACGGGTTTTTGAACTGTATCTTGAGAAAGGCTGTACCGTGAAAGATATTACTGATGTTTTAATGGATCTCAGTGATATTCCTTATGAGAATATTTCAAAAATATTACGATTACCTCTTGAAAGAGCAAAACGTCCGAGAAGCCCCGAATCCATATTATCCGAATATTTGAAATACGGACGAGGCGGAACCTGTTTCTCGTTGAATTATGTGGTCATTCAGGCGCTCCGATCACATGGAACAGACGCATGGCCTGTATCCGTCAGCACCGGAAGAAATACATTTCCACATTATGCCATTCTTTTTACGTATCACGATAAACAGTATTTAATTGATCCGGGATATTTGCTATATTCGCCCCTTTTATTAAAAGAACGGGGGGCGGATTATGGCACCAACGGTGTGCTGGATTATGAACTGTCAATGAATGATGGCAGTTTTTCCCTCTATTCCATTGACAGCAAGGATAGAAAAAAACGTTATTCATTTTATGCTAACCGGATTGAAGATCGTGTATTTATTCATCATTGGATTCGTTCATTTGATTATATAACCGCATTGGTTGCATCAAAAATAGTTGATAATAGCATACTTTACATTAATGATGATTATGTCCGTTTTACGGATGCTCATACAGTTCAGAAATGCTACGATAAAGAAAAAGCTGATCAGTATTTAACTAAATATTTTGGGTTCACACGTGAAGAAATTACCTCTGCAAGAGATATGGTAGCCGGCAGCCTGCCCCGTGAAATATCCCGATAAATCGGGACTTATTTCACAGGGGTCGAAAGTCATCTGAACCAGTAGGTCTGAACATTGAGCACGCAAGATGTTGGAATTCATGAACGCCGTCAGCCGTTTGAACTCCTGAGCTCTTGAACCCATGAACCATGCTGGAGCGAAGCGACAGTCCCGAAAGCGTAGCGCATCGGGAAACCCTTGAACAGCGAGCGAAGCGAGCCAATTATCAATTCATTTAAGCCATTCCAGCATAACTTTTAAACGTTCAATCCGTCTGTCCGGACGGCCACCGCGGCTGAGTCCGTGCGATTCTTCGGGAAAAAGAACAAGTTTAACCTGTTTTTTATCATATTTAAGCCGGACATATAGTTGTTCGGCCTGTTCAACGGGACAGCGAAGGTCTTTTTCAGAGTGAATAATGCACAAGGGGGTCTGAATGGTGTCTGCATAAGTTATGGGAGACCATTTGGCATAGACATCCGGCTTTCTCCATGGTACGGCATGAAAATCCGCCTCAAGGTCCCATCCCGTATCGGACGTTCCGAAAAATGAAGCAAGATCACATATAGACCGTTGGGTTACGGCTGCTTTAAAACGGTTGGTATGACTCACAACCCAGTTTGTCATATAACCGCCATAGCTTCCTCCGGTAACAAAGCACCTATCCGGGTCAGTATATCCAAGTTCCAGAACATAATCCACGGCTGCCATAAGGTCATTCATTGCCGGTTCCGCCCATTTTCCCGTTATGCTATCGGCAAATGAATGTCCATATCCCTGACTCCCCTGAGGATTGGTATAAAGCACTACATAACCTGCCGAAGCAAAGACCTGCATCTCATGGAACCAGGTATACCCGTATTGAGCCCGGGGTCCGCCATGAATTTGCAGAAGCAGAGGATACTTTTTCCTGTTTGAAAATCCGGGCGGTTTCAGAATCCAGCTCTGAATAACTGCATTATCGGATGGAATATGATGCTCTTCTGGTGTATTGAATTCAACAACGTTGATATAGTCATCATTTAAGAACGTAATCCGCCGGAAATGTTTTTCAACATTCATTTCAAGAAGCCAGATCTCATCCGGCCGTTCCATCTGTGCAAGATGAACAGCAAGCGTATTTCCGTCCTTTGACATGCTGAATGAAGCAACACATTCAGGTCCGTCCAAAACTGGTGTAATGTCACCGGTCTTCAGATCACAACATAACAGAGGATTAGCACCTTCAGAGGATACGGTAAAGAGCATTGAATCCGTCGTTCGAAAAACTGCTTTTTGTTTGACAAAGGACGGTGTAATGTCTCCTAACGTAACCATGTCTGTTGTCCGGTCCAGTTCGGTGGTGAGGGATTTCACTTCTCCGGTTTTAAGATCAAGTTTCTGAATTTCTGAATTGACCGCACCCCAGCTCTGTCCGGGTTTGAAATGACCCGAAAAGTAAAGATATCTGTCCTCACTATCTGCCAGAACCCATCCGACAGGTCCTGCCGGTTTTTCAATACGGACATTATTCTTTTCTTTCAGTGAGTAAAAGTAAATGGATTCTTCATCCATGTGTTTATCAGGATCCTCATGATCATTGGTGAGATAATAAAGTCCCGAACCTTTACTGTCCCACGCAAAATCCGTAATATCCTGAGGTGCATCCGTAATCTGAATCAGCCTTCCCCCCCGGCTCTTAACGATATAAAGCTGAACCGCTCTCTTTTGTCTGAACCCTTCACCGTCCAAACGGTAAAATAGGCGGTCAATAATACGATTCACCGGTTCCTTTTTGCGATCGTCGTAACTTCGGTCATACATTTGAACCAAAACGGCTATCCATTTATCATCCGGGGAAAAACCGACATCTTTTATTATCCCGTCATCAAGGCTCACCAAAGGCATGGGCTCTCCCAATCCGCCGTAAAAAGATAAAAGTTCACTTTTTTCTTTACCGGAACGGATAAAAACAAGCTGTTTGCCGCTTCTGCTCCAACGGGGAAGGCTATCCGTTTGATTACCCCGGGTGAACTGAACCATGGTTCCTTTCACAGTATCCACTGAATAAAGATTGGAATAATATTTCTGATCTTTTTTATCCGCCCATTTCTTAACAAAGATCACCTTTTTTCCATCCGGGGATATTTGGGGATCGGAAGGAAACTGAAGTTCATAAAGGTCTTCTGGTATGACAATTCGTTCGTTTTTATTCATCTTTTACTCCATAAAATTAAATTTCATGATAATAGATACGCGATGGCCGGCACGTAAATAAATCGATACCGTCTTCCATACGGATCCACCCGTATTTTTCATAATATCCGTCAAGATCCGTTGTAAGAAACGCTTTACTGAAGCCGGCAAGTCCGCCTTGATTAAGAGCATAATCCAATAAACGTTTGCCATAAGCCTTTCCACGCTCTTTTTCCTCCACAAACAAACATCCCACCCAGGGAAAAAGATCCTGCCTGCTAATGTAATCATTCGTAAGCAAGGCTGAGCAACCGATTATTATCCCGGATTTCAGCATCAAATAAAACTGGGGCAACGCTTTTCCTGTAGAAGCATTTCGAACAGCATCCTCATAGAAAGAATAATTTTGATCATTACCCCATTTGCCGTGAATATAGCAGATCCCTTCTTTCAAACCGCCCTGATATTCTTTGACATTAATTACTCTTATCATAGCAGATTCATATTTTACTTTAATAAAACCATTTTACCTGTTTGAGCGGTCTCATTGGTTCTGATATGATAAATGAAGATACCGGAACCGGCAGGCGACCCGTTATTCATGCTTCCGTCCCAATTAAGGGACCGGACACCGGCACTCATTTGAGAAAAACTCCATGAGCGTATTTCACGGCCTCTTAGATCAACGATCTTAATATGAACGGGTGTTGACAGGGGTAAAGAAAACTCAATCGTTGTAGAGGCATTAAACGGATTCGGATAATTATAAATGTTAAAATCAGGAAGGATCACCTCTTGATCTGTTATATTTGAAACAACCGAGCGGTTTTCAAAATAACTGAAAGTCCCTTCATAACATCCAAGAACCAGATCGCAGTCCCCGTCTCCGTCAAGATCTACAAGTGCCGGTGCTGTATTCTGACCACAAGGTATACCTGAAAAAAATGTTGTATCCTTGTCCCATTGACCATCCTGAAATGTATAAAATTTCAATTCACGCCACATGGTTCCCGTGAGAACATCCATCATGCCATTGCCAGTAAAATCAGCTATGGTGGGAACGCAGTTTGAACCCACATCAATTGAATTAAAATAATCAGGAATCTCAACCCAGTCAGGATTCTCCAAATTCCCCTGATTCTCAAAATAATAAAGGTTTCCATTTTCATTTCCAGCTACAATATCCAGATCGCCATCCCCGTCAAAATCCACAAGCCTGGGAACAGACCAGCCGCCGAGAGTAATATGGGATAAGGCATCACTCACAAGGGTAAAACCAGTTCCATTATTTAAGTGAAGATACAGATTACCGCTCAGATCACCCACAATGGCATCCGGCAGGCTGTCATTGTTCACATCACCAATTGTAACAGAAGAATAAATTGAGTGTTTAAGGCTTGAAAAATAACTGCTCTTTTCCTTCCATGTGGGTGCATGTATGGTTCCGGTATTTTCATAATATTTAATATTTCCCAGATTGCTGCCGCTGAACATATCCAAATCACCGTCTCCGTCGTAATCAAAAAAGAATGGAGAACTTGCACCGCCAACATCAAGAACCCCTCCAAATACTGACGAATTGCGTGTCCATGTTGGATTTTGGACCGTTCCCGAATTCCTGAAATAATTCAACGGTCCGGATCCTGAACCGTAAATCAGATCCGGTTTGCCATCCCCGTTCAAGTCTACAATCGCAGGAGAATTGAAATACGTGTCGTATGCAATTCCCGAAAATATACTTGCATCTGCCTGCCAGTTACCATTTTCTGCAGTTCCGGCATTTTTATAGTATGTAAAGCCACTTCCGTCTCTACCGACAACAATATCCAGATCTCCGTCACCGTCCAGATCATAAAAAACCGGATAGGCATATAATCCCACATCTCCGATTATTAAAGAATTGCTTTCAGAAAATTCTGCAATCGAATCATTGCCAGTATTGAAATATATCTTAACCATACCGTTTTCACTTAAACCCAGTACCAAATCCAAATCCCCGTCATTATCCACATCACCCATATCGGGAACAGGATAAGATCCGGCATTAATTCCAGAAAAATACCCCTCTTCTTTAATGAACATGGGGAAATCCGGCAATCCCACATTTTTATAAAGATGCAAACCCGTATAACCACCTGTTATTAAATCATCTTTTCCGTCTTTGTTTATATCCGCCATTACAGCCGCTTCGGCATCAAGGGATGAAACCATGGAGAAAATATCATCTGCAATCTGAAATTTTGGTGATGTTTTTGAACCGATATTCTCCATATAGAGAGGTTTATCATTCATATGACCAAGAATGAGATCATAATCCCCGTCACCGTCAATATCAGCAAAACGGGGATGTGAGAACATAAGGCTGGGAACACCGCTTGGATTGAATATTGCATCATTCTGAAGCCAGGGCTGGGCTAAAAGGATTGACTGAAGAAGCAGAATGAGAAGGAATACTTTATGATACTTTTTCATGGGAAACATTTCCTTTTTAATGCTGAATTCTGAATGCTGAATTCTGAATTGTGTTGAGAGTTAAGAGTTAAGAGTTAAGAGTTATTTATTAATCCTTACACACTTGTTTGGAATTTATGAAATAAAAAAATCATGGCGTCACGTTTTCGTCTTCAGCCAACTGATATTTCTGTCAAATACAAAGCCGCATTTTTTCACAAGACGGCGGGAGGCATCGTTGGAATGATCGATATTCAGAAAGGATGCTTTGTGTGCTTTTCGCTTTGAATCAACTAAAGTTCGGAATACTTGTTCACCGATGCCTTTTCTGCGGAAATCGGGAAGAACCATGAGTGAACCCAAAGATTCATCATCGTGAGTCATAGCCCATGCAACAAGTTTACCATCACAGTAGTATCCGGCTGAAATCCCACGGCTTAAGCGGTCTTTGATATAAGGAATCGTCATAAGATCTTTATAAACTGAATACTTATGAATATATCCTGCCCATTTGATATCCACAGGTTCACAGTGTATATCAGGCGGTGGACAACTGTCCGGATCCATGAGTATATATCGTTCGGTAGAAAAATCCCATTCCGGTTCATTATCAAGACAAATCAGCGGTTTCATCCAGTCTTCAACAGAAGCAAAATAAGTTGTCCCAATAGTATATTTATCCAGTAAACGAGATAACTCCTCCAGACTCCTACCGGATACAAAAGCCCAACGTTCGTCACTTTCTCCAATCAAGACGCGTGTTCCCCCCTCTTCATAATAATGAAGGAGAGGATAATTACTGAAAAAACCTATAATACTGATATTCAGGATGGGATCTTTTCTTAATTTAGTCAGAATTTTTTCGTTCAATCTTATCTTTTTCATATTCTGAATTTCAGATTTTTCATTCTGAATTGAATTAGGAATTTATTTAATATTGAATCATTTATATCCTTTTAAAACGAGCAAAGCAAATCCTGTAAACCATGAACCGGTTTATATCGGAAACTCTCCGGAATCTCGTTTGGAAAATAATATAAATAAAATTTAAAAAATGACGGCAGAAAATAATACGGAAATCCCACTTAACTAAAGACACATTAAAAGAATCATGATTTAGAAGCATCCGGTTATACAAAAATTGTGATCTTAAAATATCATAAAATCTGATAATATTTCACACTTTCAATGATGAGTATTATATATGATAAATAATATTATTTTGACAGAGATAAAAATCTACTGTATTTTACCCCCCGGGGCGGGGGAAAATGAATTTCACTTTTCATATATGGCGTCCATTCTATATGGATATCCACTAAAACTCATCATTAAAAACCTCATAATTAATTCACAAACCAACACTCAATTCACAATTCAGAATTCAGTATTCAGAATTCTTTTCATATATTTTCATAAATCAGGGAGGTTGAGATGATAGTTTACAATGATATTACTGAATTGGTTGGACATACACCGCTTGTCCGGATAAACCGACTGAATGCAGATGGTTACGCCACCCTTTTAGCAAAACTTGAATATTTTAATCCAATGTCAAGTGTAAAGGACCGGATTGCAAAGGCAATGATCGAAGATGGTGAAAAGAGGGGGCTGTTACATGAGAACAGTGTAATCATTGAACCGACCAGCGGTAATACCGGAATCGGACTGGCATTTGTGGCTGCGGCTAAAGGTTATAAACTTATTATTGTCATGCCCGATACCATGAGTATAGAGAGACAGAAACTTTTAAAGGCTTTAGGGGCAGAGCTTGTTCTCACAGATGGTTCTGAAGGTATGAAAGGTGCCATTGCCAAAGCAGAAGAAATTGCATCGGGAACACCCCATGCCTTTATACCCGGCCAGTTCACCAATCCCGCCAATCCGGACATCCACCGCCGTACCACAGCCGATGAGATCTGGAGAGATACGGATGGAAAAGTGGATATCTTTGTCGCCGGTGTGGGGACCGGTGGAACAATCACTGGTGTTGGCGAAATTCTGAAGAAAAAGAATGCAACAATTCAAATTATTGCGGTAGAACCGGACAAATCTCCTGTATTATCCGGTGGAGATCCAGGTCCGCATAAACTTCAGGGGATCGGTGCCGGATTTTTACCTCCGGTTTTAAATACATCCATTATTGATGATGTTATCCGAGTCAAAGAGGATGATGCCGGGCATACAGCACGTGAAGCCGCCCAAAAGGAAGGATTACTTGTTGGAATATCTTCCGGAGCCGCACTATGGGCATCCCTGCAGATCTCTAAAAGACCGGAAAATACCGGTAAAGTCATTGTGACCATAATACCCAGCTGCGGAGAACGCTACCTAAGTACATGGCTATATGAGAGTTGAAAGTTGAAAGTTGAGAGTTGAGAGTTGAAAGATCAAGTTAAAAGTTTTGAGTTGGGTTGGTTTGGATGGTAATGAGTATTTTAAAATTTCAATCATTTTAAGTCTGTGATGAAGCAGTATTTTTAAGATTCTGTTTCGATAGTATTCAGAATTTAATAATTTCCTTACATGGGTGAATAAGATTGTCAATTAGCTCATTCTTATAATCTGTCTGACTTAGAAGTGTAATCCAGTAATATGTTTCATTGGCTTCTTTAAGAGAAATGGAAATTTTATTAATGAAATCTTTCTTAGATACACCATTCAAGGCTTCAACAACATTTACCCCTATAGATGTTGCCGATCTCAGCAATTGACGTGACATATCATATTCATGCTTATTATCTTTGAGATAATTTGATGCTTTAACTACTTTTACTGAAAATGGAAGTGTCTTTTTGGTAATAATACTTTTTCTCATAAATAGATTTATAGGCCCTAAAAAAAATTATAATTATTGATAATATATCAATATTTTCCTATAATCCATATTCTCAAATAGCCCTCAACTCAAAACTCAACCTCTCCATTCTACACTTTTAACTCTCAACTCTTTTCCTGTATTTTCCCATATCAAATTTCCGGTTTAATCCCGAACTGTTCATATAGCGGATTTTGCCGAAGACCGGCCGTTCCTGCCAGGCTTGGTCGTGCAGACCGAACAGCCAGAGAACAGAAGCATAGGAAACCGGATCCCGGCCATCCAAAAAATATTTGTTATTTAACTTTATAATTGTTCTATAAGCTGTTTCGGGGTTTTCTGTCCATTCAATAATTTTCTTTCCCCAGTACATGCGCATATAACCATGCATAAACCCTGTCTCACGCATCTCCTTCATACATGCGTTCCAGTCTGTATCATGGGTTTTTCCCTGCTCCATCTCCTCGTATGTGTAAAGATATTCCCTCTTATCCCCGGTATGTTCTCTTAGGGTCATTTTCGCCCAGTCCGGCAGAGTATCTAAGGAATCATAGTCTTCAGTATAATGGACAAAATTAATGGCCAGTTCGCGGCGCACAATAAGCTGTTCCAGATAATCCTGAACAAAGGGTTCATTCAGATCATATTTATCAGCTGTCATGACTATCAGTTCAATAGGAGAAATCTGTCCGAAATGAAGGTACGGACTCATAAGCGATATATTTTCATCTTCAGGATGATTGGACCTGTCGGAATATTTAATGAGTTTTGTATACAGAAATTGCCTGAACAGCTCCACAGCAGCGGAATGTCCGCCCCGAAACCGCACTTTCCGGGCCTTTTTCCTGTATCCCTCCAAAACATCTCTAAGATTCAAATCCGTGCCCCCTTCTTTCACCTCTATTTGTGTCTCATTCTCAATCTTAACCTCAGCCTCATCCTCCTGATAATCAATATCTTTCAGAATATCCTTCAAGCTGTTCCAAATCTTTGGCCGCAGTGTTCTGGCCATATATTCCCGCTTGCTTGAGGCAGTTTCCACCGGAACAACTACATCCGATTCCACCTGATAAATGTTCTTTTCAACCCGATCCCGTATGGCGTTTCTCCATTCCTTCTGTATTCTGAGGTATCCGGTATCGAAAACGAGACAGAATGCATTTTTTGAATAGTCCGTAACAATATGTACAGGATCGCCTTTTTTAATAAAAAAAGATATTCCCCGTTTTGACAGTTTATCCCGGACCTCGATTAATCCCTCAAGCATAAAAACATAATGTGCCACTTCCGCATCGGGGAAATTATCAGTAAGGACAAATAAAACACAGAGTGGAAGTTTTTCTTCATTTGCCTTTTCAATGGCAAAATTCAGGGCATGATTACAGCGGATTCGCTGGGACTGCTGCATCCAGTACAATACATAGTCCCCTCCTGTTTCCAAACCTCGACTTAGCAGTTTGATTCTTTGTTTGTACATCAATTATTTACCCGCTATTGAAAATTTTAAGAGTTTAAGGAGCATAGAAGCTTTGCAATACCCTGTAAAACACACTAGAGACTCTTGACTCGTCTCCCGTTACTCAATCTCCCCCATGAAATACGTTTTACTTATTTCACGGGGCTCAATCTCAATCTTTTCCCACTATCTCTTTCAATAGATAAACCAGTTCACCATACCATTCGATTGAATGATGTCCTCCGGGAAAAGTATGTTTATTCAAAATACCTGTTTTCATAGTATCTGTTCGCTTTTTAATCAAGTCATGAACCTGAGGCAGATCATAAAGTCCCCAGGACAGGTTAACAGACATTTTTTCGTTAATTGCATTAAAAGACTCATCCAATTCCATGGGTGAAATAAGGATATAATTCTGAGAAATTTTACTGTCAAAAGGAATAAATTTTGTATGGCTGCTCCATGCTGCCAGAAAACGGTAAGAAGGATCGGGTTGTGTCCTGTAACGTGTGTCGACATCACGGATCAGTTCATAAAGATCATCACCATCACTTAAAACAGTAATTACGGGAGGAATCTGTCCTGACAGCATGAGATTGTCCATTATAGTACGAATCACAGATTCATGAGAGGCACTATTAACAAGGTATAGCGTTCGGTACCGTGATGAAGAAAAAGAGTAGCCCGGAGGTAGAATCAGCACGGCATCATTCCCTTTCCGGGTGACAAATTTATCATACTCAGACTGATAATAAAGGGGTACTTTTTCCACTTCGGGAACACTTTCATATTCCGGCATCATGCACAGGGAGTGTGAGAAATATCCTTTTCCGGTATATTTGGGATTCAGGTAATCCCTGTATAAGCAATCATTCCACCGGATAAGGTATTCAATTCTGCTTTCGGCATGTAGATCCGTCTGTAAAAAGTGGATATGGGTTCCGGGGATTCGCATCATTTGATTATGATCATTTGCAGTCCATCCTGTTCTGTCGGACAAAATGTATACCGGGTAATCTCCAGGCTCTTCAAACCAGAAAAAAGTGCAAATATCACCGGTTACTACAGGAAGGGGTTTCATATTAATAAAGGCTTCAAATGCTTCACCAACAACGGCAGGTAATGATGATATCCTGATTTTTTCAATCCATTCCGCATAGAGAGATCCATCCGGGAAATGTGGATAACTTTCCTTTAACTGAAAAGAAGTCTGAATGGGTGTAACCATGAGCTCATTCCGGTTGTAAAGAAACCATTGATCTGTAATAAAGAGAGTTCTATTGATGAAATCTTCAAGTACCTGCGAATTGGCATTTTTCCCAGCAAAAATTATTTCATAAAAAGATGATGTATTATCATTGGTAAAAACAGTAAAAAAGTATTTGCCTGAAAGATCAAGTTTATAATCATCAAACAGGAGAGTATCTCCATTAAAACTATAATTCGAAAGCATATCAGGCACCGAATCTGAAGCATGAATAAACCATGTTACCGGTGCAGATTGGTCCATACGATTCAAATCATGGATTTGAACAGTTTCGAAACCTCTGTCCATACTATAGGAAATTTCACTATCTGTCAAAGGAAAGTTTTCGGATCTAAACCATTGCCAAACTCCTGGATTTTCTGTTATGACTACCGGTCTTTGGAGCGTCCAATCCAGTAAGTTTCCAATTTCTTTCGGCTCTGGTTGTTTGATACTACATCCGGTAAAGAAAAATATTATCAGTACAGGATTAAGGAAACTGTAATAATATTTCATTTGTTCTCATCTCTCTGTTGATTAAGATTCTTTTTCATTTTTCTGTGAAGAATACCAGCATCAGTAAAAATATTCCCAGAAGCTCTATATCCAAGTCTTTCATAAAAAGGAATGGCTTGAAGCTGTGCATCCAGTTCAATTATATTCACACCCTGAATTTCTGCTTGTTCTTCAAGTTTGGCCATTACAAGTCTGCCTATCCCCATTTTCCGATAGGCTTTCATTACAGCTACCCTTCCTATATGGCCATCGGGAAGCAACCGGCCGGTTGCAACGGGAAAAAAAGTACCGTCCTGATTTCCGACATGAACAAGAATATGGAGTGAAACTGCATCAAAAGCATCAAGTTCTTCTTCAACAGGAACCTTTTGCTCCGTAACAAAAACTTTATAACGAATTCTCTTAATCTCTTGATTAGCAATGGGTTCATGCCATTTATGTAATGTTACTTTTATTTTCATATCCGGGCAAAACTGTACTTAATATTGACATATTCATTTGAAGCAGGTATAATCATGGAAAAAATATACCAACTTGAGCAAGTATACGAAAAAATCAGCAAATCATACACTACAACATCGGATAATCGTTCTTTTCTCCACTATATTTATTTTCTTAGTTATCTCGGGGATTGTGGTTGATGCGCTTCAATACTCATCACTTAAAGAAATCAGGAAGCGGGGAAAATTAATAGTAATAACCACAAACACATCTTCCACATATTATATCGGCTCAGACGGACCAAAGGGAATCGAATACGAACTTGCATCTCTATTCGCCCAATCTTTAGAAGTTGATGTTGAATTCCTAATAAAGCATAATATCAACGAAGTCATGATTGCAATAGCGAATGGAGAAGGTGATATTGCCGCTGCCGGTATAACAAAAACAAAGCAAAGAAAAACCCGTTACCTTTTCGGTCCGCCTTATTACGAAGTAACACAGTATGTTGTAGGCCGCCGTTTTAATGAATTGCCCCGCACTCCGGAAGCTCTTTCTTTCTATCGTCCCATAATTGTATCCGGAACAAGTTTTGAAGAGAATCTGATCCGTTTAAAAGAAGAATACCCTGATCTTCAGTGGGATACCACAACTGCATTGTCTACGGAACAGATTTTAGAAAAAATATGGCTGGGTGAAATTGAACTATCTATATGCGATGATAAGATCATATCATTGTACCGTCGCTATTTTCCCGAGCTTTTTCCTCTTTTTCCCGTAAGTGAACCTGAACCGGTTGCCTGGATATTCAGAAAAAATTCCTTTGATCTGAAACGGTACAGCGAAAAATGGTTCAGCCGTTTAAATCACAGCGGATATCTGGATGAACTGGTTGCCAAATATTTCGGTTATTATGAAGTATTTGATTACTTTGATATCCGGACATTCCACTGGCGGATCGATACACGTTTACCTTTATACAGGGAATTATTTGAAGAATCGGGAAAACAGTACGATATTCCATGGACATTATTAGCGGCACAGGCTTATCAGGAATCCCACTGGAACAGCAGGGCTAAAAGTCCCACCGGCGTTAGGGGACTCATGATGCTGACGCAGACTACAGCAGAAATTGTTGGTGTGGAAAACCGTCTTGATCCTGCAGAAAGCATTTATGGCGGTGCGAAATATCTGTCGTGGTTAATTGCAAGGATTCCGGAATCAGTTAACCCAAACGAACGTTTTCTTTTTGCACTTGCTGCATACAATGTGGGGCTGGGACACTTGTTCGATGCCAGAAAACTGGCAATTGAAAAGGGGAAAAATCCCGATTCCTGGCATGATTTGAAAACCGTTCTGCCTTTATTGAGCCAGCCCGATTACTATTCAAGACTTGAATTCGGTTATGCCCGGGGTATGGAGCCGGTCAGATATGTTGACAGAATAGTGAATTACAGAGATATTCTTGATCGTTATATGCAAAGCAATAATGAGACTGTTGCTGATTCGGCAAATGCTTCCGTTTCAGACGAAAATCAAACTTCTCAGTAAAGGATGTTAAAATGAATCAGCCTAAAATGACGTACAAATGTCCAAAATGCGGCCACACAGAGTTTCAAACCGACGAGATCCGCACTACAGGGGGTGTTTTCAGTAAACTGTTTGATGTACAGAATAAAAAGTTTGTGGCAGTAACCTGCAACCGCTGCAAATACACGGAATTTTACAAATCAACAACTTCGGCTTTGGGTAATGTTCTGGATTTTCTGACACGGGGTTAACCGGATCAGTCAGATTTTATCATATCTTGCAGAAAAGGTTCATCTGCCTGATGGGGTTCTGTAATATGGTGTCCTTCCGGGCTGTGCTTTTCATTCCATTCTTTTGACGTTTCAATTGCCGGTCCATTCCCAGCCCAGCTTCTTCGGGCAACACCGCCCATAACATCCCATGAAAGACCCAGACGTACAACACGGTCCGCCTTATCGCTTCCGTCCAGCAAAATTCCGTTGCCGCCGTTGCTTGCCCGGCCGATTCCCACTCCCCCGCCATTGGATAAAACGACCAGAGTCATCCCCCGGGCGATATTTCCTCCAAAACACTGAACCGACATATCGGCAGTTATCCGGCTTCCGTCATAAATATTTGCTGTTTCCCGAAAAGGTGAATCGGTCCCCGATACATCGTGATGATCCCGGCCTAAAAGAACAGGACCGATCTCTCCCCTGCGGACCAGATCATTGAATTTCAGAGCGATAGTAACTCTGCCCTCTTCATCGGCATACAGAATCCGGGCCCTGGTCCCTACAACCAGCTTATTCTGCTCTGCCGTTTCAATCCAATTATAATTATCCCGGTGGAGCGGACTCTTTTCAGGATCTATACAAGACAAAGCTGCTTTATCCGTTTTCTGCAGATCTTCATCTTTCCTGCTCAGGCAGACCCAGCGAAAAGGACCGAATCCCCGGTCAAAACATACCGGACCCATAATATCTTCCACGTATGAGGGCCAAATAAAGCCCTCTGATACATCTTTACCGTTTTTTGCGACAGTTTTACCGCCTGCTTCAAAAACACTCGCTAAAAAGCTGTTTCCGTAATCCCAGAAATGTGCCCCCTGCCGTGTGAGAGTCCGGATACACTCATAATGCCGCATAAGAGAACGATCCACCTTTTTCCGGAATAAATCCGGGTTCGACTTCATGAGTTCCCTTCCCTCTTTAAAATTCACATCTGCCGGTGTATATCCTCCTTCGTACACAGCATGGCAGGATGTCTGATCGGACAGGAGTTCGACCTGAACGGCATTGTGTGCCAGATACTCCAAAAGATCTACAACATTTCCATGATAAGCGATAGATACAGCCTTTTTGTGTTGTTTATACCGGAGAGCCAGATCCACAACCCTTTTCAGATCATCACTGATTTCGGAGACCCATCCCTGTTTAAAACGGGTTTCAATCCGTGATCCATCTACTTCGGCAATAATTCCTACTCCGCCTGCAATTTCCACAGCTTTAGCCTGTGCACCGCTCATCCCGCCTAATCCGGATGAAATAAAGAGCACACCGGCGAGATCTTTATTGTCCGGAATTCCCAAATACTTTCTGCCTGCATTCAGGAGTGTGATATATGTACCATGAACAATTCCCTGGGGACCGATATACATCCAGCCGCCGGCAGTCATCTGGCCGTAATTACTGACACCAAGGGCGGCGCACTTATGAAAATTCTCCGGATCATCCCATGCTCCCACCATAAGACCGTTTGTTGATATAACACGGGGAGCATTTTCATGGGAAGGAAAAAGTCCAACCGGATGTCCACTGCTCACCACAAGTGTCTGATCCTCACGCATAACCTCCAGATACTGTTTTACAAGCCTGTATTGCATCCAGTTTTGAAAAATCTGTCCCGTTTCACCGTATGTGACCAGTTCATAAGGATACAGGGCTACTTCGGGATCCAGATTATTATCAATATTAACTTGAAGGGCTCTTGCCGCAAGAATGCCTTTATAGGAATCCACAGGCCGGCCCCATAATGGTTCAGCCGGCATATACCGATACCCGTAAATTCTTCCCCGGGTTTTCAGTTCATGAAGAAACTCCGGTGCTAAAGTTTCATGTAAACCGGACGGAACATACCGAAGGGCATTTTTCAGAGCCAGAACTGTCTCATTTTCATTCAGTCTGAAACCGCGGTCCGGTGCACGCCGTATTTGTTTATCAAATAAAGGTTCAGACGGTAATTCTGAAGGAAGTCCGAATTTAATCACCCTGTCATTTTTTTTAGGTGAGAACATGATCTGCTCCTTTCCTTGATATAATCCGGTATTTATTCAAATACAGCCTGAATATCTCTTTTCAGTTTTATAGCCTGCTGATACCCGGGTATTAGTTTCAAAGCCTTATCAAGTCTTTCCAGAGCCTTACTGAATTCATTTCTGTTTGCATAAACCCATGCTTCAAAATAGTAAAACCGGCCTTGCATGATTGGATTGGATTTTTGTATTTCCTCAGCATACTCTTCCAATAATCCAAGTATTTTCCCATAACGCCGTTCTGCTGCCTGTGATTGGATATAATATAGGAGAGCCCGGGGATCAAAGTAGATGGACAGTGCTTTTTCAGATAATATTCTGACAGTTTTCCACTGTTCGAGGGTTGAATATATGCGCGCTGCTTCAACAAGGGGTGCTTCATTATACGGCATCAAATGATACAAAGCCATATATTCCCGTGCAGCTTTGGCAGGATTTTCTTCTTCTTCAAGAAGTATTGCCGCCAGAACATGACCTTCTTCCCACGTTAAATCCCCCTTCCACACACGCATTACAATCCTGTCGTAATCATTCGTTGCTATAAATCCGGTATATTCAGTGGCGTATTTTTCAGTAAAGGGCCAACTGTTCAGCAGAACGTTCAAACGAATCTCACCCAACAACGTATCAAGCCTTGTAAAATGATTCATATCACCTATTAGATTAACAGGCCTTTTCAACTGATCCTCAGCAAGTGTGGCACCAAGTGTCATCAGTCCTTTAATTGAGAAATGCAAATGATCACAGAACATCTCTGTATAGTCTTCATACAAATTCAACCCCAGATTACGTTCCGTATCAAATACAGGAACATTAAATTTTTTACTTTCACTGAGCAGAATTTCACCCAGATCATCCGGCATCCTGAATGGAAGTATATCGAGATTTCGTGCTGTTTTAAAATATATTTCAGCTTCTGAGTGCTTACCGGATTCATATAGGATCCGTCCTGTAAGATAGTGACTGCCTGAATGGTCCGGGTTGGATTGAAGGATCTGACTTAACAGAACCAGAGCCGAATCATTTTTTGAATTTTGATAAAAATTCAATGCTTTACGATATTTCCGGGATGACAATCCGTTTTCAGTGTTTTCGTATGACTGAAACGGCGGATAGTTCATGATATTGCTGACCGGAGACATAACCAGAAGTTCAATTTGATTGTCTTTTGCAATCCGGAATAACCTGCGGAGATTCTTACGGTACTGACGCTGAACCGCTTTTCTTACGGAACTTTCCGGAGAAATAAAGTTATTTGCCGAAAGCCTGTGCATTAAAGTCTGATTATCTTCAGCTCTTTCTCCATGTCTTTCACTTCCCTGTGAAAGACGCTTCTCTGACCTTACAGAGCGTAACTTTTCTATTCCCTTTTCATAAAGCTGAAACAGTCTGAAATTTCTCAGAAATAAGAAGGATCTTTTTAGAAAAACAGATGTACCTCCTGTTCCGGCTCCCATACCGCCGTAAAATTCATTGTGACCTGTATAAATGATAACCAAATCGGGCTTATGGGCCGGTAATTGTCTGAAAATATCCAGTACGGCATAACTGTTCAGGGCAGGCATGGAAAGATTGATCATTTCCACAAAATTTTCGGGTTTATAGACAATCAGGTGCTCTTTCAATATATTTGAAAAAGAGAAATTATATTCCCACGGATATCCTGCGCTTGTGGATCCTCCCAATACAAAAACCCTGTAACCGTTATCCGGCTTTTCACGTAAAAACATATCGGATGATATCTGAGGCTGAACACGGGAAGTAAAATATTTCTGACCTGCCTGCTTATTGATGGACAGATAGGTTTTATCATTAAATGCTCTCTCTGAAAATATTTCATATGAAACACCGAAACCGCTTATTCTGAGTATATATTCTGCAGAAGTAAGGATCAATAGTACGATAAAAACGATGATTGCATTGAAAAATTGTTTTTTGATGTTCATTATTCCGGAATATGATTATTTATTGTGATTTGAATACCATACAATTGCTTAGCTTCGTTCAGAACTCTCACCGCCTGGTCACGGTTGTTGGTCTTTAATAATGCAGAAACAAGATGATCGTAGAGAACGGGAATATTAGCCTGAGACAGTGACATTTTCTGTTTATGAAGTGTTTTAGCTTCATTCAGTGCGAATACACTAAACTCCGGTTCGTCCAGTTTATAATATAGCAATCCTTCTTTCAGCCAGATAACAGGATCATCAAATAAACGGTCAACGGGTTTTAAAACGTTTAATGCATTCCGGAACTCTTTACGGATTTCATAAATCTCAGCCAGTTTAAGATAGGGATATATTTCATAGGGGATAACCTGGCGGATACTTTCAACATAACGGATGGCAAGATCGGAATTGTTTCGGTTAAGGTGATAATCCACAAGTTCCCGGTTTGCTTCACCCCATGTTTTCCGCCTGTTCAGATATTCCCATGCATAATGATCCGTTATTGTCCGGGGATTAAAATCAAATGTTACCTCCCGGGAAGTGAACGGCCACTTACCGGTTAATTTTTCAATTGTCAGATCACCGGCACTCAGTTCAAAAGGTGTCATGGGATAATGAACCGCAAACAGTTCATCATCAATAAAATCAGTTCGCCTGATTTCGGGATAAAACCGGCTTTCTTCCATTTTTTTCAAAACTGTATAGGCCAGCAGTCTGTATCCTTTCTCGTTGGGATGAACGTGTTCATGAAAGAGGTTGTTGCCGGGATAATATGGGTATGAAAACTTTTCGAAAGCCAGGTCAACGGGAACAAGTTTCCAGTCGTTATCCCCGGCAAACTGGCGGATTGCCTGATTCCAGTCTGTTGTGGCTCTGAAACGGAGAACATCAAGATCCCGTGCTTTTTTATAGTAAATCCCCGCACTGTCTCTCTTCCCTGTCCATTCATAATATTTAGCATTGCAGAAAGCATAGATTGATGATTGGGGTTCCCAGAGATACAGATCTTTGAGCCATAAACCGATACCGGTTGTATCATCAGCCGTAAGCAAAGACTGAAATTCTTTATAAAGTGTTTCATGGGTGAGTTCTTCGTCAATGAAATCCGAAGCAAAAGGTAACAGGTCTCTTTCATTGCTTGCCAGTGTACAGATATAAACCGGTGTTTCCAAACGGTCTGCAATTTTTTTTATTCGGTACAAATTCCTGATAAAATTTAAGCGTGTTTTCAGATAGAGGGATGATGCATAGGGGATTTGCTTTCTGCGGATAATCCTTGCCATTAAAGGGTCTCCGGGTGAATCGGGTGCTTTTGATATCCTAAAGGCAGACTGAAGCAATTGAACAATTCTTAATTCCCTGAGTTTAACGGATAAGTGGGTGAGATAGAACAATGCTCTGCCTTTTTCAAGGGAGGCGCTGCCGAAAGCCCCGTAAAACTCATTGTGTCCCATATAAACGACATAGGCATCCGGCTTAAGATCACCGGTATGATCTACAATATCAGAAACAGAAAAACTGTTTATTGCCGACGTTGACAAATTGATAACATTCCACTGTGTTGAGGGATCATTTTCATTCATCATCCATTCCAGCATATCCGGAAATGTAATGTTATATGTGTAGGGAAAACCAAAAGTTGTACTTCCACCCAATACAATAATACGTTTTTCATTCTTCTGTTTTAACACAGGGATAAGATCATCTCTAAATTCCGGAGCCTCTCCAACACGACTGAAATACTTATCGGGAAAATTTCGGTTAATTCGGTAATAATCCCGGCCATATAAGGTTGTTTCATGTAAAAGAGAATAGTTTTCACCAACATTAAAAAGACACAGTATAAGTTCAAATAAAACAACAATTGATATGCCCGTCATAACCATCAAAATGGTAAAAAGTGTTCTTTTCCATTTGTTCAAAACCATAAAGGATCCTTAAAACAAAGCATAAATAAAAGGTGCCAGTGCACTGCCCTGAGATAAGACAATGATAAATCCAAGGAGTAAAAGGATAATAACAATTGGCATCAATATATAACGTTTATTTTCACCGGCATATTGAAGGAATTCTTTTATGATGCTTATTTTACTCATGTATTCCCTTTAATATTGTTTTCTCATATCATTTTTTACCGATTCATGATCAAGCCAGTATGACTTTACAGAGGGGTCAAAAGAGGTGGTGACCGGACTTTTACCCAAGAGTTTTCGAATGGTTCCCAAAGGAAAGATGAGGAAAAAAAAGACAAGTGTTAAAATCAAATATGATAAAAGTGTTCCAATAATACCGGCTATTGCGGAAAAAAACCAAAAAAGTGCTTTAACCATCCCGGGAAAGAAGATATAAATAATAATTAAACCTGCGGCAAGCAGACAAAGAAAGAGATTGAGTTCTCTGTTTTGAATTAATTTCATCAATTGATAAACAACGATAAGGATCAATAGAATTGAAGTAAACCGGCGTGCGGTTTCAATTTTTATCTTTTTATACTGTGTTATCATTCCCGTCAATCCATATCATAATGTGTTTTCCAGTCTTCTTTATTGACGGAAACCTGTTCTGTTTTTAAAATCATAAAACTTCCCATTGCCAAAACATCCATCTCTGTATTCATAAAACATCGGAAAGCGTCTTCGGGGGTATTCACAATCGGCTCTCCACGGACATTAAAGGAAGTATTGACCAGCACCGGGCAACCGGTCAGTTTATAAAATGCCGAAATCAATTCATGGAACAGGGGATTTACATTCCTGCTCACAGTTTGTAATCTGGCAGAATAATCCACATGTGTTACAGCCGGTATTCGGGATCTGATCTGATGAAGTTTATCAAACCCCTTTTTCTGTTCACCGATTTGAAGACGTTTGTTCATATTGACATCACTGATAAGAAGCATATAGGGACTTTCTTCCGTAGTATTGAAATACTCGGTTTTAGATTCATCCAGAACAGCCGGAGCAAAAGGACGGAATGATTCCCTGAATTTAATTTTAAGATTGAGTTGTTTTTGCATTTCCGGGGAGCGGGGATCTGCCAGAATACTTCTGTTCCCGAGAGCCCGCGGACCGAATTCCATCCTTCCCTGAAACCAGCCAACCACTTTTTGTTCATCAATAAACCGGGCTGTGTTTTTAATCAGCGAATTCCAATCCATCTGATGATAACGAATGGAATGGTTCTTTAAAAATAATTCAATTTCCTCATCAGAATATGCAGGACCCAATAAACTGCCTTTTTGAGCATCAGGGAAAATGACGGAGCGTTTATGATTATAAAATTCATAACAGGCCGCCAGTGCTGCACCCGGAGCTCCTCCTGCATCACCTGCCGCAGGCTGTATCCAGATTTTTTTAAAAAGACCTGATTCAAGTATATAGCTGTTGGCCACACAATTCAGGGCAACCCCGCCTGCAAGGCAAAGATTCTCCGAACCGGTAAGTTCCTTTGCATGGCGTGCAATTTTAAGCATGATTTCATCCGTAATTTTCTGAACAGACCGGGCTAGATCCATGTGTATCTGTTCAAGCGGTTCATCCAATTTACGAGGTGCAATACCAAAGAGTTTATTAAAATTTGAACCGGTCATTTTTAATCCGGCGGCATAATCAAAATAAGACATATTCATATGAAAAGAACCGTCATCACGAATATCAATCAAATTCTTCCGGATCAGATCGGCATATACAGGTTCACCGTAGGGTGCAAGTCCCATAAGCTTGTATTCACCGGAATTCACTTTAAAACCGCAAAAATAGGTAAAGGCCGAATAGAGAAGACCCAGCGAATGGGGAAACCGGATCTCTTTCAGGATAGTCGTACGGTTCCCTTTACCATATCCGATGCTGGTTGTCGTCCACTCCCCCACTCCGTCAACCGTCACAATGGCTGCGTTTTCGAAAGGTGAAGGATAAAAGGCTGATGCCGCATGAGCCTGATGGTGGCGCGTAAAAAGTATCTCCCCTTTAAACCCGGGAAAATTCTCTTCTATTAATGCCTTAAGCCAGATCTTCTTTTTTATCCAAATTGGTATAGCTTTCAGGAATGAGGGTAAGCCACGAGGAGTAAAATGAAGATATGTATCCAAAATCCTTTCGAACTTCAAAAAGGGTTTATCATAAAAAACAATAGCTTTTAAATCAGTATTTTCAATTTTTGCTACGGACAAACAATAGCGAACGGCATGAGCAGGAAATGAACTGTCATGTTTTATCCTTGTAAAGCGCTCTTCTTGAGCTGCAGAAATGATTTTGTTATTTTTTAACAATGCAGCTGCACTGTCATGATAATAGGCTGAAATCCCAAGGATACAGGTCATTCCTCTCCCAAATTTTGCACAGAAAAATACAGTTTAATCCAAATTCACGCAAGACTGTTTATAACTTTACAAACAAATTGAATCCTTATAAATTGTAAATAGAGTTTAAGCAGGGAGTTAAGAATGAAAAAAACGATTCTATGTATTGTTCTGATGATCATTCCGTTACTAATAACGGGTCAGACATTAATACCGAATGTAACGATTGAATCGGAAAGAATAGAATCCTCTTATCTGTCTGAAATCAACGAACTTCAGAATTCAATAAATCAATACATCCGTACCGAATCCTTTTCAAATAACGACTATGACTATGAGATTCCATACAGAATATCGATATTTGTCCGAAGTATTGATGAAAGCGGAACTGAAAAAGTCTATACCTGTGAAGCGTTTTTTACAAATGATTATGATCAGCGGTATTATGATTCACAATGGAAATTTGAATTTTCTTCCGGATCCTCTTTGTACCGGTCAACCGGTCTTTTCAATCCACTGACTGATCTTATTGATTACTACGGATATCTGATTGTTGCAACTGAGCTTGATGCCATTGAACTCATGGGTGGTAACACCATCTATGAAAAAGCCAGTCAGATCATACAGAAAAGTCAGACAAGCCGTTGGAATCAGGGCTGGCGAAGCCGTTTAGCTGATTTTGAAAGACTTTCAGGCAATTACAGACTGCGTAAAGCACGATATCTTTTAAGTCAAGCCTACTGGGCAATTGAAGACAAGGAAAAAAAACAGGCTTTAGAAAAATTAAAGGAATCACTGGGATTAGTGTCACAAATTGTCAACATCCATAACAAGGATAAATACACCAATGATTTTATTGAAGCCCATTATAAAGATGCCGAATATTTTGTCTCAACATTAAAAGATACATCATTTATTCCTCTGTATCGTGAACTTGCCCCTCAGCATCACACATATTTTAACGAAATTGTTCGAAAGTATTTCTAAATAGGATACTTACGAGCCCAGTAATCCATCAGTAAATGATCCGGATAAGCCCCAGATCTCAGAATAGTCAAATCACCGTTTAAATCAATTTTAAAAACCGTGCTGGGTTTGTTAACGTGAATAAATCCCTCTGCCGGATCATCAATATAAACAGAGATTTCTTCGTTAAATTCCTTTTCAATCTCATGAAGGCTGAGTAAGGGCGGCATACCGGACCTGTTTGCAGATGTGGTAATAACAGGATTTGGATAATTAAGACCCAGCCAGTGACAAAAAGGATGATCAGGGATTCTGAAGCCGATGAAGTCGTTTTTCAAGACCGGCGAATTAAATCCTGACTCTTTTTTTAAAGGTAAGACTGCCGTAACGGGACCCGGAAATATACACTTTAAAAAGTCCCCAATTTGTTCACCGAACATATTCAATCCGAGAATCAGGTCAGGGGTGCCTGCAAGAATACTGAACGGCATTCTTTCAGGCCTGTTTTTCAGTTCATACAGTCTGCTAACGGCAAAATCGTCTATGGCATCCACACCGATCCCAAATATAGTATCCGTGGGATAAGCAAGCACTGAACCTTCGGTCAGGGCATTGATTATAATATCTTTATTCCTGTCATAATCTCTGATGTAATTAATCATAGCAGATCTCTGATATCTTTACGAATACGCCCGTAGGCATCAAAATTAAAAAAAGATGAAACAATAATTGTACAGATAATGGACAACGTAGCCGATGCAAGAATACCGATCATGATCATTATCTGATATTTTATAGCATTAATCGGAGAAACACCTCCCAGAATCTGTCCTGTCATCATACCCGGAATGGATACAAGTCCCATCGTGGCTATCATTCCCAGTTTAGGCATAATTGCTGTTTTTAAAGCATGCCGGGCAAACGGTTTAATCGCTTCAATGAAACCTGCACCTGCAAGTATAAATTGAATATAATCATCTTCATGACGAACCATATCTTCATAAAATCTCTGCATTCCAATGATATTGCTGCTCAGGATATTCCCCAGAATCATACCGATAAGGGGGATCATATACTGAGCCGATGATAAGGTTTCATATCCCAAAGGAATAAGAAAAGTAAGAAAAACCAGAAATACAATTATAATATAGACGGGAATTGTTGTCAGATAAAAACGGGCAGAAAGCATTCCACTGTTTTTTAAAATTGTGAAATTTGCCGCAAGAATCATAACCAGAACCCACGTCATGTTAAGCCACATTTTGTCGTAAATAAAAAGATATTTCAGATAGAGTCCGATAAATATCAATTGTAATACCATTCTTACCATGGAAATAACCAGATCTTTATATACTTTCAGATCAAGCCATATAAAAATCATCAGGGGTATAATCAGTATAAGTCCATACAGAAAGATGTTCACAACGGGAATATCAACGGTTCCTTGTGCATTCATTGTTTTTCCTCCAGGTTACCTTTTAGAATCCAGTGTCTTGTGGCAAATTTCTTCCATTCTTTCTGGTGACTGATCACAAGGCAGGTGAAATTCTCATTTAAAAAACAATCAATGGTTTTTTGAACATTCTCGGGATCAAGATTGGATGTTATTTCATCGAGAAGATATATTTTTCTTTCCATCAGAAGTGACATAATGATATTAAAGCGCTGTTTTTCACCATTTGAGAGGGATAAAAATGGACTTTTCAGCAGTTCAGGACTTAAAAGATAGTATTCCATGAGATTAGTCAATTTATACTCTTTATCATTCAGATCACGAACCATGAATCTCAGGAGTGAACCGGTTGAACCGTTATAAGCCGGTGGATTCTGACCTATATAGGCAAAAATTTCACGGTATTGGCGTATATTTTTTTTATTGACCCGGCTATTCTTATAGAGAATTGATTCTGATTCCGGATAATCAAAAAAAAGGAGTGTTTTCAACAGTGTTGTTTTTCCACTTCCGGACGGGCCTGTCAGCAGTATTTTGTCTCCTTCTTTTATTTCGCCGGAAATTCCGTTCAAAACCACTTTATCCTTTTTTTTTACATAAATGTTTTCAAATTTTATCAAGATAATCTCCTTTAAGTATTTGAGGATTCCGGAAAATGAAAAAGAACCTTGAAAATATAGCACAAGAACTGATAAGAAACATCCGGGAATCTGTTCATTTGTGCCATCCGGATCGAATCATGCCCCCCGTTATTCAAACCGAACATTTTCAACAACCCCTGGGGCTTTTTGCCTTTGGAAAATCCGCCGTATCCATGACAGAAGCCTTTCTCAAACATTCTCCAATCAAACCAGAATTCAGTCTGGCCTTAACATCGCCACAATACATACCCGACACCATCAATGAGGAAATAACCTTACTTTTCGGTGATCATCCCTATCCGGGAAAAAGCACAATTGATTCATCCCGTTATGCTTTGAGTAAACTGACCGGTAACATTCCGGCTGACGGTCAGATCGTTATGCTTATTTCGGGTGGCGGCTCTTCCCTTTTTGAAATCCCCGAACCGCCTTATACGATAGAGCAGATTTCTTCTTTGACAAAAGGACTCATGTTAAAAGGTGCAGATATTTACGAATTGAACACGGTCCGAAAACGCCTGTCCTCTGTTAAAGGCGGAAAACTGGCCACCCTTCTCCATCCCCGTTCAATCCTTGCCCTGATCATGTCAGATGTCATAGGTGACAATCCTGAATTCATTGCATCCGGACCTGTTACTCCTGATAAAACATATACAGAATCAGCAATAAAAATATTGAAAAAATATGATATTGATTATACACCACTCCTTAAAAAAACTGATATAACGCTTCATCATGACATAAAAAATGTGAGAAGTCGTATCATATCTAACAACAACTCCTTGTTTAATGCCTGTGAAAAACTTTTAAAAAAATCAGACAGTCCTGTCATTCGGTTGCCTTTTAAATTGGAGGGTGAAGCAAGGCAATGCGGTAAAAGAATTGCAGATTCTATAATATTAACTGTTAAAACCATGAACGAACCCTTTTATGTTCTAACAGGGGGTGAATGCTCCGTCACCGTAACCGGAAAAGGTAAAGGCGGAAGAAATCTGGAACTCGTTCTCAGTGCAGCTCTTGAATTGAAAAATTCTCCATTCCAATGGATTACAGCATCTGTAGGATCGGATGGTATTGACGGTCCTACCGATGCTGCCGGGGGATGGTTAAACTCTGAATTACTGGTTAGCAAAGATTACAGCATGGCGGAAAAGGCCTTACTAAATAATGACACGTATCCTTTTTTTGAACGATTAAATACTGTAATCAAAACAGGTTATACGGGTATAAATCTTAATGATCTGTTTGTTGCATATATCGAACCGTAAAAACTGATGAAAACCAAACGAAGCGTTACTACCCTTCTTTGAAAGTATCCGGAAATCTAATCCTAAATTGGGTCCCATTATCAGTTGATAGTTCATAAGAACCGTTTAATTCACGAATAAAACCATCAATCAGTCTTAACCCAAGTGTGGTTTTTTTTGCAGTTTTATCAAGTGTATCAAATCCGTAACCGTCATCACCGATGATCATTACAATATCATTCTGATCTTTGGAAATTTCCAATGATATACATCCATTGCCTCTGTCAGTAAAGGCGTGTTTAATGCTGTTTACAATAATCTCGTTAACAAGTAAGCCGCAGGTTACAGCCATATCAAATCCGGCAATGATGTCATCTTTAAAAAAATAATTCAGTTCAATGTTTTTATTATTTGAAAGAACAAGAATTATATTTTCTGCCAGTTCCTTTAGATAGATACACAGATTTGTCCTGCCGAATTCCCTGCTTTCGTAAAGTTTTTCATGGAGGATAGCAAGGGCTTTTATCCTGTCCCGCGTATCATTAAAAATCGAAAGTGCATTACCGGTGTTAATTTTCAGGTTTTCCAGATCCATAAAGTTAGAAATAATCTGCATATTATTTTTAACTCTGTGATGAATTTCACTCAGCATCCTTTTCTTCTCTTCAACTTGCTTAATCAGTTCCATCCGAGTCGTGTGCCGAAGGGTAACATCAATAAAAGTCATTAAGATTGCAGGCTTTTCATTCTGAAAAAATATTTTCAGGTAATAGATTGAATAAAATGCATTATTTTTTTCTAAAATGACTTCGGGGATCAATCCCTGTTGAATATTTGATTCAATAACACTCTTTAAGCTGTCAATTAAAATTGACCTTTCAGATTCAGAGAAAAAATTCAGTTTATCCATGGATTGTGATTTATGCTGCTTATCTGCCGAACCGAAAAGTTCTTTACCCTTTGTATTCATACCTATCAAATCAAAAGAATGACTGACCAGAACACAGGGTGTATCATTAAGCATTCTGTCAACATTCCTTAATATTATACCAGGAGTGATTCTGTCTGAATAACTGCTGTTCATAGTTGAAAATATATTGAAAGTATAGTTTTTTTGGTTTAAGAGTTCATTAATTAAACGACCTGCATGATTTAAATACCTGATATATTTCAGTTGGGCTTTATTCAGGGGATTTATGTAATCAATCCCGATAAAGCCTGATAGTATTCCGTTTGAATATATTCCAATGACAATAAGAGATAATATCAACTGCATTTCCAGTGACTGTTTTTCATGAATTGCTTCTGGCGGCAATTCCTGTACAGATTTAATAAAAACATATTCTTTGTTATTGAGTTTGTTAATCCACCACGGATAATCGGATATGGGAATATTTTGCAAATACGTCTGTTGAGACTGAACAGGATCAATACACCATTCAACCGTATTATCCATATGTGTTCTGCGGGAATTCAGTTCGAAAAGATATGCTCTGTCAGCATGACAGTATCTTCCTGTTTCTTCCAGAATTTCTTTTATTTTCTGATATATGAGATCAGACTTCTGTTTCTCAATCCCGGAAAGATAGATATCAATAATTTTCTGGTAAAAATTTTCTCCGGATTTTTCTTGTTTATCCCTTGCCCGGCTGGTAATGAGCTCGTTGGAATCAGCCTTTTTCAGTGAACCCTTTTCACTAAAATGCGCAATTACAGCAATGCATGCAAAGAAAAGAAAAAATATGATATTCTGAAGAATATAATAAATGATTGTCAGTGAATTTATTGTAATTAATGATATAAAAGAAAATACGGGAAAATAGAGTAAGAGTGAAATCTGAAAAACCGTACCGAATAAAAGTACTTCACGAAAACTGAGTTTATAAAAATTAGTTATAAAGTAAAAAACAATCATAAATAAAGTAAAATTCAGAAGTGAGTAGAATTCCCATAAAGGTTTTGATATCCACATCATAAATATTATCAGAAAAACATTTAAACTTATAATTATTGATCTGATATGTTTAGGGGGGGCGGCCTGATATATTCTGGCAAAAAGCAGAAGGATAAATATTAAACACAGCGGTGCTAAACAAAAGAGCATATAGATACCCGTCATATCCCGGAATACCGGACGGATAAATAAGCAAATAACCGGAACGCTCAACCAGAGTAATGAATTAATTAAGAGAATTTTTTGAAACCTGAGATCTTTCATTCTGATCAATTAATATCGGATGATATCCCAAAAAGACCGTTTATAATATTTCCGGGGTTTACCCCATAATCTATGAAACCACATCCACTGTTCGGGTTTTTCTTTAATAGCCGTTTCAAAATAAGACAGGACTTTTTGCATGCATTTAGTAATGGTTTGATCATTTAATTCATCAGGTTTCTCAACATCTATAGGGAAAAAAGTAATATTGAGCCGGCCGGATTCATAAACCGGGATAACACCCATGACAGTTGCATCAGTTCTGTATTGTAAAACGGTAGTGCCCTTGGCAATGGATGTTATATTATTAAAGAATTCTACTTTTACACCTTTATCATGAGCATTCTGATCAACAGCAACTGCCAGAACCCTGTTTCTTTTTAAGGCATGCTGATAAGCTTTCATCCCATTATGCGTTGAAATCATTTCCATAGAATCACCAAAACTGAGCCGCAGATTGAGAAAAAAAGCATCACTCAGAGGATTCTTCATAATTTTATAGATTCCGGATGTTTTAATTCCGCTCAGATTCATCCAGGTTGCCAAATATTCCCAGTTGCCGTAGTGAAGAGCCGTCAGTATAACGCCCTTCCCTTTTTCCAAAGCATTGGTAAGGTAAAGTATTCCATTAACACGGGAATTTTCCAGAAGCAGTTTCTGGTTTTTCTTTTTGGTCTGACCAAAAAACTGCATCACCATCATTCCAAAAAAACAATAGACCTTATGGGCTGTCCGAAGTTTTTCAGAATACGGTTTATCCGGGAAAACAATATCCATATTATTAATCATTATCTGAAACCGGTACGGGAAAAAATACCAGACGATATCACCTAAACGCCTGCCGATCCATTCTGCTGCTCTTAAGGGCAAAACAGTAGCAATAAAACGGACAATAAAAAGGATGGAATATTCCAGTTTATACTTCAGACGCATTGGATTCATTTTTTAGAATAGACTGTATCTGATCCGGATCGGTTTTAATTTCTTTACCGGTTTTAAGATCTTTTAGAACAATTGAACCGGATTTCAATTCATCAGCTCCTATAACGGTAACAAACCGGGCATTTTTCTTATGAGCATCTCTCATCATAGCTTTCAGGCTTCTTCTCTGGAGATCTGTTTCAATAATAAAACCCTTATCTCTCAATGCATTCCATATCTTTAATAATCCTGAATATGCCTTTTCATCCAGAGAAGCCACATAAAGATCGGGGGCAGAAAGCTCCGGCAGGATAATATTCTCTTTTTCAAGGGCTATGAGAAGCCTCTCTATTCCTGCAGCAAATCCAACAGCTGGCGTTGATTTACCGCCCAGTTCTTCAATCAGATTATCATATCGCCCACCGCCGCATAAAGCATCCTGGGCTCCGAGACGATTACCCTTGATCTCAAAAGTTGTACGGGTATAATAATCCAGACCCCGAACCAGTTTGGGGTTTATAATAAAGGGGATATTCTGCCGTGTCAGTAATTCACAGACTTGTACAAAATGGTCTTTATCTTCTATAGATAAATAATCCGTTATACGGGGTGCATAATGATCAAGTGTTGCCTGACAATCAGGGTTTTTACAATCAAAAAGTCGCAATGTATTATGATCAAAACGCTGTTGGCAAAGAGGGCATAATTTATCTGTATGCGGTTTCAGTGATTCTTTTAAAACAAGTATAAACTTTTGACGGTCTTTTGTATTGCCAATACTGTTAATATGCAATTCCCAATCCTTCAGTCCGGTTTTTCTATAGAATTCACATGCCAGTGTAATGACTTCGGCATCTGCTTCCGGATATTCCGAACCGATGAGTTCTACGCCGAACTGATGAAATTGTCTGAGTCTGCCTGCCTGCGGTCTCTCCTGACGGAACAATGGACCGGCATACCAGATTTTATGAAGGGCGGATTGCTGTTCATAATGATGCTGAATATACGATCTGATAACGGAGGCTGTATATTCGGGACGGAGTGTGAGCCACTCTCCGCTTTTATCCTGAAATGTGTACATCTCTTTGCTGACAATATCAGAAAATTCACCGATTCCCCTGGAAAACAATTCTGTTTTTTCAAAAACCGGAGTACGGATCTCCTGATAAAAATAACTGCCAAACAGTTCACGGCAGAGTTTTTCAACGGCCTGCCATTGAGTCGACTCCCAGGGTAAAATGTCCCGGGTTCCTTTGATTGATTTCAGAGGTTCCATACTACCTCAGTATTTTGTTTTTCATCAGGATCTTTCATGAGATGCATTTTGTTTTAAATACAGATCGAACGACTCACGGTTTGTAAAGAAATCGGCATCTGTCAATCTTAAGCAAGTTTCTGAAAAGCTTTTTGGAGTTCAAGCCATGTTTCCTGTAAACCGTGAAGCATGACTTTTGTGTACCCGGTAACAGGCATAAAATTTGTATCTCCAAGCCATCGGGGAACAATATGCTGATGGATATGATCAGCAATACCCGCACCGCTCACATTGCCCAAATTGATGCCGATATTAAAACCCTGGGGTTTCAGAGTCGATTCCAGAACTTTAACCGACAATTGTGTCAATTCAGTCATTTCCCTGGATTCTTCTTCAGACAGGCCGGTAAAATCAGGAGTATGTCTGTAGGGAGCCACCATCAGATGTCCATTGTTATAGGGATAGAGATTCAAGAGTACAAAGGCTGTTTTTCCCCTGAATACTACCATATTTTCCTTATCATCATCTTCAGAAGCCTTCCGGCAGAAAATACATTCTTCATTTTTTGTTTTATTTCTTCTGATGTATTCGATACGCCAGGGAGCCCATAAATAATCCATGATTAATGGCCTTCTTCTCTTTCTTTAAGGTATTCGGCAACAATTTTTTCCTGAATTTCCCGGGGAACATATTCGTAATGGCTGAATTTTCTACGGTGGTATCCTCTCCCCTGGCAAATTGATCTGAGGGTATTGGAATACTTATAAAGGTTTGCCAGTGGCACTTCTGCTTTAATGATCTGGAAGTGACCGTCTGAGTCCATTCCCAGGACTTTTCCGCGGCGGGATGAAATATCACCCATGACATCGCCCATATAATCTTCTGGGATAGTCACTTCGATTTCATAAATCGGTTCGAGAAGAATCGGATCTGCTTTTTCAAATGCATCTCTGAAGGCACCTCTTCCGGCGATCTGAAATGCAATATCTTTGGAATCAACAGGATGTTGTTTCCCGTCAAAAACAGCAGCTTTCACATCAATGACTTTGTTGCCCGAAAGAGGTCCGGTCTCACTGGCCTGCTTCACACCTTTTTCAATTGAAGGGACAAAGGATCTGTCAACATTCATACCCACAAGTTCACTGACAAATTCAATACCTGTTCCCCGGGGTAATGGCTCAATTCGTAACTCCACTTCACCAAACTGTCCTGCACCGCCCGACTGTTTTTTATGGCGATACCGTGCCGTTGCTGTTTTCCGTATGGTTTCACGATAAGGTATTTTGGGCTGTACCTGAAGAATTTCAACATTAAAACGCTGAGCAATCTTTTTAAGAGAAATATCCAGATGGATTTCACCCATACCTGAAACAATGGTTTGCTTCAGTTCAGAATCCACCACATAATGAAAGGTGGGATCTTCAGCCTGAACCTGAGTCAAGCCGGTACCGATTTTTTCTTCATCTCCCTTTGCAACGGCTTCCACAGCAACGCGTATTACTGGTTCGGGAAATTTTATTTCTTCAAAATACCACTGATCTTTTGAATTCAACAGGGTATGATTTGTCATTGTGTTTTTCAGTTTTACGGCAATACCCAGATCGCCAGCCTTAAGTTCGGATACTTCTTTACGGTGTTTACCGTTTAAAAGGTAGATACTTCCGAAACGTTCATTCCCGCTTGTGTGAGGGTTTTTCAATTCATCTCCCACTTTCAGGGTTCCGCTGACCACCTTAAAATATGATGTATCACCTACATGCTGTTCATGAACAGTTTTATAGACAAAAAGTGAAGTCGTACCCTTCTCATCGACTGGAACATCAAAATGTTCATTAACTTTTACAGCCTTCCAGCTTCCCTTTGAAGAGGGATCAGGATAATAATTATTGATAATTTCCATCAGCCTGGATACACCAGCTTTCTTCTCGGAGGAAAGGCAGATTAAAGGGTAAATATTTTTCTCCAAAATAGCTTTTTTCAGCCCGGCTTTTAATTCCTCTTCAGTCAATTCACCTGCCTCAAAAAAGCGTTCCAGCAATGCATCATCCGATTCGGCAACCATTTCCACCAGCTCTTCATACATCGTATCAAATTTGTCCTGCAGATGTGCCGGGACGGGTTCTTCAGTGTAAGAGCCTTTTCCGTCAAATACAAGCATCTTCCGTTTCAATAAATCGATTATGCTGTCAAAAGCCGGGCCTGCATTAACGGGTATCTGCACCGGATATATACGATTGGAAAAACGATCCCGGATTGTCTCAACAATCTGGTCAAACTGAGTATGCTCTTTATCCAGCATAGTCATGGCGATTAATGCAGTGGTATCAAAATTATTCACATGGTTCCACGCAAACTCCGTTCCAACTTCTATGCCTGAGGTGGCGTTAACGGCTACAAGGACATTTTCAACAACTTTAGCCGCGCTCATTACTTCACCAACAAAATCCATATATCCGGGTGTATCAAGAATATTGCACTTAATGCCATTCATTTCATAATGCATGAAGGATGTCTTAATAGAAATCTGACGCTCGATTTCATCATTGGAATAATCAGAAGTTGTACTGCCTTCTGAAATGGATCCGATACGGTTTATTTCACCGCCCATAAGAAGTAAAGCATCTGCCAGTATTGTCTTACCGCTTGCAGAATGCCCCGTCAGGGCAAAATTCCTTACATTTTTCGTATCAAAGGTTTTCATAAATCGTCCTCCGGTTTTGCAGATAAATTATTATTTTTATTATTATACTGAATCGCATTTCTGCGTATCATCTGTCTGGATATTTTCCCGGTGGCTCCTGACGGCAAATGATTAACGAAGACAAAATCAGAGGGTATCTGGTAAACGGGAATTTTTCCGTTTAAATAATTACGCAGACTGTTCACATCAATTTTACTAATTTTTTCAGGAACGATATAGGCAATACATTTTTCATTACCTGAATTATCAACGGGAATACCTACAATAGCAGCCTGTTTTACGTTTTCATGTTTCTTGAGGATAATTTCAGCCCCCTCCGGAAACATATCAAATCCATTGATTCGGATCTTGTTTTCTTTACGATCGACAAAATAGATATACCCGTCAATATCCTGATAACAGAGATCACCGGTATGAAACCACCCCTTTTCCCGGATATTCTGTAAAAGAGTTGTATTACTTGTTATAGCTGATACGACCCACTCTTGACGGATACACAATTCACCGATATTCGGCGGGGATATAATTTTTTCACCATCCCGGATAAGGATCGATATGTTATGAAGGGGAATCCCGATTGAACGGAGTTTTGTTACATCATTGTTTATAAGTATGACAGGTCCTGCTTCAATTAATCCATATCCTCTGAATACCGGAAAATGAAAAGTATCAAAAAGACGGGATTGTATATCGGGTTTTAAATGTCCCCCTGCCGTTATGCCGTACAAATACTTGTCCGGAATAGTATCTAAAGTCTCCGACAACTCTTCATAAAAATCAGGATCAGCATTAAGAATCACTCCCCGGGAATTTTCGGGTACCAACGGCAATTCTGTACTGTTGATTAAAATGACCCTGTTCCCTTTTATGAGCGAACTGACCAGAACCGTTGTAAAACCCCAGAAATGGTGTAAAGGAAACCGGGCACACAGGATCTCCGATTCATGAAGAATCATGCTTTCATTGAATGACCGGGCGTTGTTCAATAATTGTAGGTTTGTAAAAATTCCGCCTTTTGATGGTCCGCTGGTCCCTGAACTGTAAAAAATGACAGCTTCCTGTTCACTCTCCGGATGAAAAGGACCCCCGTACGGTGCATGTGAAAAATTGTCATCAATACAGAACTCTGTCAGCTCTGCTTTTCCGCCCACACTGATAACAGACTTCAGATTATCCAGAATATCAATGGCATCCTGGACACTTTCTTCATATTCTTTATGAAAAATAATATAGGGTGTGTTTGAATCGTTGACTATATGCCGTATGGCAAGGGCTTTAAAATGAGGATCAATGGGAACAACAGTACATTCTAAACGGGATAATGCCAAAACAATAAAAAAGAATTCCGGTGAAGAGGGAAGCATAAGCGCAATACGCGAACCTTTCTCAATTTTACAATTCAACAGATAACCGGCAATCTGCAGAGATTTCATCAGCACTTCATGATACGTGAAGCTCTGGTCTCCGCTTGTCAGAAAGATGTGTTTTTGTTTCTGCTTTGTAATCTGAAAAAAACTTGAGTACAAAGACATTGAAAAATTCATATCTATAACTCACAAATTAAGCTTGTAAAGTTACAGATTGAAAGATCATTAGTCAATTCAGAAGTAAACGATTCTCCTCCCTCTTTAAAATTGTTTTTTTGATTATTTCTTCGAACCCATTAAATTGTATCGATGAATTATGATAAACATATAACCTTACATTATTTTAGATTTGCGACATAGCATTTAAATTCGGGATAAACATGAAAAAGACAAAAATACTGGTTATGGGTGCCGGTGGTCAAATCGGATCTGAGCTCACGCCTGCATTAAGAGAAAGATACGGAGCAGATAATGTGATTGCTGCTGACATTAAGGCAGATATTTGTGAAAAAGTACTAAACGAAGGTCCTTTTGAACTTTTAGACTGTATGGATGAACACCGGCTTATTGAAGTTGTTATAAAACATAATATTACACGTGTATATCATTTGGTAGCTCTCCTTTCAGCTGTTGGTGAACATAAGCCGCTTATAGCCTGGAATATTAATGTCGGAACGCTTATGAATGTCCTTGAAATAGCCCGTGAGATCAAACTGTCTGTTTTTATTCCAAGTTCGATCGGGGCATTCGGCCCGTCAACACCCAGAAAAAATACACCTCAGGATACGTTAATGAGGCCTGCAACGATCTATGGAATTACAAAAGTCTGCGGTGAAATGTTAGGAGATTATTATTTTAAAAAATATGGTGTGGATACACGGGGGCTCCGTTATCCCGGAATTATCTCAAATGTAACCATGCCGGGCGGCGGAACAACGGATTATGCAGTTGAAATATTTTATAAAGCTTTGAAAAAGGGTTCTTATACATGCTATCTGAGTGAAAATACATACCTTGATATGATGTATATGCCCGATGCAATTAAGGCAGCTATCGAATTAATGGAAGCAGAACCGGAGAAACTGATTCACAGAAATGCATACAATATATCTGCCATGAGTTTTTCACCTCAAGAACTTTATGAAGAAATAAGAAAGTATATTCCCGGATTTACAATAGATTATCAAATTGATCCTGTTAAACAAAAAATTGCCGACAGCTGGCCGGATAAGATGGATGATTCGGCTGCCAGGAATGAATGGAACTGGAAACATGATTATGATCTGGCAAAAATGACAAAAGATATGATCCAAATCTTAAAAAAGAGGCTTCATAAACAGGAGCAGCAGTCATGAAAAAAATTGATGCTGTTTTAAATAATCTGATCCGCGATCTGGAAGAAAAAGGAACAGCCAAGGGTAAAGAGTCTGTCATAACCGGAATCATTCAGGGCAAAAGCGGATCGGGTCCCCGGTATTTATTAAAAGATTATGCACATATACCCTTTATAAAAATGAACTCCAATTCCTATTTAGCACTCTCCCGTCATCCTGAAGTTATTAAGGCTGAGGAAGAAGCGGCAATACTATTCGGAAGCGGACCCGGAGCAGTACGTTTTATAAGCGGTACTCACAGTGCACATATTTTTCTTGAAAAGAGATTGGCGGATTTTCATTCAAAACCCTCAGCCATGATCTTTAGTTCAGCTTATGTTACCAGCATGGGTGTTATATACCCCCTTATCACACCCGAAACCATCGTAATCAGCGATGCCTTAAATCATAACTGTATCATCAATGCCATCCGCTTATCAAGACCTGCAGAAAAATTCATTTACAGACACAACGATATGAATGAACTTGAAGAACAGTTAAAAAAAGCAGTAAATAAAGGGAAAAGAGTCCTTGTCATTACAGACGGGGTTTTTAGTATGCGGGGGGATTCTGCTCCACTAAGGGAATTAACATCTCTTTGTAAGGCGTTTGATGACAGCTTTGAAGAAGGCGTGATCAGTATAGTTGATGATTCACACGGAGTTGGTGCTCTCGGAAATACGGGACGCGGAACGGAAGAATATGAAAATGCTCAGGCAGATATTCTGATAGGAACACTGGGAAAAGCCTTCGGTGTGAATGGCGGATATGCTGCCTCAAGTGAAACCCTTATACGCTATCTTCGTGAAACTGCCCCTATGTATATCTATTCCAATCCCATCACAGTTCCGGAAGCAGCAGCGTCGGAAAAAGCCGTATCCATCGTTGATTCGGAGGAAGGCCTGAACATCCTGAAGAATCTCAGGGCAAGAACACAACAATTCGAACAGGGACTCATTCGGGCTGGTTATGAAACGATTGAGGGTCCCCATCCGATAGTACCGCTCATGGTTCGGGATACTGACAGAACAAGAGAACTAACACAATGGCTGATGAAAAACGGCGTCATGGCTACCGGCTTGAATTACCCGGTTGTTCCAAAGGGCGATGAAGAGATCCGTTTTCAGATTTCAGCCGAACACACGGAACAGGATATTTTGCAGGTTTTATCAGTATTACGTAATTTCAAGGGATAAGATTTCTTAATAATATAACGTATCTTTTACCATTGAATTTGACTGAATGTCAGTTTAAATTCGCTTGCTTTAAACGAAACCGGTTCTTACGGCACTTAGGAGGAAAAATACAGCATGCAGAAAAAATTCATTTTGAACTATGTCATTATTGGTATGTTGCTTGTATGGGGCGCATGGCAGCTAATTCCCACTCTGAGATATGAGGCCATGTCTGAAGAGCGTAAAGAAGAGCTCCGCTTAAAAGGTGAACTTGAACGGATTGAAGAGCGCATTATCCGGAGAGGTTTGGATCTTCAGGGTGGTATGCATCTTGTTCTTGAAGTTAATGTCGCCCGTTTGACACAAAATATTGCCCAGAATAAAAGTCAGACATATTATGAATTCATGAACGGTTTAGAAGCCAAGTACGCTTCAGATCCGAATACGGATTATTTTGATCTTCTTCAGAATGAAGCAGATGCTAAACAATTTCGACTTGCCCGTCATTTTCCCGGACGCGGCGATCAAAACGCTCAAATCATATCCTCCTTGAAAAATGAAGCGGCTGATGCAGTGATAAGAGCTGAAGAAATTATCCGTAATCGAGTGGATCAGTTCGGTGTATCCGAACCGACCATTCAACGTCAGGGCAACCGCCGTATAATTGTAGAACTAGCCGGAGTTACCGATCCTGAACGGGCTACAAATCTTATTCAGAACACTGCTTTGTTGGAGTTTATTCTCCTGAAAGATGCTGAAATTGTTCAGGACGCAATTTCAAGAATCGATGCGGTCGTAAAAAAAGTCGATCCGGAAATGCTGAAAGACACAACCCGTGTCATTGATAGTGTAAGTGACGACAAAACCGTATCCATCGAAGAACTTTTCGGTATGTCCTCTGAGACTGAGGATGATTCCATGGCAATCGTCGATGAAGCAATTTACAGAGAACGTCCCTTCAGTGCCCTCCTGAGAAATCTGGGATCTGATATCGGAGTTCCCTCAGAAAACTATTATGCAGTAAGAAGGATACTTGAAGATCCGGATGTGCTTCGCGTCCTTCCTGCAGACATGAGAGTTTTATGGTCCAATAAAACTGAAACCTTAACCACTCAGGAAGGTCAGCAAAAAGCTTTCTACAGACTGTATTTTGTAAACCGTGAAGCCGGTCTGACCGGCGGGGTTGTTACAGATGCAAAGGCTACACTTGGTGGCATGGACGGATCAAATATGGGTCAGCCTATTGTAAATCTAAGCATGAACAGTGAAGGGGCAAAAGTCTGGTCACGCATGACCGGTGCAAATATTGGAAAACGGATCGCTATTGTCCTTGATGACAAGGTTACCATAGCACCTTCGATTCGTGGCAGGATTCCCGGTGGCAGGACTGTTATAGAAGGACTAACCAGTATAAATGAAGCAAAAGATATTGAAATATCACTTAAAGCCGGTGCTCTTCCGGCTCCTGTGGATATTATTGAAAAAAGAACCATCGGTCCGTCTTTGGGGTCGGATTCCATTCGAAAAGGAACGATGAGCGCACTTATCGGACTCCTTTTGGTTGTCTTATTCATCGTTGTCTATTATCGTGCATCCGGAATCATTGCTTTCGTTACCCTTGTTCTGAATATTCTTTTTGTTCTTTCAATCCTGTCACTGCTTAAAGCCACACTTACCCTGCCGGGTATTGGAGGACTTGTATTGACAGTTGGTATGGCAGTTGATGCAAATGTTCTTATCTTTGAAAGAATCCGGGAAGAACTCCGGAAAGGTAAAACAGTTAAAGCTTCGGTGGATAATGGTTATGCCCGTGCATTGATAACCATTTTGGATGCCAACCTGACAACTCTCATAGCTGCCCTCGTTCTCTGGCAGTTTGGCACCGGTCCGATTCGTGGTTTTGCCGTCGTTCTCTTTTGGGGTATTATCTTTAACTTTGTATCCGGATATTTTATCTCCAAAACGATACTTACAACCATTACTCATGGCAAAACACTTCAAAAACTGAGTATATAAGGAAAGGAGTCTTACCTTGTTTGAAATATTTGTAAACACACATTACAATATAGTTGGTAAAAGAGTCTATGCTTACTGGATATCCGGTATTCTGATAACCCTTGGTCTTATCAGTTTTATCTTTCAGGGATTGAATTACGGCATCGACTTCCGCGGAGGAACACTTGTCCAGTTGAAATTTGAAGAAAGTATTACTGCCGGAGAACTCCGAAGCCTTCTGAAAAGTCCGGAATTGGGTACACCTCAAATTCAGCGCAGTGATGTGAATGAATATATGATCCGGGTTCTCACGATCGGAACCGGTGATGAAATTCAAAACATTATTCAAAATGACCTGAAAGGAAAAACCTTCGAAATCCGCCGTGCAGAAATTGTCGGTCCAAAAATTGGTGAGGAATTACGCCGCAAGGCAATCGGGGCAATTTTTGCCGCTCTTTTTCTAATCCTTGTCTATATCAGCATCCGGTTTGAACTTAAATTTGCCTTTGGAGCCGTTGCTGCCCTTTTTCACGATGTTATCGTAACACTTGGGCTCTTTTCAATATTTCAGTGGGAGATTTCTATGCCGGTTCTGGCGGCTTTTTTAACAATTGTGGGTTATTCCCTGAATGATACAATTGTTGTATATGACCGGATACGTGAAAATAAGCTGACTCATAAGAATAAAACATTTCCAGATGTGATCAACCTGAGCATAAACCAAAGTCTTTCCAGAACAATCATTACTTCTCTTACGACTTTTCTTGTTGTCCTGATTCTGGTTATATTCGGCGGTGAAGTCCTTTTTGGTTTTTCCATTGCCATGTTGATCGGTGTTGTAGTCGGCACGTATTCATCCTCATTTGTTGCATCTCCGCTGCTGATTATTTGGGAACATAAATTCAAAAATAAAGAGATTGTTAAGAAATAAGTTCAAAATTTCTCTTACAGGCTCCGAATACCGGAGCCTTTTTTTATGAAAGCAAAAAATAAATTTATCCTCTATCTCCTGTTCTCATTAAATGTCCTTATTTGGGGAAGCAGTTGGGCATCTGTAAAGTTTCTGCTTGTATCTTTTAAACATGAATTCGGTTCCGATAATCCATTTCAGATTGCCGGAATGAGATACCTTATAGCAGGTTTTCTTATTTTACCGATTGCTCTCAGACATATCAGAAAAAATCCATTAAATAAGACAGATTTTAAATCTGTTTTTTATTATGGTCTTTTTCTGATTGCTTTTTCAAATGCCCTTGTTTTTTGGAGTCAGCTCCATCTTCCATCAAGTCTGTGTTCAATTATATTCAGTCTCTATCCGGTTATGATTCTCATTCTTAACTTATACTTTATCCAGGAAGAAAAACCTAATGTTCTAAAAGTTCTGGGAACTCTTGTATCATTTATCGGAATATTTGTTCTGTTTTTTGATCCAGTCATCCTGGATCAGAAAATTTCTTCTCTTGCTTTTTTTACAATGGTTTTATCAGTCTTTTTTGCTGCATTTCCAAGCGTATTGATTCGTAAGAACAGTCTTAAGTTAAATGTATTTGTTCTTAATTCACTGGGAATGCTCTTCGGTGGTCTGGTATTAATTATTGCCGCTTTTTTTATTGAAGCACCCCTCCGCTTTCCTTCTCCCCTGAAGTTCTGGCTGGTTTTATTATATCTGGCTGTATTTGCTTCCTGCTATACATTAATTGCATTTTTCTGGCTTATGAGACATGTTCAATTGTCAAAGTTATCACTGTCTGCTTACCTGACCCCCATCGTATCCCTGATCATCGGTGTAGCCTTCTACAATGAAGTTCTGAATATTCAATCATATACTGGAATGGTTTTGATTTTCACCGGGATTTTCCTTATTGATTACATGAAATACAGGAGAATAATCTATGGCACAAAAAATAAAAGCATATACAATCAGAGCCAGGTTTAGAAATCCTGTCCCGGATATTGACCTGCTTGCAAGCGATAGTGAGATTTTGGGGATATTCTTTAAAAAGGAAGACATGAATCAATTCGTTATAAAACACTCTGTTCATAAACTTTACAATGAAAAAAACATTTTGCTGGATAGATTGATTTATGAATTATCAGAGTATTTTCAGGGCAGACTGACAATTTTTAGTCTGCCTGTTATACTTTCAGGCACACCTTTTCAGAATTCAGTATACAAAACCTTGAAAAACAATGTTAAATACAGAAAAACCATCAGTTATAAGGATCTTGCAGCGTTAGCAGGATATGAAGGAGCATACAGGGCGGTTGGATCCGCCATGAGGATAAATACCCTTCCGATCATCATACCATGTCACCGGGTCGTACATGCTGACGGATCCCCCGGCCAATATGCCGGAGGCTCCATTCTGAAAGAGTTTCTAATAAATCTTGAATCATCCAAAAAATAGACGTTTAAATGTTGAGAGGTTGAAAGGTTCAGGCTCGCTGCACTCGCTGTTTATGGGTTTACAGTCATAAGTCAGTAGCCGGTAGCCAGTAGCCGGTAGCCGGTAGACCAACCCTGAATTGCGTTCGGGAATTTTCGACTTTTAACTCGCTCCTCGCTCCTTGTCACACGTCACGAGTCACTTTCCCTGAGACTGTCGACTGTCGACTGTTGACTGTTGACTAACCTAACCAAATTCAATCATTCATAATTCAATTCATCATTCATCATTCTTAACTCATAATTCCATTCAGCACTCAGCACTCATAACTCAGCACTCAGAACTCATAACTCACCCTCTATCATCCCCATCACATAAAAATCACAATATTTCCCTCCGTGATACATAGCCTGACGAAGGGTCCCTTCAATTTTAAACCCTACCTTTTCATAAATGTGTACAGCCGGTAAATTTTCCGTGTTCACGTGGAGCTGTATGCGGTTCAAATTAAGTGTGTTGAAGGCATAATCAACCATTAGTCTTGTCGTTTCAGTGCCAAGTCCTTTGGACCGGCATGCTTTGTCAAGGATGGCAATATAAAAGACCGCGGCTCTGCTGACAAAATCAATCCGTACAAGTCCTGTCTGGCCGACAATCTGATCTGTTTCCATGTCGATGATCATAAACATTAGTGTATTCGGTGATGTTATCATATCATGGACTTTCTTATCTGCTTCCATTTTTGTTAAGGGTTTGAAAAGAAATAAGGAATACCGCACTTCCGGATCATTTTCCATCATCCGTATAAACTCGGCATCTTCTTCCTCCAGGGGAGTCAGAATGACCTTTTCACCAATCAGAAACGCTTCTCTCATACGATTACCTCAAAATTGTAACAATTAATTACTATTTAACTCATACAACATGAAATGTAAAGCATTGAAAAGTGAGAAGGAAGTTGAAAAACTCACGGTTAGAGTGCTGAGTGCTGAGTTCTGAGTTCTGAGTTCTGAGTTCTGAGTGCTGAGTGGTGAGTGCTGAGTTCTGAGTGCTGAGTGCTGAGTTCTGAGTGCTGAGTGGTGAGTGCTGAGTGCTGGGTTTTAAGTGCCGTCGGAGCGGAGATCCCGGTCAATGAGTGTCAATCCATCCGGATGGACTTATGTCTCCGGCTACCGGCTACCGGCTACTATATAAGGTATGGCTGTGAAAGATAACAAAATAATACAATATTCAGTGATGACTGAAGGAAATATATATGAGCATCTGGCTCAGGAAGATTATCTTTTTGGACATAATACCCCTTCATTATTGCTTTATACAAATGCTCCTGTTGTCGTTATCGGAAAACATCAAAATCCATGGCTTGAAACAGATCCCTTAAAATACCCCTTTGCCCGCCGCCAATCCGGTGGGGGAGCTGTATACCATGATAAGGGAAACCTGAACTATTCGGTTATCCTTCCTAAAGAATACTATGACAGAGATAACATTCTTCAGATCATTCAGAATGCATTACTATCTTTGGATATTGAAACAGTGCCGGGTCCCGGGCATTCCATATTGTATAAGGACAAAAAAATCTCCGGAACAGCTTTCAGGCAAAACAGCCGGACGGTTCTTCATCATGGAACGCTTTTGGTTAATACAGATTTACGGGCACTAAAATCAGCCCTTATATCCCCCTATTCTTATAACGATACAAAGAGTACAAAATCCAATCCTTCGCCGGTTATTAATCTTAATGAAATAATTGACAGACTATCTGTAGCAGATGTGATTCACGCTGTTTTACGGGCTTTTGAAAAACATTATAACCTTTCAGAATCGCATTACGATGAAAAGATTAAATTCAAGGATGAATTCTTAAGGAATTTGAAAAAACACAGAAGTCCCGAATGGCTTTATAGTGAGACTCTGGCTTATTTTCAATTACTAAACAGTAAATCAGAAAGTATTAAAACAAATAAATTTTATTGGAATAATAAACACTTAATTCTGGAGGATGCTTATGAAAAAGCAGGAATTTCTCAATAAACTGGATGATATCATTTCAAAAGTAAAGACAGGTGTTTTTACTACCGCAGATGCCCAGGGTAAACCCCACACCCGCTGGATGAGTCCCATCTACCTGTCTAAACGGCCCGGTGTAATATTTACGGTTACTTCCAAATCCTTTGCAAAAAAACACCAGCTTGAAGAAAACCCGCATTCAGAATGGATGATTCAAACCAGGGATCTAAGGGAAATCATGAATGTGTCCGGAATTACAAACATCATTGAAAATGCATCTCTGCGTTCCGAAATCCTGGAAAAAATTTCCGACCGTCTGGATGTTTTCTGGAAACTCTGTCATGATGAAGAAGATCTGGTCGTATTGGAAACACTTATCAAAGAGATCTCTTATTACAAACCCATGGAATGTGTGAAACTTCGCACCGTTTTGAATGAAAATCCGGAGAATGAATCATGAAGAAAGATATAAAAAAGTATAAACCGGAATTACTAAAGGAAATGCTCAGACAAATGCTTCTGATCCGCCGTTTTGAAGAACGGGCTGCCCAGGCATACGGATTAAAAAAGATTGGCGGTTTTCTCCATCTTTATATCGGCCAGGAAGCGGTTGCCGTGGGGAGTATAGCAAATCTGGACCTGAAAAAAGATTATGTATATACCGCCTACCGCGATCATGGTCATGCCATTGCCTGCGGAATGGATATCAAACCCTTAATGGCTGAATTGTATGGAAAAGAAACAGGATGTTCACGCGGTAAAGGGGGATCCATGCATTTCTTTGACAGTGAAAAGCATTTTATGGGCGGAAACGGTATTGTAGGTGCCCATATCCCCCTGGCAGCCGGAACGGCAATGAAGATCAAATACAACAAAGAAAACGGAGCCGTCCTCTGTTTCTTTGGAGACGGGGCTATTCATCAGGGGTCTTTTCATGAAACTTTGAATCTGGCCAAGATCTGGAATCTGCCTGTCGTGTTTATTTGTGAAAACAACCAATACGGCATGGGAACCGACTTTCGCCGTGTCAGTTCTGTGGATGATTTTTCCATCATGGGCCAATCCTATGGTATCCCTGGAAAACAGGTGAACGGCATGGATATTCTGGAAGTCCATAAGGAAGTCGGCGAAGCCGTAAAACGGGCTAAAACTGACAGTACTCCCACCCTTCTGGAAATCAAAACCTACCGGTATAAAGGACATTCCATGAGTGATCCGGCACGTTATCGGACAAAAGAAGAACTTGAAGAGTATAAAAATCAGGATCCCATCCTTATTCTGAAAAGTATCCTGCTGGAAAACAAGGTGATTACGGAAGAAGAATTCCAGGATCTGGATAAGAGAATCAAGGAACAGGTAAAAGCGTCAGCCGACTTTGCAGAACAGAGTCCTGAACCTGAGTTAAAATCATTGTATGAAGATGTTCTCGTTTAAGGAGGAACCATGGCAATAATAACATACAGAGAAGCATTGAGACAGGCCCTTGAAGAAGAGATGAACCGTGATAAGAATGTGATTATCATGGGTGAAGAAGTAGCCCAATATAACGGGGCTTACAAAGTCACCAAGGGACTGCTTGATACATTTGGTGAAGAACGGGTGATAGATACACCCATTACGGAAGAGGGTTTTACCGGCGTTGCAATCGGAGCGGCGCTTGCCGGCATGCGTCCCGTAGTCGAATGGATGACCTTAAATTTCTCGATTCAGGCTATGGACCAGGTCTTCAACAATGCAGCCAAAATGCTCTATATGTCAGGCGGACAGCTCAATGTTCCTATTGTTTTTCGCGGCCCCAACGGTCCGGCCGAGTTTTTAGGGTCACAACATTCTCAGGCACTGGCTTCTGTATATGCTCATTTTCCCGGCTTAAAAGTTGTTTCGCCTGCCACTCCGCATGATGCGAAGGGATTGCTTAAATCGGCCATTCGTGATGACAATCCCGTTGTTTTCTTGGAAGCCGAACTGATGTACTCCTGGGAAGGCGAGGTTCCGGACGGGGAATATCTGATTGAGATCGGGAAAGCCGAACTGAAAAAAGAAGGATCGGATGTTTCCCTGATAACATTCGGTAAACCACTGAAAATCGTTCTGGAAGCAGCGGAAGAATTGGAAAAGAATGGAATTCATGCGGATGTTCTTGATTTAAGGTCTCTCCGTCCCATGGACGAAGAAGCTATTCTAAAGACAGTCCGTAAAACAAACAGAGCTGTCATTATTGACGAATCGTGGCCAGTGGCAAGTATGGCATCCCATATTGGATGGTTTATTTCCAGAAACGCCTTTGACGATCTGGATGCCCCGGTGGAACTGGTGACATCGGAAGATGTGCCCTTGCCCTACAACCACACACTTGAACTGGCAGCCCAGCCGAGCGTAGATAAAATTTTAAAAGCCGTCAACAAAGTTTTGTATATCAAGGAGGCTTAAATGGCCGAGAAATTATTTATGATTGCTTTGTCACCTACAATGGAACAAGGCACTATCCATAAATGGCATATCAAAGAAGGGGATAAATTTTCAACCGGTGATATACTCTGTGACGTGGAAACAGATAAAACCACCATGGAATATGAAGCCCCGGATGATGCGGTTCTCTTAAAAATAATTGTGCAGGCAGGCGGACAGGCATCCGTAGGACAAACAATCGCAATTTATGGTGAAAATGATGATGAGATCACTGATCTTCTCAATGAAATAAAACAGGAAAATGAAGGCGGTTCCGAAACAAAAGAAGCAGATAAGAAAGATACAGATAAAGAAGATACGGCACGGGATATGAAAGAAACACAGCCTGAAAGTGATACGGGCGTATCTGAAAGCGATTCCGGAAACCGTATTATAGCCTCTCCCCTGGCGCGCAGGATCGCTGATGAGAAGGGGATTGATCTGCGCAGTATTAAAGGCAGTGGTCCAAAAGGGCGTATTGTTAAACGGGATGTGGAAACCTTCAAACCGCCAGTACAAACCTCAGTTACATCAAATCTTACGGTATCGAATGAGGATGTGATAATCCCTCTCAGTGACAAACGCACCATCATTGCCAAACGGCTCGGAGAATCCAAATATTCTGCTCCTCATTTCTATCTTACATTAAAAGCAGATATGACCCGCCTGATGGAGGCCAGAAGCCGCTTTAATGATGCTCATCCGGAAAATAAAACATCCCTGAATGCCTGGATAATGAAACTTTCTGCCGAAGCCCTGAAAAAACATCCGGAAGTCAATGCTTCATGGAATAAGAATTCTATTCTCAGATTTGCCCATGCAGATATGGGTCTGGCCGTTGCACAGAAAGACGGACTCATCACACCTCTGGTTAAAGCCGTTGAACTGAAAAAGGTATCTCAGGTTGATGAAGAATTGAAAGTTCTGATTGATAAGGCAAAGAACAATAAACTCACACCTGAAGAGTATACAGGAGCCACATTCACGATCAGCAATCTGGGGGCATGGGGTATTGAAGAATTTACCGCCATTATCAATCCGCCCGGTTCGGCAATACTTGCACTGGGTGCTATACAGAAAACACCTGTTGTAATCAACGATCAGATTGTGATACGCCCAATGATGTCAATGACCCTTTCGTGTGATCACAGGGTCATAGACGGGGCGACAGGGGCAGATTTTATGAAGACACTGAAAAGTTATATGGAAGATCCGGCTCTTGCCCTTACATAAGGCTTGTGAAAAAAAAAGAACTGAAATAAGTTTGGAAAAATCAAAGGAACAGGAATGTCAGAATTCAACTATGATTTGATTATAATCGGAGCCGGTCCCGGAGGATATGTCTCAGCTATCCGTGCAACCCAGTTGGGAATGAAAGTTGCTGTTATTGAAAAAGACAGTCCGGGAGGCGTCTGCCTGAACTGGGGATGTATTCCTTCAAAATCGCTCATATCACAGGCTCAAAAATTCACATATCTGAAAGATCTGGAAAACATGGGTATTAAAACGGATACTTCCGGTTTTAATTATGAATCTGTCTATAAGAAATCAAGGCTTGCCGCAACCAAACTGTCCAAAGGCGTGGAATTTCTCCTGAAAAAAAACAACATCGAACTTATCAAAGGAACAGCAAAGATTTCTGAAAAAACCACAGTAACGGTTGACGAGAATAAACAGTATACAGCAAAAAACATTCTGATAGCTACCGGTTCACGTCCAAAGCTCATACCCGGACTCGAATTTGATGAGGAAGGCATTTTATCATCCACCGGTGCGTTAAGTTTGAAAACACTGCCGGAAAGTATGGCAATTATCGGTGCCGGAGCCATCGGAGCAGAGTTTGCATATATTCTCAGTTCATTCGGCGTTCAGGTTCACCTTATAGAAATGCTGGATACAATCCTTCCCCTCGAGGATAAGGATGTTTCAGATATTCTTGCCAAAGCCTTTAAAAAAAATAAAATTAAAATTTACACGTCCACAAAAGCAGGTATATCCCAAAAATTGAATGCCGGGTATAAAGTAAAACTGGAAGCCGACGGGAAATCGGATATGATTGAAGTGGAAAAAATCCTTGTAGCCGTTGGCCGGGCCCCCAACTCGGAAGATCTGGGTTTGGAAGAATTAGGGATAAAAACGGACCGGGGTTTTATTGAGACTGGTGATTACTATGAAACATCCGTGCCGGGAATCTATGCTATCGGTGATGTGATAAATACACCCTTACTGGCTCACGTTGCTTCGAAAGAAGGTGAAATAGCCGTGGAATACATAGCCGGCAAGGGACACGAAAAGCGGATTGATCCAACTTTAATTCCCGGTGCCGTATACACGGAACCACAGATTGCCAGTTTTGGTTATACGGAAGCCAAAGCAAAGGAAGCAGGATACCCGGTAAAGATCTATTCTTTCCCCTATAGGGGTGCAGGTAAAGCTGTGGCCGTTGAAGAACCTGAAGGTCTGGTAAAACTGGTTTGTCATGAAGAAACCCATGAAATACTGGGTGCCCATATTGCCGGTAAAGATGCAACTGAACTCATTCACGAACTACTGCTTGCCCGCAAAGCCGAACTTCTTCCCGAAGACATCGCCACCATGATTCATGCTCATCCTACATTATCTGAAGCTGTTATGGAAGCGGCGAGAGGAATCCTGGGAGAAGCAATACATATTTAGAATTTTGAATTCTGGATTCTGAATTCTGAGTTGAGTTATGAATTAATGAATTGGGTTTGATAATTCATGTTGGTTTATTTTTTAAATTAGAGGTTGAGTGCTGTTTAAGTTAATTGAGTGCTTAGAGAGATTCTTTGATTGTTAGATTTATTGATCGAAGAATTTTAATAATTTCTTCACATTCTTGAATCAAAATTTGAATATTATCTGATGAATTATCAGATTCAATTAAGCGTTTCAACCAGTATTGCGTTTCATTGGCTTCCTTTAGAGCAATGGTTAATTTATTATTAAAGTCTTTTCTGGATGCAGCACATTGAGCTTCCCAAACATTAGCACCAATTGAAGTTCCTGAACGTAATAATTGATTTGATATTACATAATCTTTTTTCGTCGTTTTTAAATCATGAACCAGCTTCATAACCTTTACAGAAAATGTAAACGTTTTCTCTACAATAATATTCTTTTTCACTTGGTATTATAAAAAACAAAAATACAATACACAATCTTATATTATTTATAATATATAGACTATTCATTAATTACATCATTTTTCAATTAACTCATAATTCAAAATTCAATATAGAATTCAAAATTTAAATCTGCCAAAACAAACCACTAAACCAAATTCAGTAATTAATCATTCAATTCAGAATCCAGAATTCAAAATTCAGAATTGAAAAAAAAGGGCGGTCTCCCGCCCTTTTTTATCCAACTGTGTTAAACAGTTTATTTCAGGATAGTCATCTTCTTCACATCGGTGAAGTCGTTGACCATAACGCGATAGATATACATACCACTGGGGATTCTGCCTACGGCAAAGTTGACATTATGATATCCTGCAGGCATGAAACCATTATAGAGTTCCATGACCTGACGACCTGTAATATCATAAATAATCATTTTAACATTGCCGGCTTCCGGCAGAGCCAGAGGAATCGTCGTTGTCGGGTTAAACGGGTTCGGATAATTCTGACCCAGTTCATAGACTTCAGGAATGAGACTATTGTCTATGCCGACATAGACTTCATCGTTATACCAGTAGGTGACAACATTGCCTGTTGAATCGCCTACAGTATACACACGGTTCGGTCCGCCACCCGGGAATTCAGACGTATCCCAGCTTCCGTTAATACGGAACTTGAATTCATGGGTTGAGAAATTCAACAATGGCATAACAACGGTATAAACAGAATCACTGTCTTCGTCGGCCATCATCGTTCCGCCCCATCCGTTTATAGTACCGGCGATATCAACGAAATCTTCGGCAATATCGAACAGACCGTCTGCAATCCATTTTTTCATGTTCACGTTGAATGTGACATCCACATCACCAAGAACCTGACGTTCCGTGAATTCATCAAGATAGAGTGTCACATCAATATCTTCACTAGAGCGCAGAAACAGAGCATGGATGAGAGCGGTTTCTCCGTTAATTTCACCATTTCCATTAACCCAGCCTTCGGCAGGATCATGTACCAGATCAAAACTCACAACCTGCCAGTCATCTTCACTGAGTGTAACACGCTGCCACGGGCTGTTTTCATATCCATCATCATCTCTCACTGAAAGGCACATTTCAACTTCCGCATTAGTACCCTTCACCATGAGCATAATGGTTGAAGTAGTTTTTACTGAATAGGTAAATGGGAAATTATGGAGCATTCTCACAAACCATCCGCCTTCTTTTTCAGGATCATCAAGAAGGGTCAGCTTGGCGGAATTTTCTCCGCGGAAAGCTTCTTCATCAGAGACTGCTAATGAGGATGTTGTCAGGATACCTGATGTTGATCCGGAGAATGTGGGGGCTTTCCAGGTTCCTAAGCTTTCTTCAAAATCATTGATAATGAAGGCTGCATCTTCAGGATGATTTTCGCTGAAGGGGATCAGAACCTGTCCGACCCATGCCGTATCTGTCACTGCCACATCACTGCCGGGAGCAACAATACCGCTGTATGCCAGGGCAACGTAATGATCTTCAACCAGATTTCCCGAAAGCATCACGGCATTGGGTGCAATGCTGTCAAGTGCAGTCGGAGCAGCAGCAGTCTCTGTATTTTTATCAACGATCATAAAGTTTTCAACAGCAACGGCTTCGAAATCCATATTGAACATTGCATACAGTTTGAGGGCTCCGTCCACCAGAACAACATCAGCAAACAGAATTTCCGGAGGTGCCGGAAAATCCATTGTGAGAGTAATGGTATCACTGTATGTTGTAGCTCCGACAAGGTCAGAAGCTTTTACAAACATGTTGTAAGTACCATTCATTTCCCATGGTTTTTCTTCATTAATGGGAAGATATACGACTGTATCAATTGTTACAATAGGTTCTTCCGGTCCATCCGGATAAATCACAACTTCATATGTAACAACATCACCTTCATCCGGATCAACCGCTTCAGTCCAGTTAAAGAAAAGTGTCTTAACTGTTTCATCTCCGATGGTCTGATCAACAAAGGCCGGATCATCAAGAGATGTAATGGTTAAACCGTCAGCAGGGTTCAGTATTTCGAAAGGACCGGGAACATTGTTGGGAATGAAGTCGGCAAGACTTCTGGGCATAAGCTGTGCCCCCTTATAGTCACTGACAACACCCATAATGTTCATCGGCCATGTTGTTGGTTTGGGTGAACCTGCAATATCCGTATCTTTGTCAAGATAAACGTAAAATGTGGAGTCATTTTTATCTTTCAACGTGACACCGAGATTCGAACCGGCAGCCGGCCAGGCCAGTCCGGTATCAAGGGTATCAACACCCATGAAAATAACAAGCTGACCCTCGTAGGCTTCACCGTCCAGCATATCGGCAGTGACTTCAACCGGTTCAACAACATTACCTTTACTCAGAACTATATGGTTAAAAGTAGGACTAAGTTCAAGTAATCCGTTATAGTCATACTGAGTTCCTATAACCATAATTTCGTCACCGAGTTCAACAGACTGGGCTGCAGCATAATTATATACTGTGTAACCTGCTGTTTCATCCTGAATATAAACAGGACCGGATGATCCGAAATTATTGGTTGCCGTAACCACACCGATTGTGGCAAGATTCTGGCCGACTGGCACAGCTCTTGCTTCGGCAACGGTTGAAATGACATTCAGACCGGGAACATAATTATTCTCATAGGAATAATTGTCAACCCAGGCTGTATCGGCACCACTACCACCCTGACCGGCAATATAGAGAGTTCCGGTTCCGTTGACAGCATAACCAACAATAGTGAATGTTGTAAATACTGAATCGGAAACACAGGAAACTTCATAATTCCGGTCACCAAGTCCGTCAATACCGAATTTCAGATACTGTGTTGCCGGATTGGCACTGAAACTGCCAGATGTCATAATCGTTGCAGTCGCTCTGAAGAATGTATTCGGCTCAGCCTGAACATCCCGGCGGGCATCGAATGTCCAACCGGCATCAGACAGTCTCATCATACTGTCAATCTGAGCTCTGACCGTCCAGCCGCTGTTATCCGATCGCCAATTAGCAATATCCGAATTATCGGCAAAGTCTTCGAAGATATCAAATAATGCGGGAGGTGCGTCATTAACAGAGTATGTCGCAATTCCATTGTTTGTAACCAACTGGACAACATTCAAGGATCCGTCCGGTCTTTCAAACAATTCGGCTCCACCGGTTCCATTTCCATTGACATTCCAAGTACCGGTCAGCATGCCGTAACCCCAGAACCAGGGGTATTCAACGTCTGAGACTTCCCAGATTTCCACTTTTTCACTGGTTCCGGTTACATTTCCACCGGCTAAACCAACAAATTTCTCTCCGGATGTTGTTTCAAGGTAATCAATATGATGGAAGGAACTTGAAACAAGACTTCCCGGAAGAGTAGCAAGAACAGTTCCGGTTGCACTTATCCAGGTTGGATTTGTACCGGCACCATTTACCCATAAAGTACCATCTCCAACAGGAGCGATACCACCACGGGCTAATCCGGCAGCAACAGGTATATCCGTTCCACTTGTGAACGTAAGACCATCTGTTGTCGTAAAAACTTCAACGACGGTATTTCCACCACCGCTGGCATACAGAATTGTTCCTGCACCGGAACCTTCGGCAGCAAATGAATCACCGGAACGGTTATTCACATCACCTTCGAAAGCTACTGTAGGAACAGCTGCTTCATTCTCCCAACGGTAGATTTTAAATCCTGTAGTTGATGTTGTCAGATTAGCGGCATAAATAACACCGTCTTCTGCAACAGCAACATCATTGATTGCAAAAGTACCGCCTGTAACACCGGTCATATCCAGTTTACCCAGAGAATCGCCGGTAAATGCATCCAGAATATAAATATTGGGTGCACCGGTTCTGCTGGGAATATAGGCTTTGGCTTCATCAGTTGTCATAACAAAACCCAAACCACGGGTATTATTGTCATTCTGGAAAAATGAATAACCACCGGCACCGGCTTCCCACCATGTAAACAGGACTTCAGGATCAGGATATACAGGAGGAACAAAAGGATGGGTTCCCAGATATCTGAATGTATCTTTGTCGTAAACTTTCCATTCAGAATCAGCAGTATTGGTTCCGGCTGAAGAAGCCCAATCCGTATTACCTGTTAAGACCTCATCTTTACGGATAAGAGTATGGTCCAATGTCGCATTCGTAACACCGGCGACATCCCAGGCAGTACCCGGATCTAACTGATATGTTCCGAAAACATCAATCAGAACACCATCATGGAATAAACCAATAGCATCGTCACCATTAAAAAAGGTAACATTACTTGTAGTATCAGCCACATCCAGGATAGCACTGACAGCAGATGAATTGGCAATGACATAGACTTCGCCTGCCGGTAAAATGCCGTTCATCACAAGCGTATTGCCCCAATCACCACCATTGGATCCAAGTCTGACAGAATATTCACTGAGATCGATATCTTCACCCGTTCCATTGTAAACTTCCAGAGCTTTATTGCTGCTGGATCCTTCAATGTATTCGGAGAAGAAAACTGCCGGGGGAAGGTATTCAATAGCACCGGCAATGGCTGTTGTCCCTGATCCGGTATTGGCAAGATAGATCTCATCCAGTCCGTCGCCATCCAGGTCACCGGCATAATACATACCTAAAGCGCCACTAAAGTGAGGTGATGTATAAGCTTTTCTGGTTTCCCAGCTTTCCGGCAATGTTGGATCACCACCGTTATGCTCAACAACTAAGATGGAAGAACCGCCATTTGTTGAGTAAATGTTCATCATCCCATTGCCATCCAGGTCGCCAATCGCAGTACACATACCACCTGAGCCGCCATTGGGACGGAGTTCATGAACATCAGATGTATCCATATCGGCCAATTCCTTACCAACAGGGCAGGTAATGGCATAGAGAGCGCCGCCACTATACATAGACAGATACAGTTCTTCACGACCATCATTATCTACATCGGCAGCAGGAAAGAAATAAAATGCAAAATCATCCTGCCTGGTTAAATCTGTCTGAAGATAGTTATGGACAGTATAAGTATCAGGACCATCTGCTTCAACAATCAGAAGACCACCATGATCCCATGTTGAGAAAATAATTTCTCTTTTACCGTCACCATCCAGGTCAGCAGTCTGCGGACCATAGGGTGAACCACCCAGCGGAAAGGTTGCATCCAGTCTTTCATGTTTGAATTCTTCGGTCCAAACATAATCACCGGCTGCAAAGGTTCCGGATGTTACGGAATAGATAAGGTATTCGTCATAGTCATTGGTAGAACCGTTATTACCTACCATAAATTCCTGAATACCGTCACCATCAACATCTTCAACAAACATGTTTTCTACATACCAACGATTGGCAGTTGCCAAATCTCCAAACAACTGTATAGGTGCTCTCATACTGTCTCCAACAGTATCATATTCAAATACCCAGAGACCTCCTTTGGCACCATTCGCAGAATTTACACTGACTAATAGTTCCTGTTCTCCATTCCCATCCAGATCGCCCCATTTTACATCGCGAACTGCGGAAGTGTACTCGGAACCAAAATCAGGTGTTTCAAACAGAAGTTCGGCGGTGTTGTCATCAGTGATTTCATAGACGTAAGCTTTACCGCCTACACCATATGAGGCAAGGATGATTTCCTTTTTTCCATTGCCATTAAAATCACTGCCTCCCCAAACGTCGCGGATGATTTCCGTGGTCGCCCGTGTGCCGATGGGAAATCCACCGGGCAGAGCAATCTGATCAATCCCTGCTTCATTTGGAAGAGTCACCATCACATCGCCATCTTTGTCAGCTTTTGCCGCAAAAGTTACTGCAGCAAAAACCAACAAAAGAATTAACACTTTCTTCATGTGACTTCTCCTTTTTCTTGGTTTATTGTTATTTTATCCATCCGGTTTAAAACAATTAAACAAATGGAATTTATCACTGTATGAATATTTACGTTTTCATTCAGCATTAAGGCTTCACTTCCTGTGAAATTATGGCATATTTATTATTCACGTGTTTAATTATAACCACTATCGAAATCAATATCAAGGGATAATAATATCATGTTTTCCGTTTTTCCTTTTTTGCCGCAGGAAAAAGGACATTATTAAGTATTAAACGGTATCCGGAATGATTGCGGTACAAATCCAGATTCGTCGGCGGATCCCCCACATAATGCCTGTAATCCGCCGGATCATGGCCTCCCAGATAGGTGAATGTCCCCTGCCCCGTATTTCCATGTATATATTTTACCCGGTCCGTTCCCGGTGTGTCTCCCATCACAACCACATGTTTTTTTATATGATTCCGGTTGAAATTGCTTGTCTGTCCCATGAAACCCTTTACGACACTCTCATGATTCTGGGTCAGCATGGTTGGAACCGGATCCCACTTTGCCGAGAATTCAAAAAGGGAAAAATAATCGGAGTGCATGTCAATGGCATAAGGATCATATCCCGGTGGAATGTCAATATCAGAAAATTCATAAATATTGGGGTCGGTTATGATCTTGAAATCCTCAAATGCAAAGGTCCGGCTGAAATCCAGTTTTTCTTCATAGTCCGGATCAATCCCGTCACCGTCAAATACCGCTGCAACAATATCCGTCCCTGCCGCTGCCAGTGCGATTTCATAACTGTCCGTGGCGGCACACATGGCAAAAAGAAATCCTCCCTTAACCACATAATCCCGTATCTTTTCTGATACAGCCAGTTTGAGCTGGGATACCTTGGAAAAACCCAGCTCCGCAGCGATTCTTTCCTGAGTCTGAACTTCCTGTAAATACCAAGCGGCGTTTCTATATGAACGGTAAAACTTTCCGTACTGCCCTGTAAAATCTTCATGATGCAGATGTATCCAGTCAAAATTCTGAAGCTTTCCATCCAGAATATCATGATCATAAAGTTTGTCGTAGGGAATTTCTGCATACGTCAGGGCAAGGGTTACTGCATCATCCCAGGGCATTTTATTGGGCGGTGTATAGACGGCAACTCTGGGAGCCGCTTCCAGTTTGACGATATCCATGTTCTCATTCTCTATTTGCCCGTCAATCTGCCTGCTCTGAGCATTGGACAATCGTTCAAATCGCACCCCTCTCATATTGCATTCATCACGAATATCCTGCCTGTCTTCCATTCTGAACGAACCGCCGCGGTAATTCAGAAGCCACTCTCCTTCCCCGCCCCGGTTTAATACCCAGTACATTATGCCATACGCTTTTAAATGATTGGTCTGGGTTTTATCCATAGGAATCAGTAATTCATTTGCAGACAAAGGCATAGAGACTATAATTATGATGATGAGATATCGAAAAGTTTTAATCAATGGCACAGGTCTCAATTATTTTTATTATTCGCCTTTTAATGTAATAAATTCTGTAACGATTAAATACAATGTTAATCACAAAAATAATTATTGAAAGAACTAAAATGAAAAAATATATCCTTATCCTGTTTATAACATCCCTTCCACTTTTCGGAGAAACACCTGTTATAACGGTCAGCATTCCTCCACAGTCATATTTTATACATAGAATTGCCGGTGATCAGACTTTTGATGTGAATATTATGATTCCCAACGGACAGTCCCCCGCTGTCTATTCCCCAAACCCCTCACAAATCCGGAGAATGACTATGTCTGCCGGTTTTTTCCTGGTCGGTCATCCCGCATTTATTTTTGAGAAAAAGCATATCAATCCCTATCTCTCAAAACAGAATAAGAATACAATTAGTCTATACAACAGTGTTAAAAATGCCGGTTTAAGCATCGATGATTCCGATCCTCACATCTGGATGTCTCCGGAATTCATGAAAATAACTGCTATCCAACTGTATGATTTTTTAAAAGAATTCTATCCTGAAGATTCACTCTCATTTAAGGATAACCTTACCTATTTAATCCGTGAAATCGAAACCCTGCAGACAAAAACAGCAAAGCTCTTGAAAGAGCATCAGGTCAAACAGTTCATCATCTATCATCCTGCCTGGGGCTATTATGCGGCTGAGTTCAATCTTGAACAGATTGCAATCGAATCGCACGGCCATGAACCGGGTCCCCGCCATCTCTCACATATAACGGATCATGCCCATACACACGGTGAAAATAAAATATTTATTCAACGAGGATTCAGTCAGAAAAGTGCCGAAGCCATAGCCCGGGAAACGGAATCAGAAATACTGGAAGCAGATCCGCTGGAGTATGACTGGATAAAAACTCTTAATACAATGACACAAAACCTGATTGGCCACCTATGAACAAAAACAATGAGGTTGTTGTTGAAATCAGGGACCTTTGGTTTAGCTACCGAAAACCTTTCAGTATTCTGAAAAATATCAATTTTTCTATCAGGAAAAATGACTATCTGGCTATTATTGGTCCAAACGGCGGCGGTAAAACCACCCTTCTCCGCTTACTGGCCGGATTGTTAAGCCCGGACAGCGGTAAAATCATGTTCCATCCCCCCTCCCTTCAAAAAAAAATCGGCTATGTCCCGCAGTTTTCCCGTTTTGATCAGAATGTACCCCTGAAAGTGCTTGATGTGATCAAAATGGGAAATCTGAAGAAATACTCATTTCTCGGCAAGTCCCGTAATGATGAACCGCTGGCGCTTGCAGAAAAGTTAAAGCTCGACCATTTGCTCAACACACCGGTCCGTGAACTTTCCGGCGGACAGATGCAACGCGTTCTTATTGCCCGGGCATTAATCGGCAAACCGGGTATTCTCCTTTTTGACGAACCCACGGCATCCGTAGATTCGGAATCCCGGGAAATATTTCAGACTATCATTCAGGAGCTGAATCAAACCATACCGGTCGTTTTGGTTACCCATGATTTTACGGCTATTGCACAGGATGTTAAACATATTGCCTGCATCAATCAGGAACTGTATCTCCACGAAGCGGGTAAGATTACGGAAGATACCCTTCAAAAGGTCTATGGATGTCCCGTGGATCTGATTGCCCACGGCGTTCCTCACAGAGTCCTCGGACATCATCACGGAAATAAAAACCATGATCACTGAAATGCTGAATTATTCATTCATGCAGAATGCCTTTTTTGCCGCTATTCTTGCAAGTATCCTCTGCGGCATTATCGGAACGTTTGTTGTTACCAAAAGAATGGTCTTTATCAGCGGCGGTATCAGTCATGCCGCATTCGGCGGGTTGGGACTCTTTTTCTTTCTGGGACTGGATCCCATTCTTGGAGCCTTTACGATTGCCCTGCTTTCATCCGTTATTTTAGGATTGTACTCTCCGGATAAAATAAATTCTCAGGATGCAAATATAGGAGTTCTGTGGTCTGTGGGCATGGCCATGGGGATTCTTTTTATTACCCTGTCAACCCGCTCATATACACCGAACTTAATGTCCTATCTTTTCGGAAATATCCTCATGGTCTACAGAGAAAATTTATACTTTATGGCAGTTTTGACCCTGGCTGTGGTGATTCTTATATTTTTATTTTTCAAATACTTTTTATCCATCGCCTTCGATGAGGAATTTGCCCGCCTGCAGGATGTCCCTGTTCCATTGTTCAGAATTCTTCTTATGACAATGACCGGTCTAACGATTGTAGCCCTGATTCAAATGGTGGGGATTATTCTCGTTATCGCTCTGCTCACCATTCCTACAATGATCAGCATGCTTTTTTTGAATGACTTTAAAAAGGTTCTTTTTTTTTCAATACTTGTCAGTCTGTTCCTCACCTTTACAGGTATAATACTCTCTTATTATCTGGATTTACCCACCGGACCGGTGATTATTATTTTTGGTGCTTTGATTCTATTAACAGGACGCCTTTTTAAAAAAAATACATAATGACGGTTACTCTGTCATAAAAAAACTCTCGATTATGAAGATTTAAATAATAAAATCAAAGCCGGGATTAAGAAAGTCCATTTTGTGGATTATTATGAGGATATCCTAAAACTCGCTTTCTGAGCGTCCGTACAAAGCAGTTTTAAATATTTCAGCATGTAAATATTGCTTATACATCTTTACCGTTGAATCCATTACCTCCTTTAAGTTTGAAGATGCACTAAAGGATGTGATGATCAAGAGAATTTTTTTTGTATCGGGATTTACACTTGTCCGTTGTGAATCCCGCGTGGTTGAACCGATTATTCCTGATTCGTCACAATAAACAGGAAGGGAAGCCATATTCATCTGTATTCCGCCGATAGCGTCCATTACGTCACCCTGTTTACCGGATCGAAGCACAATTTTGCCTTGGATATTGTCCAGATCATACACACATAATGACAGTTGATAGAGTAAGGAAAGATAGTTCGCGATATCCACACAGGTATTGACCTGATACAGGGAATTGGCGGATAGAATACGCCTGAACAGGGCCTCACTGGATACACGATACCGGGCAGGATCATTACCAAGGGCTCTATACAGTTTTCGTGCTTCACAAACCTCAGGGAATCCGGAAATATCATCCCGGTTCATTTCCTTTTGCAATACAAAGATCAATTTCTCAATTTCGTTCCAGAGATCCTGATCCATTGATGTGTTTTCAATCCGTGCCTGTAAAAGTCCAACGGAAATACCCGGGCATTTTTCCTTTATTTCTTCAGAAATGATTATCATAATTTTATTTCCTTAAAGGAATAATACGGTCCGCCTTTCAGAATATCCCGGCACCGGGGACACTGTGGGTTAGTGCAACGGGTGATTTCAGGCTTATGCCGGAAAAGCTTTACAAGCTCTTGAATTAAATCTTTGAATGGAAAGATCTTAACAATTCCTTTCTTTCCAGACTTACAGATATCAAGGTGTGAAACGAAAGGATAGCAAGCATTAAAACCATCGGAACAAGCGCCTACACGCATGGGATGTATCACTCCCACCTTATCTCTGAACCATCGAATGAATGGATTCCTTCCGGATAAATATTCAGCGTAGTGAACAGGTGTGGCTTTTGATAAATCAACACCCAGGAGAAGGATTAATGCATCATCATAAGCCATAATCCGGTCGTAGGGTCCATAAACATTCCAGGGTGTTTGTGAACGAATGACAGTTTCAGCCAGGGGACCTAGCCCGGTAAATGCATTTTCAGGGTGATAGCCTGTAACCGAATCTTTCCTGAGAAATATATGCTTTGCCACGGTTCCCATCTCCGGTGAAATATCCGGTTCTTGCAACGAGTAGATTCTATTGCAGGATTGGAGTAATTCATTATCACGGTCTAAACCATTCTGAAAGATATTAATTGAGGGACTATAAGCAATCCTGACAGAATAATCATGTGCAGGAACAATAAGGGTGCAGTCCTTATCCAAAAAGAAATCTATCAACATGTCAGGACTTTTAAACAGGTAATTTATTTTTTTAAAGGAGCTGTGAAGACATAAAATTTGTCCCTTAAGATCTAACCTGCCGAAAACAGATTCTAACTGCAATGGATCATAGATCATGACAAAGCATACAAATAAAAAACTGAATCGTCAAAAATAAAGTCGTATCTGTAAGATCAAATACCGATTTTCAGACGTTAATGTTTCAAGAAAGAAGCAGGAGAATCTCCTGCTTCAATCCTCGTCGATTTCTTCAATATAATTTTCAATAAGTTCATTTACGATGTGTGTTGAAATTTTCCGGTTAAAATCATCTACGTTCTGTGTATAGAGAACATAAGATCCGTTTCGTCTGCTGCTGAGCAATTCATGATCACTCATAATCTTCAGATGCTGAGACGTGACAGGCTGGACTTCGCCGATCATATCCTGAATTTCAGATACGGAATATTCATTCCCATCCAAAAGCCGGAAAATCTTAATACGCGCCGGATGGCCCAGTACTTTAAACGTTGAGGATAACTTTTGCAATGCTTCATGTGAACAAAGCAGTGTATCCTTCCTTTCAGGAAAAGTGCGTCTTATCCCTGATGGCTTGTCGTTCCCTTGTTTGAAACTTGTCATAAATTTTATCCTTTCATGTTTGGGTTGCATAAATCATATATTGTATTCTTATTTCTACCTAAATCTATTATTTTACATTTCTATTTGTCAACTAAAAAATTCATTTACTTATAAATTTATTTAGTTTATAAACATTCTTTAAAAACTGCAGGAAAGCAAAAAGGGACTCTCGTCCCTTTTTTGTCGGAGCGATAGGATTTGAACCTACGACCCCTTGAACCCCATTCAAGTACGCTACCGGGCTGCGCTACGCTCCGAAACCTGAAATTTTAGCAGTTTTTTATACTAAAATCAATCCAATTCCTTGAGAAATTCATTAAGGAAATTAGTCAATTGGTGTATTTCATCTTTGATTCTGGAAAGAAGAAGAATAATCCGTTCATCTGACTGTTCATGCAAGTCAGCCTTAATATCTCTTACCTCATCTTCTGTTACAACAGGACTCTCTTCCTGCATGTGTTCATGTTCTGCAGGACCGTCAGGCGTATATAACTGTAAGTGTGTATTCAGTTCATTACTTTGAATCAGTTGATCGATATAATCTATGGCTCCGTTTATTGTCAGTTTTTTTGTATAAAGAAGATTCTTAATAAAGTGAATAAGTTTAATGTCATATTCTTTATATACTCGGTTTCCGGCACTGTTTTTTCCCGGTTGAAGTACTGTAAATTCATTCTCCCAATAACGGAGAGTTGGTTGTTTTACATCTGTCATTTTACTGACTTCACTTATTGAGTAATAGAGCTTTTTAATCTTCGGCAGCGCCATAACCCTTGAACCTTTTCTTTAAACGTACGAATTAAGACGCTGATATTCAACAATATTACATTATTCAAGTAAAAATATTTTATCAAGTGTAAAAAAAGTGAATATTATAGAAGAAACAGCATAAAGAAAAATTGATTATTTATCTGGGAATCAATGAAAATGTATTATATCGCGGCAGAGTGTTCAGGGCAGTAATTGAGCTGATTAAATCTTCACGGGTGATACCGGAAATAATCTCCATTGTTTCAGCCGGAGAGAGATACGTGTCATATTGTATAATGTGACGGCCTATCCTTTCCATCCGGTTTTCAAGGTTCTCCATATTAATAATTAGATGTCCCTCAAACTGCATTTTTATGCGTTGCAGTTCCAATTCTGTTATACTGTCGGATGTAATACTGACAATTTCTTTTTTTATCAGTTCTTTCACAAAATCCATTTTTCCTCTGTCAACTCCAACGTATATGCTGAAAACCCCGCAGTGGGCAAATGTATCCACAGAGGATTCAATAGAATAGACAAATCCGTATTTTTCCCGGATATTCTGAAAAAGCCGGGATGACATGCCGCCGGAAAGGATCAACTGGATCAGTCCCAGTCTGTATTTTTGAATACGGTCCGTATCATCAAAGTGACAGCCGTAAACCAGATGAGCCTGACCAATATCATCTTTCTCAACCCATTCCTGGCCTTCACAGATTGTAACGGGCCCTGTTAACTCAGTGTTTAATGAATAAATCTCATTTCCTGAAGTGATTTTATTCAGGAACACAGATATTTCATCATGATTAACTGCACCGCTCACAACAACAACCGTATTGGATGTCCGGTAATAACGACTGTGAAAATCAAGGATATCATTTCTTCTTATTGATCTGATGCTCTTTTTATCACCCAATATGTAGGTTCCAAAAGAGTGACCGGGGTACAATTTTCGAATAAACGTTTCATTGGCATAGTCCTGCGGTGTATCAATGAAGTCATTGATTTCCTCAATGATAACAGATTTTTCCTGCTGAATATTTGCAGAAGAGAATTCAGGGAAGAAAACCATATCACACAAAATATCCAGGGCAAAGATCACATCCCGTGGTAATACCCTGGCAAAGAATGTGGTCAGATCTTTTTCCGTATAAGCATTAATATATCCGCCTTTGGACTCGATTGCATCCACAATACTAAAAGAGGATCTGTGCATTGAACCTTTGAAAACAAGGTGTTCAACAAAATGAGCGATGCCGGATAATCCGTATCGCTCATGAATTGAACCGGCCTTTACAAAAACCCCCACAGCCGTTGATGTAGAATCAGGGATGTTTTCGGTTATGAGTGTAAGGCCGTTATTTAGTTTGGACTTAATGACGTCTGTTATTGTCATTTCTTCTGAAACCGCCGGGTTTCCGATCAGAAGATGATCTTTCCCTGTTTTCCTGACGGTATCCTTCCGGAGGTTCGCTCAGACGCTTGATACTCAGATTCAGACGCCCCTGACGGTCGATCTCAAAAAGTTTTACATCGGTTTTATCGCCAACATTCAGAACATCGCTGACTTTTTCCACCCGTTCCCATTTGAGTTCGGATATATGGACCAAGCCTTCTTTCCCGGGCATAAACTCAACAAAGGCACCAAAATCCATCAAACGTGTAACGGTTGCATTTTTATAGACTTTTCCCACTTCCGGTTCTTCAACAAGAGCAAGAACTCTTTTTTCAGCTTCTTCCGAAGCTTTGCTGTCGTGGGTAAAGATATTGACGGTTCCATCATCTTCGATATCGATTTCAACGCCGGTTGCGGCAACTATTTCCCGGATGACTTTTCCTCCCGGACCGATAACGGCACCGATTTTATCTACGGGAATGTGCAGCGTTGTTATGCGTGGAGCCCATACACTGAGTTCTTTCCGGGGCTCTGTAATCGTATCACGCATTTTGTTCAGAATAAACATACGGCCTTCACGGGCTTGTGCCAGTGCTTTTTCCATCTTATCGTAAGAGAGTCCCTGAATTTTAAGATCCATCTGTATCGCCGTAATGCCGTCATCTGTCCCGGCAACCTTAAAATCCATATCGCCGTAATGATCTTCTTCACCCAGGATATCGGATATGACAGCAAAATCATCACCATCCGTAATGAGTCCCATGGCGATACCGCTCACCATTTTTTTCAGGGGTACACCTGCATCCATAAGTGAGAGACAACCGCCGCAGACTGTAGCCATGGAAGAAGAACCGTTGGATTCAAGGATATCACTGACAACCCGAATGGTATAGGGAAACACACCATGAGAGGGAACCACATTTTTCAGAGCCCGTTCCGCAAGGTTGCCATGGCCGATTTCACGGCGGCTGGTTCCACGGATCATCTTGGCTTCACCGGTACAGAAAGGAGGAAAATTATACTGAAGCATATAGTGTTTGGCCCCTTCCCCGTCGATATTATCCAATATCTGAACATCCTGCTTGGAACCAAGGGTTGTTACTACAAGTGCCTGTGTTTCACCCCGTGTAAACAGAGCAGACCCGTGAGCTCTGGGTAAAAAAGAAATCTCAGACCAGATGTTCCGGATTTCATTCGTTTTCCGTCCGTCGATTCGAACACCTTCTTTCAGGATCTTCTGCCGGATCTTGTCTTTGACCATGTCATGAACCACTCCGACAACAACATTTCTGTTGTCAGGGTATTCTTCAGACAGCTCGTCACTGATCCGGGAAATTAATTCCTCTTCAAAAGCTCCCCGTTCCTGTTTGGGAACGATGGCAACAAGTGTATCAATTTCATTTGTTATTTTACTTTTAATCAGATCCTGAAGTTCGGTCAGCTCATTGAATTCGGGTTTTTCCCGTTTAACCGGATTAAGTTCAGCCGCAAACTCCAATTGAAGATCGACCAATTGATTAATGGATTCCTGAGCAATACGAATGGCTTCAAGAAAATCTTTTTCACTGATCTCTTTGGCTTCACCTTCCACCATGATAATGGAATCTTTCAATCCGGCAACAAAGAGATCCATATCGCTAATATCCAACTGTTCGAGAGATGGATTAACAACAAAGGAATCATCAACACGTCCAATACGGACAGAGGCAATGGGGCCTTCGAAGGGAATATCCGAAATCGAGAGTGCCGCAGATGCTGCGACGGCAGCCAGAACATCCGCCTGATTGACCTGATCATAGGATAATACATTTATGATTATCTGTGTTTCATAATACCAATTCTTCGGTAAAAGAGGCCGGATCTGTCTGTCAACAATTCTCGCTGACAGAATCTCTCTGTCCGAAGGTCTTCCTTCCCGTTTAATAAAACCGCCCGGAATTTTACCGCTGGCATAGAATTTTTCCCGGTATTCAACCTGCAGAGGGACAAAATCCGCTCCCTCCCTAAGCTGGTTCTGGGAAACAACCGTAGCAAGAACAATGGTATCTCCCGCTCTTGCCAATACAGAACCATGAGCCTGTTTTGCAACCTTGCCGGTTTGCAGAATGGTATGTGTTCCGTTTATTTCTCGTTCTTTTAAAATCAAAATATTCTCCTAATTATTTACGCAGACCTAATTTTCTGATAATATCTCTGTAACGATTGAATTCGTTTTTCATGAGATAATTCAACAGCGCACGGCGCTGGCCGACGAGTTTCTGCAGACCCCGTCTGTTGTGATGATCTTTTTTGTGAATTTTTACATGTTCGGTAAGATCTTTAATACGCTGGGTCAACATGGCAATCTGAACTTCAGGGCTACCTGTATCCTGTTCATTCTTACCAAATTCAACAACCATTTTTTTCTTGTCTTCTGCTGTTAATGTAGACATTATTCCTCCAATCTTAAGTCTCTACACATTATTTTATCCTTTTCCAACTGTTTTTTCAACTCATCAACGCTATCAAATCGCATTTCTTCACGCATGAAATGAAAAAACTCCATATCCAGTTCCCGTCCATAAAGATTGTTCAGGTTATGATCAATGACATGTACTTCAATAGTCAGATGATTTCCCTGAAAAGTAGGTCTGTACCCAATATTGCACATCCCCTTATAGACGTTACGCTGAATGTGGACTTTAACGCAATATACTCCGACTTTTGGAATGATTTTTTTAGGAGAAGAGGGGAGTATATTCAGTGTGGGAAAGTTTAAGGTCCTTCCCCGCTTTTCGCCCGTAATGATTCTTCCCTTCATATGAAAGGGTTTGTTCATGTATTTTTTTGCCGACTCCATGTTTCCGGTGGCTATCAGGTGTCGGATATTGGATGAATTTATGATAAAATCCCCGTTTGTAACACGGGAAATAATCTCAACGTCAAAATTATACTTCTTCTCACTCAGCTCTTTCAGCCCCTGAGCAGTACACTTTCTATCCTTGCCAAATGTGTGGCTTTCACCGATTACAAAACCCAGTACATTGATTTTTTTCAGAATATATCTCTTTAAAAAATCTTCTCCTTCAAGATTGGATATATACTGATTGAAGGGTTGAATTATGATATAGTCCAAACCGGTTACAGACAGGTTTTGAATTCTTTCCTCAAGACTGTTTATAAAGCGGACAGGCTCTTTCGATTTATCAGAAATGATCTCTCTGGGATGGGGTGCAAACGTAATCAAGATGCTTTTACTGCCTTTTTGTCCTGCTTTTTCAACCAAACGGGAAATAACTTTCTGATGACCAAGGTGAAAACCGTCAAACGTTCCAATAGTAATGAACGCTTCAGGAAATCCGGGTAAATTATCTATGCTGCTAATAATTTCCACTGCTCGGTAAATTCCTCTATGGTCAGACTGTTTTTAAGAGTGTAGGAACCTGTCTCTGTCCGTATCAATTCTTCTGCAAGTGCTCCGCATCCAAGGGACTTGCCAATCTGATTGGCAAGGGTCCTGATGTATGTTCCGCTTGAACAGGATACCTGAACGGTAAAGCGATCATCTGATATATTCAACAGGTCGATGGAGTGTATGTTAATCCTATTAGCTTCCCTCTGAACCGTCTCCCCTTTCCGTGCCAGTTTATATAATGGCACACCCTTTACCTTTTTAGCCGAAAACATGGGAGGTTCCTGTTCCTGTTCCCCAAGACAGGAATACAGAACTTTTTTGAGTTGATCCACATCCGGTGTAAAATTTTCATTTATAACCGTCACTTTACCGGTCCGGTCATAAGTATCAGAAGTGATTCCTGTTCGAATTGTTACAATATATGTTTTATCCGATTTCAAAAAACCGGATAGTTTTTTTGTATGACTTCCGAAACCCACAATCAATAACCCTGAAGCAAAAGGATCAAGAGTACCGCCATGGCCGACTTTTTTAAATCCGGTAACATTTCTCAGTTTCTTTACCACATCAAAGGATGTCCACCCTACAGGTTTGTTGATTGGAACGGTCATACCCGTGATTTTATTCTCCAAGATCTCGCAATATTTTATTAATTCTGTCGGCATATTCCATAGAATCATCTTTAAAAATTCTCAGTTCAGGGACATATCGCAAACGGACGTTTTTAGCGATGTGATGACGTAATTGCTTTACATTTTCCAGTATAAGATGAAAAATCGCGTCTGACTGATCATGTTCATCATAAAAGCTGATGTAAACTTTTGCATTTCTTAAATCAGGGGACATTTCCACCCGGGATACAGAGGTTAGGACATTATTCAGTAAGGCCTTTCCTTCCTGAATAAAATACTCTCCTAAAACCTGTTTTATTTCGGATGAAACCTGTCTTTGCCGTTTACTTTGTTGCATCTTCCAGTGTCCTCTTGACGGATTTTTCAGTAAAGGATTCAATAACATCGCCTTCCTGAAATGTATCAAAACCGTCAATTGTTATACCGCACTCGTACCCTTCCTGGACTTCTTTAGCATCATCCTTAAACCGTTTCAACGATGTGAGATAGCCCTGATAAATCTCATTATTTTTTCTAAGAATCCGGATCCGGGCATTTCGGATCATTTTACCGGACAGGACAAAGGAACCGGCAATGGATCCGATGCGGGAAATTTTAATAATCTGACGAACTTCCGCCTGACCAATAACTTCACGGATCTTTTCAGGTTCAAGAAGTCCCTCAAGAGCTGCTTTTACATCATCAACGGCATCATATATAATCGTATAATTTCTGATTTCTACCTTCAGTTCTTTTGATACGTCAAGCGCTTTTGCAGTTGCATTCACATGGAATCCGATAATAACTGCTCTTGAAGCAGACGCCAGGTTGATATCTGTTTCATTAATCATACCGATACCTTTATGAATCACATTAACCGCCACTTCTTTTGTGGAGAGTTTCATAAAAGAATCGGCCAAAGCTTCAATAGACCCGTCCACATCACCCTTGATAATCAGAGCCAGTTCTTTGGTCCGTCCGTCACGGATCTGGCGGCCGATCTCGTCCAGCGTCTGAAGTGAATAGGACCGGAATTCCTGTTCACGATGGATGCGCTGACGTTCTGTAGCAATACGTTTTACTTCCCGTTCATCATCCATGGATATGAAATGATCTCCGGCCTGGGGAACATCATCAAATCCCTGGATCTGAACCGGATCTGCCGGAAGCGCTTCTTTAATCCGTGCACCCTGATCATTGATCATAGCCCGGACACGGCCTGCAAAACGGCCGCAAATAAAAGGATCACCGATACGAAGCGTACCCCGTTGAATCAGTACGGAAGCAATCGGCCCCAAACCTTTATCCAGCCGGGATTCGATTACAACACCCCGTGCCATGCCTTTTAAAGTCGATTTCAGTTCGAGTACTTCAGCTTCAAGTAAAATGGCTTCCAGCAGTTTATCAATATTCATATTTTGTTTGGCTGAAACACGAACACACTGGACTTTACCGCCCCATTCTTCTACAAGTACGCTGTTCTCGGACAATTCACGGATGACTCTTTCCGGATTCGCTTCAGGTTTATCCATTTTGTTAATTGCAACGATCATAGGAACACCGGCAGCTTGTGCATGGCTGATGGCTTCTTTTGTCTGAGGCATCACACCATCATCGGCAGCAACCACAATCACAACGATATCCGTGACCTGAGCACCGCGGGCACGCATGGCAGTAAATGCTTCATGACCGGGTGTATCAAGAAATGTAATCCGTCTTTTATTCTCAACACCAACGCTGTACGCGCCGATATGCTGGGTAATTCCTCCGGATTCCGAATCTACCACACGTGAATTACGGATCGTGTCAAGAATGGATGTTTTTCCGTGGTCAACATGACCCATAACAGTTACAACGGGAGCCCTTTCGACCAGGTCTTTTTCATCTATCATATTTTGATCGGAATCTTTCAGAATTTCTTCCGTGTATTCTTCAAGCTTTTTGACTTCCATGTCATACTCGGCACAGAGTAATTCTATTAAATCCCAATCCAGACGCTGATTGATGGTGAGCATCAGTCCCATACCGATACCTTTGGCAATAATATCTGTAAAGGGGACATCCAACTGCTTTGCCAGTTCCTGAACACTGACAAATTCAGTGACTTCAATAACATTTGAATCGGTTGGAACAACGTCCTCGGCTGCAATCTGGGTATGTTTATATTTACGTTTGGTTTTCCTTTCATCCATAGCGGCAAGGGTTGTTTTAATAGATTTGTTGACCTCATTCTGATCAACTTTTCTTCCCTTCTTTTTACTCTTTCCGCCTTTGGGTACAGGTCCAACCGGAGTAATACTTTTCTGTTTTTTGAACTGGTCGAGACGGGACTCAACTTCTGAGACCTGATACCGTTTTGTAGCCGTTTTATGCCGTTTTTTCAGATCTTCAAGCTTCTTCTCGTATTCTTCTTCTTCACTTGTAACCTGACGTTTCTTATGTTTTTTCTTTTTCTTGCCTGAGGCATCCTTGTCTGTGTCTTTTCCCGAAACGGTTTCAGCTTCGCCACCGGATTCAACAGTCTTTTTCTTTTCCCCGGTTTTTAATTCGCTTTCAAGGATCTTTCTGGCTTCCGCTTCTGCTTTTTCCCGTTCTTCTTTTTCTTTCCGGTCTTTCTCTTCTATCTCTTTTGCTTTACGTTTTTCTTCTTCTTGCCGTTGCTTTTCTTTTTCTTCAATTTCAAATTCTTCTTTCAGTGCTTTAATACGTGATTTTTCAGCTTTGATCCGTGCATCTTCTTCGGATTTTTTCTGCAGTTCATGTTTTTTCTTCTCTTCTTCTTCCGCTTTTTTCTGGTTTAATTTTTCGACCCTGTTCCCATCAGCCTTTTTTACATCATCAGAAAAATGAGATAAAACCAGTTTCAGGCTCTCTTCATCCAAAACCGTATTGATTTTGGCATTGATCCCATTTTTATCCAGAAATGAAATGATATCATTATGGGACATATTAAGACGCTTGGCAAGTTGAAATATTTTTACGGGTGTTTCTGAGGTCATTCAGAATTTCCTCTTATGTTTTTCTGTTCTTAATCCAGATTTTCATCTAAATCCAATTCATCCTGCTTGTCTCTTTTAGACTGAAGGGCATGCTGAATGATTGTCTCAATTTTTTCAAAAGTCTTTTCTCCGATACCTTTTATTTCCAGAAGTGAAGCGGTTTCTGCATTGAGAAAATCGGCAACCGTTTCAATACCTGCTTCCTGCAGGGAAATAACCTGGGTTTTGGTGATACCTTCAAGATCTTCAATAAAAATGTCATCACCTTCAAGACGGTTATATTCGGAACGCCGAATGGCGTCAATATCATATCCGGTAACCTGAGATGTCAGATTAATATTAATACCTCCGGTCCCGATGGCTGTAGCAATTTCATTATCATCAAATACTGCCAAAGCAGTCCGTCTGTCTTCATCAATTTCAATAAAGAGCGGTTTGGCAGGAGACAGGGCTCTGGATATCAATACTTCCGATTCATGACTGTAATTAATAATATCAACGTTTTCTCCGCCCAGTTCACTCACGATGGTCTTGATACGGCTTCCCTTTATACCTACACAGGCGCCGACGGCATCAATACGTTTATCATTGGATTCTACGATGATTTTACTCCGCCGGCCCGGTACCCTGGATATGGCTTTAATTTCAACAATACCATCAAAAATTTCCGGGACTTCCAATTCAAACAAACGTCTTAAAAATGACTCATCGGCTCTTGAAATAATAATTTCAGGACCTTTGGGCGTTAAGTTGACTTCCTTGATAATTGCTTTTATCGTATCACCGCGGCGATAGCGCTCGGTTTCAATCTGTTCACGACGGGGCATTTTCAATTCGGTCTTGTCAATATTCACAAACAGTGATTCACCTCTCCGGATCTGATGAATACTGCCAACAATAATCTCTCCGATACGATTGCTGTATTCCTCAAAGACCTGATTCCGTTCCAATTCACGGATCTTCTGGCTAAGGACCTGTTTTGCAGCAGAGATTGCCCGTCTTCCGAAAATTTCCGGATCAATAACCTGGACAATCACTTCACCCGGTTCAACATCATCATCAACATCAGATCTTTTCTTTGCTTCTGTCAGGGAAATTTCCCGGACTTCATCATCCAGATCCTCGTCAGAAACCACTTCCAGTTCCTGATAAATTTCAATTTCGCCTTTTTCCGTGTTCACAATAATATCGAAATTATCCACCTCTCCGTATTTTTTACGGATGATGGATTCAAAAACAGATTCGATAATGCCTGCTACTTCAGACCGGGCAATCCCCTTGTCTTTCGCAAGCTGTGAAAATGCGTCAATTAGTTCTTTGTGGTTCAAAGTACCTCTCCTTTTACCACTTGATTTGAATTTTTGCTTTAATAATTTGATCCAGCGGCAGGGGAATCTCCACACCAGTAAGTTCTTTCTCTTTTTTAAGAATAACTGTTTCCCGGATCACATCAACAATTTCAGCTGTTAACGGTGAGGGAACAGATTCAACCGAATGCTGAATTTTAACCAGCCGTCCCTTGTTCTTTAAGAAATGCCGGGGCAGGGTTAAAGGAAAATCAAGTCCGGGCGAACTCACTTCCAAATCAAACCGTACACTGAAATTTTGATCATACCAGTCCTGTTTCTGGATCTCTTTTGAAAATAACTTAATATCACCGAATTGTATTCCGTTTTCTTTGTCACATAAAACGACAATCGTTCCGCCGGAAGGATCCGTCATGCGAACATCTTCTATCCAAATATCATGGACAGATGCCAGTTCATTAAGTTTTTCTTTCAGTTCAATCAGTGTCATTCTTCGATCCTATAACAGAAAAGTGGGATTAATCCCACTTTCCAGTTTGTAATTTATGAAAATATTTTATATGTAACAAGCGAATAAACCAGTTATTGTTTAATCATTTCCCTGAAGGCTTTGACTTTATTCTTTTGAATCTCATCGAGGTTGAGTTTTTCCGCAGCGTTTAAAATTGCGGATGCACGATTGGGATCATTCAATTTCATTGTGTTAATAAATGCTTTTTCATAATAACTGAATTTGTTGTTCTGAAGAGATGACAATGCGGAAGCATTCATAAAGCACTCTGATGCCCGGCTGTAATTTTGTTTTACTTCAGCCACAGCTCCCAGACCAGCCCAGGCTGTTGCCCGCATAAGGTTATCACCTTTTTTGCTGTCCAGAAAAAATGAATATTCTTCTTCAGCCTCATCATAGTTTCTGTTCTGAAGGTGAATATTACCCAGATAGTAAGCGGCAAGACCGGAATAGCGCCTGCCGTATAAACCATCTCTAATTTCTGAGAATGCGCTTACAGCCAGATCTTCCATGCCCCCTTTCAGATAGAATTGGGCAATACTGATCTGACTTTTTGCCTTTTCAGCTTTTCTGATGGCAGCTCGTGATATAAAAGAGGCAGCAACTATAATAATAACTGCGGAAATAACAACCGTCCAGATCATCTTTTCATTTTTTTTGTAAAAACTGAGAAACAGATCCATCTTTTCAAAAAAAGGGTCGGATTTCAATTCTTTCTTTGTCACTTTCTTCTGGGCTTTCAGCATATTTAAACTCCTTGATTATTTGTACCCCCGGCAGGACTTGAACCTGCGGCCTACGGTTTAGGAAACCGTCGCTCTATCCTGCTGAGCTACGAGGGCAAAGCGATGGATTTTATAAGTTTCCTGGATTAAATACAAGAAAGTTCAGAGGTTGAGAGGTTGAGGCTCGCTGCTGTTGGGTCAGTAGCCGTCTACAGGCTGCCTAATTCCGCTTTCGGATCCCGGAGCATGAGTTCATTGACCTGCCGAAGAGGATCGGCATTATTGAACATGACATCGTAAACTGCTTTAGCGACAGGCATTTCAACATGATATTTCTCAGCCAGTCTAATAGCTGAACGTGTTGTTGTCACGCCTTCTGCAACCATTTTCATAGATTTCAGAATATCATCCAGCTTCTTTCCCCGTCCCAGTTCTTCACCCACATAGCGGTTCCGGCTGTGTTTGCTGATACAGGTTACGATCAAATCACCCATACCTGTTAAACCGGAAAAGGTTTCCGGCCGGGCTCCCATAGCCAGTCCTATTTTCATAATCTCATAAGCACCCCGGACGATTAAGGCCGCTTTGGCGTTATCGCCAAACCCTACACCGTCACTGATTCCTGCAGCAATTGCTATGACATTTTTCAGGGATCCACCCAGTTCCACACCTGTCAGATCATCCGTTGTATAAACCCTCAGCCGTTCATCCATGAGCAGTAATTGTATTTCTTCCGACAGGGACTCCTCTTTGCAGGCCGCCACCAATACAGTTGGCATTTTTCTTACCACTTCTTCCGCATGACTGGGGCCGGTGACGGTAATAATACCACGCACGGGGAATGTGATCTCCCGGGCAATGATTTCGCTCATCCGCATCAGAGATTCAGTGTCTATACCTTTCGAAATATTAACGATCAACGGATTTCCGCCGGCATAGAGGAAATTTATATTCCTGCAAACAGTCCGCATGGCATGCGAGGGAACTGCCATAATCAGAATATCTTTATTCTCAACGACCGGTTTCAGTTCATGGGTTATATGAACATCGGAAGGAAACGGCCGGACAGGCAAAAGATCATTGATCCGTGTTTCAAGAATAGTTTTTACTCTGCTTTTATCATATTCCCAAAAAGATATATCATGTCCCTGATCGTATAAATGAAGCCCGAGTGCCGATCCCCATGAACCGGTTCCGATAATTCCAATATTTTTTTTCCTCATATTAAACTCCTAATGATACAAGGTATCAATAATATCCCGGTATCTGATCTCAACAACTTTTCTTCTGATTTTCATGGAAGGGGTTAATTCACCTTTCTCAATTGTAAAAGGTTCGGAGATCAGAGCAATTTTCTTTACCTGTTCATAACGTGCAAACTTCTGCTGAATGCGTTCAACATCTTCATGTACTGCATTTACTATCTTGTAATGATTAATCAGTTCACGAAAAGTGTCATACTGAATATTCAGAGCACCGGCCAGGGCTTCAATTCTTTCATAATTCGGAACAATAAGAGCTGTGAGATAATTGCGTTTATCCCCGACAACAACCACCTGATCGATATACGGAGAATTTGCAAGTTCTGTTTCCAGGGCAGCAGGTGCAATATTTTTCCCGCCGGATGTGACGATAATATTTTTAATCCTGTCTGTGATTTTCAGGTAGCCTTCCTCGTCAATTTCTCCAATATCACCTGTATGAAGCCATCCCTCCGAATCGATTATTTCTGCAGTAGCTTCCGGTTCTTTATAGTAACCGATCATAATATTAGGCCCTTTGACCAGTATTTCACCCTCCTCGCTGAGTTTATGTTCAACATGGGCAACAGGCTTGCCAACCGTGGAAAATTTATAACGTTCCCGGGGATTTGTATGTGTAACCGGAGAGGCTTCCGTCAGTCCGTAACCCTGTAAAATTAGAATACCCATGGCATCAAAGAATTCACCGATCTCTTCAAGCAAAGGAGCACCGCCGGAAATAAAAAATTTAATACGGCCCCCTGTATAGGATCTGAGTTTTTTAAAGACAAGCATATCCGCAATTGCATATTGAAAAGCATGAATTCCGGAAGGTTTCCTGCCGAATTGACGATACTTACGGCTCACCATTCTGCCGGTTTTCATAGCTGTAAAAAAAATATGCTTTTTTATACCTGTCAATTTCTGACTTTCATTTATCATGGCGTCATACATCTTTTCAAAGAGTCTTGGGACAGAAATACACAGGGTAGGCTTTACCTCTTTGATCTCCCGGGCTACGGTTGTGATATTTGTAGCATAATACACGGTAGCACCGATAAACATGGGAACCAGATCGCCGGTTGTTCTTTCCAGGGAATGAGATAAGGGAAGAAAAGACAGAAAGACCTCATCATGATCCGGTTTCAGGGTTTCAATACTGGACCAAGCATTCCACCACAGATTACCATGGCTTAACATAACTCCCTTAGGATTACCTGTTGTTCCGGATGTATAAATAAGAGTCATGAGGTTTTCAGGATTGGTTTTATCTGACTCCTCCTTAAAAGACTGTGCTGTTTTTTTCGAATACAGCTTACCACTTTCCTCAAAATCAATCATGCCGTAAATCCAGTCCTGGTCAAGGGTGGTATCCCAGTCGAAAACAACCATGAACTTCAAATCGGGCAATTCATTTTTAATTTCAATAATTTTATCTGCCTGTTCACGGGATGATACAAAAATTGCCTTTGAGTCAGAATTTTTCAAAATATAACTGATATGGTGTGAAGGCAACGTAGGATAAACAGTCACTGTAACCATCCCGGGGCAGGTAATGGCATAATCGGCCATTGGCCATTCGGGACGATTTTCCGAAAGAATGGCAATATGATCACCTCTTTGCAGTCCATTTTCCCATAAAGCACAGGTAATCGCTTCAACTCTTGACCGAAGTTCAGAATAGGTGACAGTTTTCCATGAACCATGATGTTTGTATGCATAAGCAATTTTATCGGGATATTTCTCTGTGATTTTCAGGAATTCATACGCAACCGTCATTTTTTCAGAATTCTTCATAACTTTTTACTTGCTTTTTATTAATTTATTTGAAACTTTCGCCCTTGCATTGCCGAGGTGGTGAAATTGGCAGACGCAGAGGACTCAAAATCCTCCGGACTTCGGTCCTTGCGGGTTCGACTCCCGCCCTCGGTACGAAGTATATCCATTGAAACTTTCTTTTTGTCATAAGAGCAATTAACATTTAAGACTGAATATCCAGTTCATCAATTTTCCTGTATAATGAACTCAGGCCGATATCCAAAAACTCCGCTGCTTTTGTTTTATCATATTCCACCATTTCCAGGATACGCCGTATGTGATATTTTTCAAATTCCCGAACCGCATTTTTCAGCGGAGGGGAAAAACTTTTTTTAATCGACGTGTCCGGCATACTGCTTCCCTGAAGATTATCGATGGTTAAATATTCTCCGTCACACAATAAAACCGCCCGTTCGATCATGTTTTCCAGTTCACGGACTTCACCTTTCCAGAGATGGCTGATCAGCGCTTTCATGGTATCATTATCCACACCGCGGACTTTCCGTTTCAGTTCATGGTTGTATTTATCGATAAAGTGATTGACTAATAAAGGTATGTCATCCTGTCTTTCCCGGAGTGACGGAAGATGAATTTCAACAATATTCAGGCGGTAGTACAGGTCTTCACGAAAATTCCCTTCTTCCACTTCTTTCAGCAGATCTTTATTGGTAGCGGAGAGAATTCTCACATTCACATGAATGGGATTGCTGCTTCCCAGGGGCTTGATCTCCTTTGTCTCAATCGCCCTCAGCAGTTTCACCTGTATATGAACCGGGATTTCACCCACCTCGTCCAGAAAGAGAGTCCCTCCGCTTGCAGACTTAAAAACACCGTCTTTATCCTGATTCGCACCTGTAAAAGCACCTTTTCTGAATCCAAAAAGTTCACTTTCAAAGAGGGCTTCCGGCAGGGCACCGCAGTTTATGGGAACAAAGGGTTCATGCTTTCGGGGACTGTTGGCATGAATGGCACGGGCAATGAGTTCTTTACCTGTACCGCTCTTGCCTGTAATCAAAACATTACTGGTGGAGTTAGCAACCCGGGTGACCATGTGATAGACTTGTTTCATAGCCGGACTGTCGCCGATAATGTTTGAAAAATTATACTTTTCACGGATCTCTTTTCTCAGATTCTGATTTTCAAGTAACGTCCGCCTGAACCGGTTTATATGGTGGATACGATGGAGAAGCTCACTTGAGTCAATTGGTTTTAAAATATAATCAATTGCTCCTTTGCGCAGGGCTTCCACTGCTGTTTCCACAGTTGCATGGGCAGTGATGATCATGGTGGATGTTTTGGGGGCAAAGGATGATATATATTTTAAAAGTTCCATACCATTGCGAACCGGCATATTCAAATCTGTTATAACCAGATCGTAGTTGGATTTTTCCAGCAGAGAAATTGCCTCTTCACCGTTTACCACACAATCACACAGAAATCCTTCCGCTGAAAGAAGATCCCTGAGTGAATCCCGAACCTCAACATCGTCATCCGCAACCAAAATATGTATTTGAGCCATAGATTCTCCTTCAATCGCAATGCTTCTCAATTTTAAGAATTTATTTCAGGATTAGGGATGGAACAAGAATGATTTTCATTCAGAAAGCGAAAAAAGCCGCCGAAGCAGCTTTTTCCATCTATTGAAACCGGATATCAGGTTTTCATCAGAGAGGATATCCGGACCAGGATCTGTTCTGTTATAATTGAAACAATCAGACCGATAATTGTAAACCATGTCCAATGAATGGGCGTTCCCTTTATCACAAGAATCATTGCAAAAAGGGTGGTAAAAAAGGTAACCACATACTGCCAGACTTCCGCCTTGGCAAAAAATCTGGTTAGAATAAACATACCCAGCATGGCGCCGTATGTAAAGGAAGCGATTGAGAGTCCAACCTCCACAAGAGGATTATTCATGTTGGTAAAGAGCGATGCACCTCCAACCATTATAACACCCCAGACAAGGGTAACATAACGGCTGATCTTAAAGAGTTTATCCTCGCTCATATTCAATTTGAAAAGGGGTTTGATAATATCCATGGTTGTCGAGCTGGACAAAGCGCTCAGAGATCCGCTCAGGGTGGACATGGCAGCAGCAAATATTCCGGCTACGGTTATCCCTTTGATAACCGGCGGTAACTGATTAATGATGAAAAGGGTGAAAATTTCATCAGACTTGGTTAATCCAGCTTCAGCCAGTGTGGCACCATTCCAAACAGCATAGATCATCAATCCGATTATGAGAAAGAGAGCAAACTGAAATAAGACCACAAATCCACTTCCGATCATCGCTTTTTTAGATGCTTTCACGTCTTTACAGCTCAGAACCCGCTGAACAATAAGTTGATCTGTTCCGTGACTTGCCATGGAAAGAATTGCTCCTCCAAGAAGTCCGGAGAAAATACTGTAAGTGCTCATATCCAGACTGAATGTAAAGAGTTTGAATTTACCCGCTTCCGCCATCGATGCAAAAATAACACCCGGTTCTGGAAGCAGATTGTAAGCAATACCCAATGTAAAAAAAGCAGCCGTAATATAGATTATCCACTGCACCACATCCATCCACACAACGGAACGGATTCCTCCGAACCAGGTATACACCACCGTAACAAAACCCAGAATCCAGATTGAAATACCATAACTGAGTCCGGTAATCATGGAAAGGGGAATAGCCACGGCAAACAAACGGACGCCGTCTGCCAATAACCGTGTGAACATAAAAGTAATACTCATGACCCTTTGCATGGTGATTCCGCCCTTTTCCCGGATGGATTCATACACGGAAATGTAATTTCCCCGGGCATACATGGGCAGGAGGATAAATGAAACCAGAAACCGGCCCAGAACATATCCCAGACAAACCTGAAGGAAGGAGAGATTTGTAATGTACGCCAGGCCTGGTATTGATAAAAAGGTCAGGACTGATGTTTCTGCGGCAACGATGGATATCATAACAGCCCACCATGGAAGATTCTTACCGGCATTATAATAGCCTTGAACATCTTTTACATTTTTCCCAAGCCATGTACCGGCCGTAAAAACTCCCAACATAAATACAACGAGTATGGCATAATCTACGAAATGCATATTCTACCTCTTACTTATCAATGAATTGTGTCCGAATTTGCGCTTTACCCAAGAGATTATCAAGGAATTTTAATAAAATTTAAAGCTGAAATTATTATTAAAAACATTTATATTTCTCCATGATTTCAAAGCTGAGAAAACAATACGAAAACATATTCAGGAAGATGTCATCCCTGGAGTTCCAAAATTCACTGGATTTCAGTCTGGATGAAGAAGATATTCTGGCGGTTTCAGGGGGAATCCGGCATCAGACCAATCTTTTTCTGGGATATTATCATCCGAAAACCATTGATTTATATATTAAGAAATTTAAAGTTCTGGAATATCTTGAATCTTTGGGATTAAAAGACCTGCAGTATGTGACGGATCTTTCCGATTCGTATGAGCACAAGTTTTGTATTTACAGTAAAACATATGAGGATTCCCGGAAAGTTGTTGAAATCGTCCTTAGAAAGAAGTCATTGGACCCCGAGGGATTACCGCTTGACACATCAACCCTTAAGAATACAGAATTTCTCTATGTGGAATGGTTATTATTGCAGAATCCGGAAAAGGATTTTACCGTTCGCCGTCCAAGACTCCCCGGGCAGGTTTATCCCGGCTTGAAGATTGGTGATCACGTTATGGAAATCCTGTATAATATGGCAACACGCACCCGGACATCCGGATTGGCAAACACGCCCAATTATCTGCATACAGCTGTTCTTTTTTCCAAAGAATTTCGTTTTGTCGATCCGGCAGCAGAAGCTGTAAATCAGGCAGTTAAGGGTTATTTGTTAAAGCATTACAGCTTGTGGACCATTGCCTGGGCGGGATATTACAAATGCATCTATCACATCAATACGGGCAAACCCCTTGAATGGATGCCCTCACTTATGGTTGTTCCCATACAGGACGATATAAAAAAATATTTCAATTCCCGGGAATACAAGGATTCATACCGCTACCATAAGGACAGGCTTCGCATAGAAGTGGACAGGGATCTGCTGATGACCCGCATCAAGGAGCTTGGCGATGTTACATAAAACCGCCCTCCTCACACTGAACGGAAAGTGTCCGGATAAATCTCTTCTTCTATCACTCAGGAAAAAGAGCTCATTTCATCTATGTACGGATGGTGCCTATGATTCATTGAAAAAGCTCGGGATCATACCGGATGCAGTTATCGGGGATATGGATTCATTGAACGGTGAAGCAGCTGACACCCGGATTATTTTGAATACAGATCAAATGACCAATGATTTTGAAAAGGCTTTGATCTGGCTTTTAGACGAGAAATTTACACAAGTATATCTGACCGGATTATCAGGCGGCCGTCTGGATCATGAAATGGTCAACCTGACCCTTTTTGCAATCTATTCGGACAAACTTGAACTCCTGATTTATGAAGATAATCAGGCAGCACGGGTATTGAATCCGGGAACGCACATTTTGAATGGGGAACCTAGCCGGATTATAACACTTTTGCCTCTGGAACAGTCTGAAGATGTTACATTATCCGGGACAAAATACCCCCTGACGGGTGAAACGCTTTTACCAGGAAGTCGCGGATTGAGCAACCGCTTTGAGAAAAGTGTGGTGAATCTTTCCTTTTCCCGGGGAAAAATCATTGTTATAACGCATTGCCGGTTTGAATAAAATGTCTTTTCAGTTTTCGACTGTTGATTACATCATCCTTTTTATTTATCTGCTCTTTTTATTCCGTATAGGACTGAAAAAAAGCCATGAAGATGATTATCTTCTGGCGGGCAGACGGCTGACCGTTCCCCTGTTTGTTATGACACTGGTATCCACCTGGTACGGCGGAATTCTGGGTGTGGGTGAATTCACCTTTCTTTACGGAATCAGCAACTGGTTTGTTTTTGGATTTCCCTACTATATTTTTGCTCTGATCTTTGCCCTGTTTATCATCCCGAAACTGAGATCCGTTAACTACACATCCCTCCCGGACCTGATAACACAAAAATTCGGACGTAAACCCGGTTATTTCACAGCCATACTGGTTGCAATTCTCGTTACCCCGGCACCTTATCTGCTGATTTCTGGACTTTTATACTCACTGATTTTTCCGGGGAATCCGTTCATCTGGTCTGTAATCATTCTTCTTATTTCGGGAATTTATTTATACAGGTATGGCTTCAGAACCGTTATTCAGACGGATGTGATTCAGTTTATCTTTATGTTCTTAGGCTTTGGCATCTTATTTATTGTTTTATTCAGATCTTTTTCATTTTCCGGCGATATTCTTCCCTTTCTTCCAAAGGAGCACTTGAGGATTACCGGCGGTTTACCGTGGACCTACATTTTATCGTGGTTTTTCATTGCTTTGTGGACACTGGTGGATCCGGGATTTCATCAGCGTTGTCTGGCGGCAAAAGATCTGAAAACAGCCCGTCGTGGAATACTCGTCAGTATTCTTTTCTGGGCAGTCTTTGATATGCTCACTTTGATGACAGCATTATACGGCAGAGCATTGCTTCCCGGATCTGACCCGTTGTATCTCTATCCCCTTCTGGCGCATCGTTATCTGCCGGCAGGATTGCTGGGAATATTTTATACAGGGCTTATAGCAACTGTCATGTCCACACTGGATTCCTATCTTTTCATATCGGGTCAGACACTGGGATATGACCTGCTGTATCAGATCCGGCCCGGAAAAAGAACAGCAGCATATTATGTCCGATGGGGTTATGTTATAAGCGGAGTATTGGCATTAATCCTGATAACAGTCATCCCGTCTGTCATCAATTTGTGGTATACGGTTGGGACACTCATCATTCCGGCTCTTCTTTTGCCTGTATTACTGGCTTACAGCCGAAGATCCATAGCTTCGGGGACAATAATGCTCAGCATGGCAGGGGCCTTCCTTTTACCTCTGATCTGGTATCTGTATTCACTGGTCCGGGAAGGTGTTTATCCATTTGGAATAGAACCTTTTTATCCCGGGATACTTTGGAGTATTGCCGTACTTTTTCCTTATGGGTTAAAAAAACCTGTTGAAAATAAGAGTGAAAGGTCATAAACTTTTCAGCTTTTTGAAAGGGGTGGTTAGCTCAGTTGGTTAGAGCGCCTGCTCGACACGCAGGAGGTCACTAGTTCGAGTCTAGTACTACCCACTCTCCCCGGCCCCCTAGCTCAGTTGGTTAGAGCAGTGGACTCATAATCCATTTGTCGCAGGTTCGAGTCCTGCGGGGGCTACTTTCCAATCCGCTGATTATCAATTACTTACAAGCCTCCGAGTCGTTCCGGGGGCTTGTTTTTTACCTCCTGTAAAGTGCGGAATTGCTCAATTTTAACAGGGTTTTATCATCTATAACGGAAACATAGCGGAAACATTTTCAAGGCTTTCTATAGAGTGTATTTCATTGATATACCTTAGGATTAGGCGTAAATGCACTGATTATCTGTTTATGGTTTATCTCTTTAGATTATGAAAATATAGATTGAGCTCCAGTTAAAATAACGGAAACAGATTTAACGAATATCACTCGAATAAGTAATTGATTAACAACAGATTACAAGGACTATAGATATTATATTCAATGATAAAAACGGAAACATAGCGGAAACATGTGCCGCAATGATTCCCTGAGAGGGTGCTGCTTTATTGAAAAACCGGGGCTTTTATCACGGGAGTGCAGCCAATGCAAAACCCCGGTTTCAATTCATTCAGTGATTATTGTTGCTTCGAATGCTGATCACATTCTTCAGATAGTCGATGGGGATCTTGGTGTAGATTTCGGTCACGACAACCGAGGAATGTCCCAAAACCTGTTTGGTCAGATTAATATCCCGGTGTTCAATCCAGTGGCGCACGGCAAAGGTATGTCTCAGGCTGTGGAAAGTTATATCATCGGGTAAGCCGGCTTTTTGAGCTAATACCTTAAACTGGTGTGAGACAGTACATTTATGTGGGACATTCTCTTTCACTCTCAGGTATGCTTCATCATGGGAAATTGACAATAACAACGTCCAATTTATAGGAAATTCCACTCTTTATTATCATATAACATGCACGTGACTGAAAAACTGGGATGGCCAACCAACATTAGATGTCTGTAAACAGCAGATGTAAATGACACATTTGATATTTCAGGACTAACTTCGGAAGAATATTTAATGTAAAACCTACCTCAAACGTTGCAAAAGTTAGCAACTTATTTTCTCTTGACTAATAAAAAGTAGAATATTATATTTAAATAAAAGTTTAATATTCCAATTATAAAACTGAAATAAGTAAAAAATCGTCAGAGACAGATGGGTTATACCTTCCATTACTAATTTTTTACTTATGATAAGTCACTTAAAACATTGAAATATGAAAGGGTGAGCAAATGAAATCTTCTAAGAAGAACGTTTTGCACGGAATGACCAGTAATTTTATTGGTTTAACCAGTTTATTGTTGATGCTATCACTTGTTTTGGTATCATGTGATATTCTCTCTAATGATGATACTGTCCCTACAGTCGATGATTATGAGCCCAATGATGAACGATCTGAGGCATTTATCATTGCTCTGGATACAACATATGATGCAAGGATCAGTGATGATGATGATGACGATTGGTTTAAAATAACGCCTTCACATGGCAGCGATACTTATGATAAGGTGCAAATTAGTGTAACCGATGTATCTACTGATTTATTTATTCACATGGAGCTTTACAGTGCTGATGGTGCCAGCCTTGCAACACATGGCAATACAACTAAAGGACAGAGTTTAACTTACACATTTGCCACACCCGGGGTTGATTATTATATTCGTCTTAGTGGTTGGGACGGTATTGTGGGGGATCATGGATCGGTTGGTTCTTATTCTTTAACTGTTTCAAATATGGATGCCAATGATGAATTCGCCCCTAATCATACTTTTGAAACGGCTGAGGAATCTCTTGAATATGGTAATTCCTATGATGGTGTTATTGTATCGAAGTATGAAACTGATTATTATATGTTCAGCAATCCTGCTTCTGGCGTCTGGAATTCCTATTCAGTAACACTTGCAAATGTTTCAAGTGATTTGTTTGCAACCATTAGATTTTATGATGTTGCAAAAAACGAATTAAAAAGTGTTAGCAGTAGTACCAAAGGAGCTGATTTGTCTGCAAGCCTGACTACGAAAGAGGATGTTTTTTATGTCTTAATTGCAGGAGGTAATGGTTTGTTCTATGATGATTACCAATCATCGAGCGGAAGCTACTCCATTAGTGTTGTAAATAACGGCAATGACGACAATGAGCCGGATGATACATTTGATGATGCACGGGAAATCACCTCATTCCCAACCGATCTGACAGGCACAATATTAAGTGATGCCGCCAATGATAACGGAGGGGACTATGAGTTCTTTAAAGTAACAATAGCAAATAATAAAAAAGTATCATGGTCGGTTGATCCGGATGCTGCAAATACAGAACTTCACTTTCATGTTTATAATGCCAGCCAAACATATCTTGGAAATGAAGATGGTGGTGACGGGCAAACAATTACCGGCAACATGAGTAATACAACCGGTTCAGATTCTTTCATTTATATAAAACTTGGAGGTTTTATAGGTGATAATGGCGATTATTCCATTTCATTTACTGAAACAGACGCGGATTAATTAATATGGTTCTACAATAGAAAAAACCTGTTGGCATGATAAACAGTGCCAACAGGTTTGATTTATCTAATAAATAATATAACATTATAAAAAAATAGTATCTGTCATTCTCCTCATAAACAAGGCAATTTTAAAATGTCAGCAAACACCGGTAATTCACCCCAAAACATTTTCCGAAAAACAGGAAATATGCATTTGTCACCTTTTTGGCACTGCTAAGCATATAACCTAACCGTATGAATAAAGTCTAAAACTTTCGCAAAAATACAGTCATGTCCAGTCTACGCCTTATGCGTGTGCGGATACTTCCCCTCTAAGGGTTATGGGGAGCCGGAGTGTTTAACGTCAGCCTAAAGTGTACAGTTTGAGGTATGAAATTAAGGCGTCCCTATCCAATATTGTATAAGTGCACTTTTCAGCAAAGTTTCCTATCCACCAATATAATACAGCCCAAAATACAAACTTTCCCGCACCAGCCACATCTTGGTACACATAAACCGTAAAACTCTCTTAGATAAAGGGCTTCCACCTCACTCATAATCCATTTGTCGCAGGTTCGAGTCCTGCGGGGGCTACGACGTGAATGAAGAATGAAGAATTAAGAATGATGAATTGGGTTTAGTCTATTAGTGATTGGACCAAAGCATTTTCATATGACAAACTTTAATTATTTTATAATCTTCCAATTATGTCCTGACACACACGTTACTTGTCACGTCCCATGACTTTCGACCCCGATAAGCCAGAATGACGTTCGGGGACTGCCGACTTTCGACTTTCAACTTTTGACTGTCAACTGCCGACTTATTTCATCAACACCATCTTTTGCGTCTTAATGGAACTTCCGGCTTTTAATCGTGCGATATACACACCTGAGCTGTAAGAGGATGCATCCCAGGCTATATCATACGCTCCTGGTTGCTTATATTCACTGACAAAGACCTTAAGCTTGCATCCGAGCAAATCATACAGTGTGATTTTTACCCATGCCGCTTCTGGTATTTCATACCGAAGCGTTGTCGAGGCGTTGAACGGATTCGGATAGTTCTGACATAAGGTAAAACTATTAGGAAGAGAGGATGGCGATTCAATACTACTTGATTTATCTTGTAATTTTACTGTAAAATAATCATACTCAGTCCAGTCTTGTGGTCCAGGATAAGTTGAGCCGGTTACTATGATATTACCCCATTGATCCAGGGCAATTCCGTGTGGTTCATTTATCCCGCCATAGGAACACCGTTTTGTCCATACCGTATCACCCAAAGATGTACATTTGGCAATGTAATAATCTCTCCAGAGTTGCCCTCTATCATTCCACTGGGCAAATTCACCAGCCAGGTAAATATTACCGTAATCATCGGTGACAACATCGGCAAATGTCACAACTTCGGCATACTGAAGTGTGTCGGTGAAAATCTTTGTCCAGAGCGTATCACCTTCCGGCGAATATTTGATGACCATACCGGATTGACCACCCGTTCCCGGAAGCAGTTGATGGGTTTCACCGGCAACAATTACATTCCCTTCTTTATCAGTCGTAACTCCAAATGCCCAGTCCGTGATCGCAACATCGTATCTCCTGATCCAGAGGGTATCCCCTTCGGGGCTGTATTTGATCGTACACCAGTCCCAGTTTATGTCGCTGTCGGAATAGCCGGTTACAATGATATTATCAGATTCATCTACCGCGACATCCAGGCCACAGTCTTCCCAGCCACCATCGTAGGTACGCATCCACAATAAATTGCCATACGTGTCATATTTAAGGGTAATATAATCACCCAGGTTGTAATCTGCTGTGCCGACAACAATTATGTTATTATTCGAGTCTACTGCAAGGCGACCGATATACCCTCTAAGAACTTGCGTCGCATACGTTTGACTCCAAAGAACATCTCCGGAAGGATCGCATTTAATAACTTTATCACCGCCAATAATGATGTTGCCTGAATTGTCAGTTGTTACGCCGTGCGCGTTAACATCATACCTTCGGGTCCAAACCGTGTCACCATTTTGATTGTATTTAATGGTTAAGCAACCTCCATTACTGTTTTGAAGATCGCTTATGCCGGTTACAATGATATTTCCTTCAGAATCCGTTGTTATTCCTCTTGCATAATCTGTTTCTCCTGTATCAAAGATTCTTTGCCAGAGTATCTCCTGGGCAAATAATAGTCGGGTGATTAAAAATACTACTGTAAATATTTGAATTGATTTTGTTATAGTGTTTTTCCACATGGTTTTCACCTTTGATTTATTTGATCAGCAATATCTTGCGACTTGTCGTATAATTGCGGGCTGTCATGTGTACAAAGTATATGCCACTGGAAAAATTTGCGGCATCCCAACAGATTCTATATGTTCCGCTTGGCTGATATTTGTCTATTAAAATCGCTATTTCACGACCAGTTATATCATATACGATAAGCCTGGGATTACACGAAGTTGGTAAATAATAGGTTATTGTAGTCGAGACATTAAAGGGGTTGGGATAATTCGCAAAGAGTCTGAATTCTTCCGCAAGTTGAATCGCTGGTTTTGTTACAGCATTGTATGAATTTGTCTGAAAATCATACCAAAAGGTATGTTGCGGGTCATGCGCATGCATAGGCCAGGGAAAGCGTTCAGGGACAAAGGGTACCGAAGGGATGGTAAAAACCCATAAATAGACATTCCAGTTATAGGGATCTTCAATGCACAATGCCATTTCAACAGATCCGTCATTGTCAATATCCCCCAAGGCCGGACATTTAAAACTGGTTATAGCCGGGGTTACCAGAGGTGACCAGCTGACTTCTTCTCCGGTATGATGGTAAACATGGTAGTGGGAGCTGTCATTAAATGCCAGATTGTTATCAACGAATATTTCCAAATCCCCATCTCCGTCTATATCTCCAATAACGGGATCAACTCCGGATTCTCTGCTGCCTGTGGGTTTAACCGGAAATCCCGGCAGGGGTATTCCATCAGATGTATAAGCATATAAATGCCCCGTATAATTTGCCCAGATAATTTCAAGTTGACCATCCCCCGTCAAATCAGCCCAACTGCAGGGTTTAGATATATATTCCGTGGGAAAATACTGAGGCCACCCCGGGAGAATTCCATGAAAGGGTGAAAACAAAGCGACAGCATATTCTTCTGACGGAAAGGTCCCCAGCTTATACATGCCTGTAAATATCTCCGCAATTCCGTCCCGGTCAACATCGGCTGCGGAGAATATGGACAAAAAATGGTTTTCAATATGCAAATGAACAGGGTCCATAAAAGGGGTTCCGTCCGGATTAAGGATATACAGGCTGTCACAGGAATTTATCTGCACCAGAATCTGTACTGAATCATTCCCGGTCAATGATGCAAGTTGATAATGACGGGGGCGGTTTTTTAAACGCACCGGCCAGCCGGGAAGAGGCGTTCCGGTGTGATCAATAATCACCAGTTCATTCTCTTTATTAAAGAGGATATCCGCCGTCCCATCTCCGTTAAAATCGAATAATGTAGGGGTTTTGGGCTGATTGGTTGTCAGCGGCGCTTCAACGGGAAAGCCCGCGAACAATTCACCCCGATGATTCCAGGCATACAGATAATGATCCGATGTCCCCCAGCCACGGTCCCGGACCACCACATCCAATGTGTCATCCCCGTCAATATCCGCAATTGAGGCATTTTGCTGGATTCGATAGGTCGTCTCCTGTGGCCAGCCGGGAAGGGAAAACCCGTCTTTATTCACAATGAAGACTTTATTGTGAGCATTCATGATGATCTCTTTATATCCGTCTCTGTTCATATCCATCATTACCGGACTGGTTAAAAGAGGACCCCCCAATGGAGCGTGTTCTAAAAAGATCCGAAATTTAAGAAAAGGCTCAGGTGCATTTTGTCCGAAAATAATAGAACTCAAAAGGCAAATGAATAGCATAATCTTTGAAATTGATTTCATGTTACACCCTATAATATTAAGATAAGCTTGACAGATGGAAAAGAAAAGACTATTATAATTTTAGATAGTAAAAAGGAGGTGTGGTATGAATCGCAAAATGTTGACAGGTGTCATTGTAATGATTTTAGGTCTTTTTATTTTAATCTTTTATGTGAACAAATCAACTTTTTCACAGGAACGGACAAGAGATGGGTGGGGAATCGTAAGGGATCAAAATGATAATCCGGTTAATGAGGTTTTAGTTAAATTTTATCAGTATTATGGTCCCAATTATGAAAATAGAAGGTTTTATTCATCAACTATTACTGATACTCATACCGGTTTGGATGGTTGGTATGCATGGGATACACCCGAAGGATATTATGACATCTTGGTAATGGAAAAAACTCAGTATGAAGGAGGTTGGATACAAACATGGTTAGTTCCCGGGCAATGGCCAAATGTCGTCAGAAATATTAAATTTGGAATATATTCTACCAGTAAATAATATCTCAATTGATAATACATTTCGCTACTCGAACCTTGTTATTCTCTATAGACTTTGCACTCAATCGTTCAATCATCCAATCTAATCAATCTTCCAAGGTACGGTTTGAAACCGTTTTCTGCTGACTGCCGACTTTCGACTTTCAGCCTGCCCCGATAAGTCAGAATGACGTTCGGGGACTTTTAACTATTTCATCAACACCATCTTTTGTGTCTTCACAACATCTCCGGCGACAAGTCTGACAAGATAGATTCCTGAGCTGTATTCGGAGCCGTCCCAGGTCACCGTATGGTAGCCGGCGGAAAACCGATCATGGACCAGGTTTGTCACAAAGTTTCCGGTTACTGTGTAAACGGTGAGAATCACGGTGGATTCTGCCGGGAGACCGAAGGTTATATGCGTCACGGGATTAAACGGGTTGGGATAAATTGATTGTATATCAAATGATTCCGGAGCATTTGACATACAATCTTAATAAGATAATCTTCAGAAGTTTCATTCTATCTTACTTAACTCAATATTAGCTTTTAATACTCACTATTTAACGATTGTCATCTTCTTTGCTGCCGTAAAATCATTCACATTCACCCGGCAGATATACACACCACTGGATAAGGTCCCAACAGTAAAAGTAAACGTATGATAACCTGCATTCAGATATCCCCTGTAAATATCCTGAACCAGCCGGCCGGTAAGGTCATATAGCACCAGATGTACTTCCCCGGATTTCGGCATGGCCAGAGGAATGGTTGTCACTGGATTAAAGGGATTGGGGTAATTTTGGCCCAGCTTATAGCTCTCAGGCAGTAAATTCTCTTCAATATGGCTGATAACAAGGGTGCTGCCTTCATGGGCACCTTTATAGGGATGATCTGTTTCCCGGGGATTTCCGTCAATGTCTTCCGAAATCCACTCAACCGGGATGCCTGCCAGGTTCACATCCCCATCCGAAGACCCGGTGATATGCAGATCCGTTATGGATACAAATTCCACCGGGACAGCCACCGAGTGTTCCTCCTTATTCGTGGCAGATTGCCAGTCTGTAAGTGTTTTTTGCACCGCAGAACCCCAGTAACCGGTACTGGCATTGGATCCGGATACATAAATATTGTTGTAGTCACTCCAATCCAGTCCTGAAGTCCAGGGCCAGTGAATTCCATAAGAGTTCTCAAGATTCTGTTCATTGACAACGATATTGTTGACAAAATTCACCGTTGTGGCCTCTTGTGTATCCCGTTCCCAGCCCAGACCGGCATGACGGCCGGTGAGCTCTGTTTCCGGCAGGTAAATGGTATTATGCATGATATTTACCGGATTTCCGGCAGAAGGATTGTTGATCACAATGCCATAGACATTGTTTGTTGTATTCATGCCGGCATTCGTCAGATTGGCCGCTATGAAATTGTTATAGACGTTCACTTCATTTACACTGGCATTGAGTAAAATTCCACCGGCATACCCTGTCCCGTTTACGGCAAGACCGGAAATTTTATTGCCGTGCACATTAATAGTCCCTACACCACCGCATACATAAATCCCTCCATGCCATGTGTTGTTGACATGCTGACCGGTGACATATATCGTATTGCCCATGTACTCGTTATCTTTTATGTAGTAGGTGGTGATTCCCCGTCTTCCGGCATAGATCAGGTTATCTCTTACACACACACTGTCGACCGGCAGACTCAGGTCATTTCCCCAAATAGCAATGGCATCGGTAAATGTCTTTTCTTCCGTTCCGATGGTGTTCTTTTCCAACATGATCTTTTGAGGAGATACAGGGGATGTACTGTTTCTGTCTATGAGAATTCCCCGGGATGTGGATGCTGCAGATTCATATTGGACACTCAGGTTTCGGATGGTAATATTTTTGCAGTCATCCACAATACGGATCACCGCAGCGCCCGTTTCATCCTGCAGCCTGAAAGTCATGGCGGAACTGTCACCTCCGAATCCGTCAAGGGTCACCCATGAAGTGTTCTGAATATCAAATCCTGCCTCGCCCATGAGGAGTATTTCAGGAGATGTTTCCGGAACAGGCATGATAGTCAGAGATGTGAATTCTGTCAGATCAGGGCGTTCAAGATGAATGGGATAGATTTCGTCAGTCAATAAGGACCCGTCAATCAGTAGTCTTACCGGAGCAGACAAACCCGTCCCGTTCACAGCGCTGATGGCTGCAGCCAGGTCCCCGAATCCCTGTTCATGTTCTCCCTGGGGAATGTAGTAATCACCGGCAAGGGACAAGGAGCTAAAATCAAACTGAGTATCAAACAGGGTCTGGACATATTCTTTAGCAAAACGCAGGGCCGCTACGGAACGGATATGGTTACGTCCCTGGGCAACGATGATGGCCGTCACAATCTCCTGGGTATCACAGGGTGCCATTTCAAAAGGACCTGCACTGAACAGGAATCGGCGGTCCCCCGGCGGAACTTCCGTAATATTCAGCCATCCCTCTCCCGTGACCGGATCACCGGTGTAATGAAAACGGGTCGGTTCACCCGTCGTCGGATCAATCCATGATCCTCCCCCTTTTTTCAAGCCCCGGACGACATGATATGCCTCTTCCGTACTATGAGGATCCTGGTCAAGAGTCGGTGATCCTTTTAGAACGATAAATCCGGACAAATCCACTTCTCTCCAGCCCGGTCGTAGTTTCCCGGACCAGCTCGCCGTATCTCCCGGGCTTTGCACCTGAGGCCTTTGAAGAAATGTAAATCCTACTGCAGGGGGTGTTAAACCATATTTCAAATCTTCAGGAACACCATTAAATACATATCCCATTGTTAGACTAGTATCAACCCCTGCACAGTTATCCCATGCCATTCCCAATTCCGGAGCCGCCCAGATACCGGCATACATCTCTTTATAGTGGTTATCCGATTTGTTGATGACAAGGCTCCGGATAAAAAGTACATCTCCCAATATATCACTCCGGTCAAATCCGTATAATGTCGTCTGTATCTCAACGCCCATGGGGGCTCCACCCAAAGTGGACGTATGAAGGCTCGTATCCATATCATTGCAGACACTCCATACCATCTGATCACCTGAAAAGAGTGGTTTCCCCGATTCATCCACCGGGGCGCCCTGTTCCGCCGGCCAGTTCAGGTAATCAGCAGACAGACTGTCATGCCGGTTGATTTTATACAACCTGTAAGACGGATCTGCCGGATCTCCCGCTTTCCAGATGCAGTGTTCCTGAGGATAGTGACTCACAGGCACCACAACCTGGTTTAAGGTATCAAAATAGAGAATCTGTCCGGGCTGATACTGTGAAAAGAACCCCACTACCGCCGTCCGGATATCCTCGCGGAATGCAAGGGAATCCTTTTCCTTTGTCTGTCCGCTTACCAGAAAGAGTCCGGACTGGAACACATTCGATATTTCGGAACCTTTCGGCCATTCCATACCGGGATACGATGTCGCCCGATACGAAACCCAGTCCCCTACATTGCTGGTCCACGTGCAGATCCGGTTTCCGTCAAACTGACCATAATCCACGGTAAAATCCTGATTTTCAGTCACAATATGCTCCGCCCGGTCCAGGGGCACGGCTCCATGCGTCCCGGATATCCATAGAAAAACACATCCAACGACTAAAAACAGGATATTTCTTTGCCTATTCATAACAGACCTCATTTTCATGCTCTAAAATAATTTAACACTTAATTAGTTATATGTCAAGTCTGCATTCAGCCATTCAATTCATCATTCTTCATTCTCCCCATTGCTTCCCATCCGATTCTCATCTAAATTGCAGCATGTAACCGTATACAGGGACGTTTCATGCCTAATCTCACACATTTTACATCAGGGAACAGATATCCGGCATTGTTGCTGCTTCTTCTCCCCTTCCTCATCACCGCCTGCTTTAACCCGGAGCCGGAGGAATACGGACTAGCGCTTGAAGCGGTGGATGTGGTGTGTGTGGAGGCCACATTCCGGGTGACGGCTTCCGGGGTGCCGGAAACGTGGACATGCGGACTCTACCGGGATGATAGCCTGGTGGTAACAGAGACACTTAGCGGACAAAGCGGTTATATCCGGGATACGGGACTTTTGCCGGCGGCGGATTATACCTATCACATAAGCTATATGAAAGACGGCCGGGACAAAGACCGGTCCGATCCCGTCGCCGTTACCACGCTGGATACCACCAGCCATGATTTTACATGGACCGTGGAAACGCTGGGAGATGCCGGGACCACTCTCAATGATGTGGCTATCGTGGATGAAAACAATATCTGGGTTGTGGGAAACATAAATACCCCGGATGGTGAATATAATGCCGCTCGTTGGAATGGTTCGGAATGGGAATTTATGGGTATTTACAGCA
>Ga0209164_1000260_pt1 | contig 155454 bp, 143 predicted proteins | sample MTBNYHSulfiMetaG_FD_187458 | JGI IMG/M metagenome (GOLD analysis project Ga0209164, IMG submission 187458) | Enrichment culture microbial communities from rom New York Harbor, USA that are MTBE-degrading - MTBE-NYH (New York Harbor Sulfidogenic)... | ecosystem: Environmental > Aquatic > Marine... | reverse complement strand
GACCCCCTTGATGATGAACTCAAAACGCTGGGAGTGGACATGATCGCTCCTCATAAGAACAACCGGAAACGGCCCAAGACCCAGGATGGAAGGCCCTTGAGACGATACCGACGCCGATGGAAGATTGGATGAGGCTCTCGAGAAAGTGGAGAGGCACCTTACCTCAACGGACACGTCCGGAACAGAGATTGAGAGTCTCCTTACACGTTCTTTGCTGGTTTTGATTTGTTCGGAGTTCGAGCAAAAAATTGAGGCAATAATCCAAGAAAAATTTTCATCCATCGAAGACAAATCGTTACGGGAATTTGCCGGATCATGTGTTGATGCGGTCTTCAGAAGCGTCAAATCAAGCGAGATAGCTGGATTATTGAAGCGTTTCGGCGGGAGCTATAAAGAAAACTTTAAAAAGAAAAGCGATGAAAACGCCAGAGCAGTGACTTTTTACAATAACATCGTGACAAACCGACACGGGGTAGCTCATTCAAACGGTGGGAACGTTACTTTTGCCGACCTAAAGATGTTCTACGAAGAAGGTCACGTTGTATTGGACTATTTTAGAGATACATTGTTGACAGAGAATAACGAGGCGCTCCAAGCGATGCGGGACGCATAGTGGAAAGAACAATGTCCAAATCCTCTGTAAATAGAACGAAAGATGTGGTGCGTATAGCCTGGCGCCCCACAGCTCTGCTGTGGGATAACTGTTCCGAGCAATCAACCTCCACTCCACAGCCCGGCCGGCAAATCCCCAAATTCATCTTATTGCCCCGGCCCGCCTTAGCCTTCCGTTTCGTCCTGTCGGCCGGAGTTGTTTTTCTGGCCGACCGATCTTCGGGCTATCTCAATCAAGGACCGCAGGGCCTCGTTGACCGCTTCTTCGGTCGGAAAAGCCTTGGCTACCTCCGGGTTCAACAGAACCAGATTGGTCCCGGCCCGATAACTCTCCAGGTACTTGCCGCGCACGCCGGAGCCAAGGTCTTCCCGTCGATATTCGGGGCGCGGTTCGTCAGGTTCAACCTTTTTCATATATTCTCCTCTCCTGACAAGGAGTGGTCCGGGTCTTCAAAAGTGATGGCCAGCGGGTCTCCAAAAACTGTGGCCGCCTCGTGAAAAGTAACGCCATGTTTTCTTTGGTTATCGTCGGCCTTTTTCGGATTCCATTCAAATTCCATTATAGCCTTCTAAGGAAAACTCAGCAAGGCGGCTCGTCTTTACGGCCCCACATCTCAGCTGTGGGATAATAGCAATTATTGATTGACAAATCAATCAATAATTGCTACCGATAGCTCATGGCCAACCACCTTAACAACGAACAACTCAAAAAAGAGAAACAGGCCCTCATCCTGGAGGCCGCCGGCCGGGTCATCCGGGAAAAAGGCTACCACCGGGCCCGCATGGCCGACATCGCCCGGCGGGCCGGGATTTCCTACGGCCTGGTCTATCACTATTTTGGCGGCAAGGCCGAGGTCCTGGACGCCCTGATCGAAGAATGGTTCAACGGCCTGGATGCGGTCATGGACCTCCAGACCCAGGGCGACCGGTCCGTGGAAAAAAGACTGGAGGCCCTGGTTCATTTTTTTCTCGACCAGTACGAGGGACGGCCGGACCTGGTCCACGTGATCATCACCGAAGTCTCCCGGTCCACCATCCATCTCACCCCGGAACGCCTCAGCCACATCAAGCGGATCATGGCCCGGACCGAGGAAATCATGGTCCGGGGTCAGGAGGAACACACCCTGCGCCGGGACCTCAAGGCCAGGTACCTGAGTTATTTCTTTCTGGGCGCTGTGGAAACGCTTTTATCCACCATGGTCTACGAAGGCCAGGCCCTCAGCGGCCGCGCCCAGAAACAGCGCCTGGCCGAGGCCCTTTTGACCATGTTTTTCGACGGGGCCCGGGCCCGATAACCGCCGCCGGCCGCCGGCCGGATTTCAAGGAGGAACCGATGGATTTTTCCCTGACCGAAGAACAGCTCATGTTCAAGGACCAGGTGCTCAAGTTCGCCCGTAACGAGATCGTCCCCCGGGTCCAGGAACATGAATTTAATAGTGAGTTTGACTGGGACTCCTGGCAGAAACTGGGGGAATTCGGCATTTTGGGCCTGCATTTTCCCGAGGAGTTCGGCGGAGCCGGCGCGGACGTGATGACCGCGGTCCTGGCCGCTGAGGCCCTGGGCGAGGCCGGAGTGGACGGCGGTTTGACCTTGAGCTACGGGGCCCACACCTATCTTTGCGCCGACACCATCTTTGCCCACGGCACGGACGAACAGCGCCGCAAGTACGTCCCCAAACTGGCCGGCGGCCAATGGGTCGGCTGCATGGGTTTGACCGAACCAGGGGCCGGTTCGGACGCGGCCTCCATCCGGACCAGGGCCGAACGCCAAGGCGACGCCTGGGTGCTCAACGGCAGCAAGATATTCATCACCAACGGCTCCATCGCCGACGTGGCCGTGATCTACGCCAAGACCGACCCCCAGGCCGGTCACGCCGGGATTTCGGCCTTCGTCGTCGAAAAAGGGACGCCGGGCTTTTCCGTCAGCCGAGACCTGCACAAGATGGGCTGCCGGACTTCACCCACTTCCGAACTGGTCTTCGACCAATGCGTCGTCCCGGCGGAAAACCTTCTGGGCCAGGAAGGCGGCGGCTTCATGATGTCCATGCAGACCGTGGAATGGGACCGCAGCACCCTTCTGGCTCCCTTCATCGGGGCGACCCAGTTCATCATCGAACGCTGCGCCCGGTACGCCCAACAGCGGGAGCAGTTCGGCCGGCCCATCGCCGGTTTCCAGGCCATCAAGCACAAGCTGGCCGACATGAAAATCTTTTTGGAAGCGGCCCGCTCCCTGGTCTATCGGATCGCCTGGTGCAAGGACCAGGGCCGGGCGCTCAACCACCTTGAAGCGGCCGTGGCCAAGCTGTTCGTGGGCGACTGGTCCCTCTTGCCGACCAATGACGCGGTGACCCTCCACGGCGGGTACGGGTACTGCCACGAATACGATATGGAGCGGGTCTTCCGGGACAGCCGCCTGGCCCCCATCGGCGGCGGCACTTCAGAAATCCAAAGACTGCTCATTTCCAGACTGATGTGAGGACCGGGACATGAATTTCGATTGGCATCCAGAAGAAAACGAAATCAAAAAGCGGGTGGCCGCGCTGTTCGATCATCCCGCCCTGACGGAAATCGAGGCCATGGAGGAAGCCGCTCCGGCCGGCTTGAAAAATCTGACCAGGCGCTATCTGGGCCGGCTGGCCGAAACCGGCTATCTGAGTTTGGGCCTGGGTCCCCAAGCTCGTGAAGAAGCCATGCTGCTGCTGGCCGCCCAGGAAGAGACCGCCCAGGTCTCCGGCTCCTTGTTTCTGGCCGTGGAAACCACGGCCCGGCTTTTCGGCGGTCTGATGGCCGGTTTCGGCGGCCCGAAACTTGGTCGGGAGATACTCGAACCCCTTAAGTCCGGCCAGGTCGTCGGGGCCGTGGCCTTGACCGAACCAGGCGGTACTGAACCTTCTTCCGGCTGGCAAACCAAGGGCCGGGCCAAGGACGGCGGTTTTCTGGTCAGCGGAACCAAGAGTTTCGTCACCAACGGACTTATCGCCGACTGGCTGGCCGTGGCCGGGACCGTGGACCACCGTTTAGCCTTCTTTTTAGTTCGCCCCGGTCAAACCGGACTGACCCTGGGACCCCGTTTCCAGACTTTAGGTTATAACGGTCTGGCCGTTTCGGCCCTGGAACTGACCGAAGTCGAAGTCCCCGCCCACCTAGTCCTAGGCCCGTTCGACAGCGATCAGCCCCTGGCCTTCGTCCGCTTGATGCAGGACCTGGTCCTGACCGTGGCTGCGGTCGGGCTGGCCGGCCGGACCCTGAGCGCGGCCAATCAGTACGCCCGCACTTATCATCGGAGCGACAAGCCCATCTTCGCCCACCAGGAGGTCCGTTTCAAGATCGCCGACATGGTCACCCTTTTTCAAACGGCTCAGCTCCTGACCCGGCGGGCGGTCTGGTTTTACGGTCAAAACGACCGGGAGGCCGAAGTCCTGGCCGCCTGCGCCAAGGTCTTTTGCGCCGAAGCCGCGGAAAAGATCGCCGCCCTGTCCTTGCAGATCATGGCCGGTCAGGGTTATGTCTCGGGCAACCCGGTCGAAAGGGGGTACCGGGAGGCCAAGTATCCGGCCTTGGCCGGGACGACTTCGGAAGTCTCCAGGATGAACATCGCCGACGAGCTTCTGCGGCGGTACCCGGCGTAGATTTCTGTGAACATATCAAAAAGATGCGGGTCCAGGGCCCGCCGGGCCCTGGCCGGGGTCCGGGGGCGGAGCCCCCGGAAAAAAATAAACGTGGACCCCTGAAATAAAAAACCGATGCATCTCAAAGGCGCGCTTCATGTTCATACCACTTGCTCGGACGGGGAACTCAGCATCGAGGAAACGGTTCGGGTTTACCAAGACCAGGGCTTCGATTTCATCGCCCTGACTGACCATGACTACCTGCTCCGGCCTGGGTGTTACGACGGGGTGGCCCGGCTGCGGACCGAACTGATCGTCTTCACCGGGGTGGAATTGACCGTGTTTGAAAAAGGCTACCTCCATATCAACCGGATCGATGGGGATAACGAAGTTCTGCATATTTTTAACCATCCGGCCGAACTGCATCTGCCCCTAAGCAAGGTCCTGGAGCGGATCGTGGCTGCGGCCGGACGCTATCTCCTCGACGCCGTGGAGATCACTTCCAAAGGCTTCAAGACGCCCGAGTACGACATCCCGGCCATTCCCTGGCCCAAGGTGGCCACGGATGACGCCCACGAGCGGCACATGTGCGGCCGGGCCTGGATCGAACTGGACGGTCGGCGGGACAAGGACGCCATTATCCGGGCGGTCAAGCACGGCGATTTCTGGAACTGTTTCAGCGAAGGCTAGGCGTGCCGATGAAACAAATCCTTAAACGACGACGTAGGGGCCGCCCCCCTGTGGCGGCCCTGTGTCCGGGCGGTCGCCATTGGGGCGGGCGGAAGGGCAGGCACGGGGGCCTGCCCCCTACCTGGGCGGACGGGATATTTTTCGGCATCTGGTAGGGGCGACCGGCCGGTCGCCCCTACGGCTGGTGCAATGAAAATAGTCGGTTTTTTTAAATTTTCACCCATCAAGGAGGCTAGGCATCATGACCAGACGGGTAGGCATTTGCGCCGTGGCCCAAACCACCTTCGAGCGGGACAAGTGGTATGAACGTTTCCAGGGGATGATCCTCGAAGTCCTTGAATCCCTTTTGGAACAGACCGGCCTAAACTTCAACGAAGAAACCGGGATCGACACCATCATCAGTTGTTCTGACGACGTTTTTGACGCCCGGACCATTTCCAACAACGGCATGACCGACGTTTTGGGCGCTCATTTCCGCTGCGAGGAAAAGGTGGCCCAGGAAGGCCTCCAGGCCGTGTATTACGGCCTGGCCGCCATCAGGTCCGGCCATACCGACCTGGTCCTCATCATCGGCCACTGCAAGGAATCCCAGGCCCGAAGCCGGAACATGGTCACCCACGCGGCCTTCGACCCCTTTTACACCCGGCCGGTGGGTCTGGATTTCTGCGCGGCCGCCGGGTTGCAGGCCCAGGCCTATATGGCCAAGGCCGGGGTGACCGACGAGGAACTGGCCGACCTGGTGGTCCGGGCCAGGCGCAAGGCTCAAAAGAATCCATACCTCCAGGACCTGCCCCAGGTGACCAAGGAAGAAGTCCTGGCTTCGCCCCTGCTGGCTGACCCGATCCGCCGGCTTCAGGCCTATCCGGTTTCCGACGGGGCGGTCGGGATGATCCTGGCCGCCGAAGAACGGGCTAGGGAGATCACCGACACCCCGGTCTGGATTTCCGGCGTTGGCAACTGTCTGGACAGCTTCTTTTTGGGCGACCGGGACCTGACCTCCAACTTCGCCCTGAAAAAAGCGGCCGAGCGGGCTTACCAAAGGGCCGGGGTCGCCGATCCGCGGACGGCTTTCGACCTGGTCGAACTGTCCGACCAGTACGCCTACCAGCAGCCTATGTGGGCCGAAGGCCTGGGCCTGTGCGCCGACGGCCGGGGCGGGGCCTGGCTGGCCGAAGGCGGCCCGGACCGGTTCCAGGTCAACCCTTCGGGCGGCATGCTGGCCGGCAACCCCCTGATCCTGGGCGGGATGGTCCGGGCGGCCGAAGCGGCCCTGCAGCTCAAGGGTCAGGCCGGGGAGCGTCAGGTCAAGGACGCCCGCCGGGCCTTGGCTCACGGGGTCATGGGGCCGGCCGGCCAGTTTCACACTGTGGCCGTTTTGGAAAGGGACTAGGAGGTGGGACCGATGAAAAAAAACCGGAACGTGGGCGTAATCGGCGTCGGTCAGTCCCGCTATTCCAGCCACCGGGAAGACGTCAACCAGCCGGAACTGGTCCACGAAGCCGTGGCCGAGGCCCTGGACATGGCCGGGCTGAACATGGACGACATCGACTGCGTGCTGCACGGCAATATGGAGCTTTTCGAGATGGTCCATCAGCCGGACCTTTGGCATTCCTTGGGTTCCGGGGCCTACGGCAAGGAAACCTTGCGGGTGACCACCGGCGGGACCACCGGGGCCACCTTGGTCTGCGCCGCCGACAATCTGGTCGCTTCCGGACTGCACGATGTGGTCTTGGCCATCGGCTTCGAAAAGCTTCAGGAAGGACACACCACCGGCGGCATCACCAACATGGCCGACCCACTCTGGGGCCGACAGCTCCAGACCGGGGCCTTGACCGGCATCACCGCCGCCAAGATGATCGAAGAATTCGGCGAAGAAAGAGCCAAGAAAGCGGCTATGAAATACCGGATCATCATGGATAAAAACGCCATGAAGAACGAAAAGGCCCACCGGCGGCTGGGCCTGGACTTCGACCAGGCCGACGACCTGATCAAAAACTCACCGGCCCTGGTCGGGGAACTGCGCATGATCGACATGTGCTCCCAGAGCGACGGGGCCTGCGCCATGATCTTCGCCTCGGAGGACAAAGCCAAGAAACTGTGCCCCCGGCCGGCCTGGATCAAGGACCACATCACCGTCCATCGGGAAGAGATGTTCTGCGTCTTCGGCGACGCCCCGGTCCTGACCACTCATCGCTACGCCGCGGAAAAACTCTTCCGGCGCAACGGCATCCAGGACCCCCGCCGGGAGATCGACGTCTTCGAGATCTACGATCCTTCCAGTTGGTGGGGACTGGACTGGCTGCGGGAGTTTCTCCTGCTCGAAGGCGACGAGCACCTCAAGATGGTGGAAAACGGCGAAATCGCCATCGACGGTTCTTTCCCGGTCAATCCCTCCGGCGGGGTCATCGCCTCGAACCCCATCGGGGCCACGGCCATGGTCCGCGTGGCTGAAGCGGCCTTGCAGATCATGGGCCGGGCCGGCGGACACCAGGTGCCCCGGCCGGTCAAACAGGCCCTGGCTTCGGGCTTCGGCGGGACCATGTGGACCGTTCTGGTCCTGCTGACCGACCAAGCGCCTTGGTAAACCAAAATCAGTGCACCTAAAGGAGGACGTCATGAATCTGGGCAACTTCCTGGACCACGCCGTCGAGAAATATAAGGATTTCCCCTTTATCCAGTTTTACGGCCGGACCATCACCTACGCCGAGTTCGGGGACCGGGTCAATCGGCTGGCCAACGCCCTGAAGAAGCTCGGCTTCCAACCGGGCGACTTCATCCACGTCCTGGTCCAGAACAGTCCGGAAACCCTGATGTCGTACTTCGCCATCCAGAAGATCGGGGCCGTGGCCGGACCCATCAACGGCTGGTGGAAGGCCCCGGAAGTGGAATATCTGCTCAACGATTCCCGAGGCCGCGGCCTGATCATCGAAGACCAATACCTGCCCATCCTGAAAGAAATCCGGGCCAAATGCCCCCGCCTGGAGATCGTCATCGAGGCCGGCCCGTCGCCCTCGCCCGAGCACGTGTCTTTCAACTCCCTGTTGGCGGAGAAAGACGACACCCCCATAACCTGCCCGGCCGACCCCCAAGACACGGCCTATATCTTTTACACCTCCGGCACCACCGGCAATCCCAAAGGCGTGCTCCTGTCCCACCGGAACGTGCTGGCTGACGTGGACGGCATTACCCAGGCCCTTCGCCTGGACGAAAACATGTGCATCCTGGTCTTTCTGCCCCTCTTTCACGTCAACGCCATGCTCACCTGCATGTTCGGCCTGGGCAAGGGCCACCAGATGGTCCTGCGGCGGGCCTTCAGCGCCGGCGAGTTCTGGGAAATCGTCGAACAGTACAAGGTCAATTTCTTCTCGGCCGTGCCGGCCGTGTATCAGATTCTGCTCAGCGATCCCTCCCGCCAGAAGTACGACCTCAGCTCCCTCCAGTTCGGGGTCTGCGGAGCCGCGCCCTTGACGGCCGAGACCTTCCACCGGTTCCAGGATACTTTTAAAATCCCTATCGTCGAAGGGTACGGCCTGACCGAAGCCACCTGCGTGAGCACCATCAACCCGAGAGACGGCGTGCGTAAAGTCGGTTCCATCGGCCTGCCCCTGCCCGGCCAGACCATCAAGATCGTGGACGAAGACGGCCGGGAACTGCCGCCCCATGAACCCGGCGAGATCGTCATCGGCGGGGACGTGGTCATGAAGGGCTATTACAACCGGCCCGAAGAGACGGCCGAGACCGTCCGGGACGGTTTTCTGCACACCGGCGACGTGGGTTACCAAGACGACGACGGGTACATCTTCATCGTCGACCGGATCAAGGACATGATCATCCGGGGCGGCGAAAACATCTACCCCAAGGAGATCGACAACCTCTTGGCCGAGCACCCCAAGATCGCCGAAGCGGCCACCGTGGGCGTGCCCGATCCGACCATGGGCGAGGAAGTCAAGGTTTACGTCATCCCTTCGGATGACGCGCTGACCGAAGAAGAAGTCATCGAATACTGCCGGGAACATCTGGCCAAATTCAAGGTGCCCAAATACGTCGAGATTCTGGACGAAGACTTCCCCCGCAGCCCCATCGGCAAGGTCCTGAAAAAGGAACTGCGCCAATGGGGACTGACGCCCCGGCCCAAGAAGAAAGGCCCGGAAGTGTCCGTGGCCGACATCTTCGGGACCATGGAATCCCGGGTCAACCCGGACGGGGTCAAGGGGGTGACGGCCAATTACGGGTACGTGGTCACCGGGACCGGCGGCGGCGAATGGACCGTGTGCGTCCAGGACGGCATGGTCAAGGTGCTGGAAGGTCTGCGCGATCCGAACGTGACCACCACCGTCTCGGCCCGGGACTGGATCGACCTGACCTTGGGCAAGCTGGACGGCATGACCGCCTTCACTTCCGGACGGCTCAAGGTCGAAGGCGACCTAGGGCTGTTAGCCAAGGCCACCCAATTCTTCAAGCCTTACCAGCCGCCGGCGGCTGAACCCCAGGTCACCGTGGCCGACATTTTCGGGACCATGGAGTCCCGGGTCAACCCGGACGGGGTCAAGGGAGTGACGGCCAATTACGGGTACGTGGTCACCGGGACCGGCGGGGGTGAATGGACCGTCTGCGTCAAGGACGGCAAGGTCAAGGTCCTGGAAGGCCTGCAAGATCCGAACGTGACCACCACCGTCTCGGCCCGGGACTGGATCGACCTGACTTTAGGCAAGCTGGACGGCATGACCGCCTTTACTTCAGGACGTCTCAAGGTGGAAGGCGACTTAGGGCTTTTGGCCAAGGCCACCCAACTCTTTCATAAATATACCCCGCCCCGGGCCGCGGGGCAGCCGGAAGAGAAAAAAGAGGAACTGATCCGCCTTCAGCAGATCATTTCCATCCCCCAGCGGTTCGCCACCGGTCCGGTCATGGGCAAGTTTCTCAACGCCCTCAAGGCCAAGAAAATCCTGGCCAACAAGTGCCCTCAATGCGGCCGGCTCCAGTTGCCGCCTCGGGAGATTTGCGCCGAATGCCGGGTCCGGGCCGTGGAATGGGTCGAAGTCGGGCCGGAAGGCACCCTGACCCACTCCTACGACGTGGCCTATTACGCCAGCCCCGATCCCCTGACCGGCGAGAGCCGGGAAACGCCCTATTGCTCGGCCCATATCCTGCTGGACGGATGCCAAGGCCACGAGACTTTCTGGCACGAGATCAATCCGGCCGACATCCCCAAGCTGCGTCAGGGGGCCCGGGTGCGGCCGGTCTGGAGCGAAGACCGCCGGGGCGCGGTCACGGACATTGAATATTTCGAGATCATCGACTGAACGGCCATTAAGGAGGGAACATGCCGACCAATCATCGCGATGACTGTTTTGTGGTGGAAGGCAAGCTGGCGCTGCCTTACCAATATTTCGCCGGCCGGACCGGCAGCCGTTTTCTGATCAAGCTGCGGGACGAAAAAAAGATCATGGGCCTACGGTGCGGCCAATGCCAAAAGGTTTATGTCCCGCCCCGGTCGACCTGCGAGCGCTGCCTGGCCGATATTTCCGGCCAATGGGTCGAACTGGCCGACACCGGGACCGTGACCGGGTTCACCGTGGTCCGGTACGAGGAGCCTTACCAACCGGTCCCGCCGCCGTATATTACGGCCTTGATCAAGCTGGACGGGGCCGACACGCCCTTGACCCATATCGTCCGGGGCCTGCCTCCGGGCCAGATGAAGACCGGCCTCCGGGTCCGGGCCGTCTTCGCCGGAAAGACCACCTCGACCATCATGGACCTCGACCATTTCCGGCCGGAGGATTGAGCCTGGCCTTCGGCCCGGCCTGAATAAAACCTGATCACCTCACACCAGGTAAAAAAACGCATGGGGCGCTCATGTTTTTCTTCAATATATTGATTTTATTGAATAAGGCCCAGACTGAGAACGAGGGGGAATAGTTGACAAGGTAAAATGCTCATATAATGAATCGGCCTTGCTCCAAGAGGCTCGATAAACTAAACTGGGGAGCAAATTACCGCCAATGGCCGTAAAATAATCTCTTGGGGGAGGTGGCATGGCTCGGTCCCAATTTTTGCTGGTTATCGTTGCGGCCGTTCTGTCCGGACTGATCGGCGGGGCGTCCGCCCACTGGTTTTTCTTCAGCCCGGCCCAGGCCCAGCCCGAGGCCAAGGTGGTCAGCGCCACGGAGCTGCGGCTGGTGGACGAAACCGGCCGGACCCGGGCTTTGCTCTCGCTTCTCCTGGGCAAGCCCCGTTTGATCATGACTGATGAAAAGGGTGAATTTCGGGTGGAGATGGGTTTGGACGGCGAGGGTCATCCCAACCTGATCTTGCGGGACCAGGAAGGCCGGACTCGAGCGGCCTTGAAGCTGAACCAGGGCGACCCGGTTTTGTCTTTCCTGGATACAGGCGGCCGGCGGCGGGTCACGTTGAATTTGAACGCTTCCGGCGCGCCCATCATGATCATGCGGGACGAACTGGACTTGGAGAGGGTGGCTTTGTGGCAGGAAAAGGAAGAACTCGGCCTGGCTTTGGCTGACGGCGCCGGCCGGCCGCGGACCGGGCTGGTCATAAAAAACAACGACCAGCCTTCCCTGTCTTTTTTCAGTCCGGACAAGAAAGTGGTCTGGGCGGCCCCTTGACCCGGCCGCCGGTCGGCCGATTTAATCCAATAGGGTGAGGGCTTTGGCGGCGACGGCCTTTGGGTTGGGGCCGAGAATCCTGATCATGGGCTCCTTGCCCAGGTCGCCGCGGTCGTAAATGAGGTCGGGGACCAGGCCGAGGCGGTTGATGACCGTTTGGGTGCCCCATTCCAGGGAAGAACCTTCCCGGGCCTTGACTTCGGCCGGTTCGAGGCTGCGGTCGAAGCCTTCGACCTGGAGGCCAAGGTCGGCGGCCTTTTTCAAAAAATTCTCATCAAACCTGATGTTCATGGCCGACCTGACCCGAGGGTCGAACTTCATGGCCGTCAGGATGATCCGGGCGATGTGCCGGGAGGCCCCGAAAGCCGGTGCGGCCACGGCGGCCGCCTTTTTGCCCAGTCGAACTATGCGGCCGGGGAAAGCGGCCACGTCCTGAGGTCCTTTGGCTCCGGTCAGGGCATAGCCCAGGTTCATTTGGACTTCGGGGACCAAGGGCCCGGCGTCGGCCTGGGCCAGGAGCGTGAAGGTTTCGGCCAGTTCAGTCAGCACCGTTGATTTTTCCAAGAGGGCCAAGTGATTGGTCGGCCCGGCTCCGTGTCCGACGGGATAGGCCAGGCGGATGGCTTCGGTGATGAAAGCCTTGGCTCGGCCCACGGCTTCGGCCAGGGGCAGACCGTGAGCCAAATAAGCGGTTATGGCCGCCGAGTAGGTGCAGCCGGTGCCGTGGGTGTGAGGCGTGTCGAGGCGGTCGGCGGTGAATTCCTTGAGTTCCTGTCCGTCAAATAGAATATCCAGAGCCGGACCGCCCAGGTGGCCGCCCTTGGCCAGGACGGCCCGGGCAACCAAGCCGTGCAGGATTCGGGCCGCTTCGGCCAAGTCATGGGGCGATACGATGCGGCGGTCCAGGAGGAGTTCCATTTCCGGCAGATTGGGGGTGATCAAGGCGGCCAGGGGGAAAAGGTCTTTGACCAGGGCTTCCCGGGTGTCCCTGGTGACCAGGGGTGCGCCGCTCTGGGCGGCCATGACCGGATCGACCACCAGTTTGGGGACTTGGTATTCTTTGATCTTGGCCGCGACGGTGCGGACCGTTTCCGGGTTGGCCAGCATGCCGGTCTTGGCCGCGTCGGCTCCGAGGTCGGCCAGGACCGAATCGAGCTGCCGGGCGATAAAGTCCGGCGGCGGCTCGTGAATAGCCTGGACGCCCAGGGTGTTCTGGGCGGTCAGGGCCGTAACGACCGACAGTCCGTAACAGCCGAGAACCGTGAAGGTTTTGAGGTCGGCCTGGATGCCGGCCCCGCCGCCGGAATCCGAACCGGCTATGGTCAAGACTTTGGGCATAGTCCGGGTCTTTCCTGGGGACGTCCGCCAGCGTGGTCCTGCGGGTCGGCGGGGCCATGACGACGAAATGTCATTGTCAAAGTTTTGTTCATCTGTTATTCAATATGCCTAAAACCATGTACCAACATGGGGGCCGCAGCACCCGAAGCGGCTCGTTAAAGTCGAGCCTGGTCGAAGGTGGTTCGGCGCTTCAAAATAACAACCGCCGCGATTCCTGTCAACGGATGAAAGTTTTGACGGGCGGAGGCGGCCGGCCGGCATTGATGATGGAAAAAAGGAGAAACCTGTGAAGCGGTTTTTCAAAATCAACCCCTTGATCCTGAGCCTGGTCTTGGTGGCCGTGACCATTATTATCTATTTGATCGGTCCCCGGTTCTTCGAGATTATGGCTTTGAAGGCCCTGGACATCAGATTTCTGGTCCGCGGACCGATCAAACCCGGACCGGAAGTGGTCATCGCCGTGATCGACGAAAAGAGTGTGGACGAGATCGGCCGCTGGCCCTGGCCCCGGTCCAAGATGGCCGAGATGATCCGGGCCTTGGGTGACGACGGGGCCAAGGTCGTAGTCCTGGACATAGGTTTCTTCGAGCCGGACCACAACACCAACCTTGAACTCATAGATAGAATCAATAAAAAGATCAGCAGTCTGGGCGTGAACGACCAGCGCCTGCTCAACCTGCTGGAACGGGAGAAGGAGCTGGCGGACAACGACTTGATTTTGGCCCGAACGATCAAGGAGGTTAAAACGCCGGTGGTTCTCGGGCAGTTCCTCCATATTGAACGCGATGAAAGCATCGCGCATCTTAGTCCGGAACAGGTCCAGGAAAAAATCGCCCAGCTCGACAAGGTGATCAACAGCGACTATGCCTTTGTCCGGGCTCCTTCGGCCGACGTGGATCTCCAACGCGGAGCCTTTATCCCGGCTTTTATGCCGGAAGTCAATATTCCGCCTTTGGTGGAAGCGGCCGCCGCCTCGGGCTACTTCAATATGTTTCCCGATCCGGACGGCGCGGTGCGGCGGGTGCCCATGGTCATGAAGGTTCGGGACAAATTCTACATGCCCTTGTCCCTGCAGGCCCTGCGCTATTACTTCGACGGCGCGGATTCCTTTCTGGAGGTCAGTCACGTCGGGGTCGAGCGGGTCGGTGTGGGCGAGGTGGTCCTGCCCACGGATGAAGCCGGCCGTATGCTGGTCAATTACCGCGGGCCTCAAAAAACCTTTCCCCACTTCTCCATCGCCGATATTTTGGCCGGACGCCTAGCCAAGGGCACGCTTCAAGACAAGATCGTCTTGGTCGGTCCCACGGCCGTGGGCATTTATGACCTGAGGGTCACGCCTTTTGACAGCGTTTTTCCCGGGGTTGAGGTGCACGCCAACGTCATCGACAATATTCTGCGGGGCGACTTCCTCCTGCACCCCAACTGGACCGCTCTTTACGACATCGCCTCGATCATAATCATCGGTCTGCTTTTGGGACTGCTTTTGCCCAAGTTTTCAGCCACGGTCGGCCCACTTTTCGGTTTGGGTCTGCTGACCGTGTCCGTGGCGGCCAACTACGCCCTTTTCTTGCAAGGCTATTGGGTCAACATCATCTATCCGGCCCTGACCTTTGTCGTGGTCTACACCGGCATCACCATCTTCCGTTACATGACTGAAGAAAGGGAGAAGAAGAAGGTCAAGGGGGCCTTCGCCCATTACGTCAACGAGTCGGTGGTCACCCAGATGCTCAAGAACCCGGACATGCTCAAACTGGGCGGCGAAAAAAGGATCATGACCGTCCTGTTTTCCGACATCCGGGGTTTCACCACCATTTCCGAGCGACTGGACCCGGAGGCACTTGTTCACGTTCTCAACCGGTACCTGACCGTCATGACCGACTTGGTCTTCAAATATGACGGCCTACTGGACAAGTACATCGGCGACGCCATTATGGCCGTCTGGGGCGCGCCTTTGGAGCAGCCGGAGCACGCCCGGCTGGCCAGCCGGACCAGCCTGGAGATGATGACCGCTTTGGCCAGGCTTCGAGAGGAATTGAAGGCCGAGGACCCGAACGTTCCTTATCTGGACATCGGCATCGGCCTGAACACCGGCCCGATGGTCGTGGGCAACATGGGCTCGAACACCCGGTTCGACTACACGGTCATGGGCGACTCGGTCAACCTGGGCTCCCGGCTCGAAGGGGCCAACAAGCAATACGGCACCAACATACTGATCGGGGAGATGACCTACGAGCAGATCAAGGATGAACTGTATTGCCGGGAACTGGATTCGGTGGCGGTCAAGGGCAAGAAGCTGCCGGTCAGGATTTATGAACTGCTGGGCGGCGCGGAAGTCTCTCCGGAAAAGCTCAAACTGGCCAGGGCCTTTCATCGGGGTTTGACCGCCTACAAGGGCCGGGAGTGGAACAAGGCCGAAAGGATATTTTCGGCGCTCAAGGAACATTTTCCTGAAGACAAACCTACGCAGATTTATCTGGAGCGGGTGGCCGAACTGAAGAAAAATCCGCCGCCGCCCGACTGGGACGGCGTCTTTGTCATGATGACCAAGTAGGGTGGCGTGACCAATTTTCTGCATATCCTGGGCGGTTATATCATTCGGGCTATCGAAGAGATGGGCCGGATCGTCATAATTTTACTCAGCGCGGTCATGTGGACCGTCCGGCCGCCGCTCAGATTCCGGGCCATTCTCAAGCAGATGGAGTTTGTCGGGGTCAATTCGCTGTTTGTGACTATTCTGACCGGGGCCTTCACCGGCGGCGTGTTCACTCTGCAAAGTTACTATGGGTTTTCCATGTTCGGGGCCGACAGCTTGGTCGGACCGACGGTGGCTTTGGCCATGACCCGGGAACTGGGTCCGGTCCTGACAGCCTTGATGGTCACCGGCCGGGCCGGTTCGGCCATGGCCGCGGAACTGGGGACCATGCGGGTGACCGAACAGATCGACGCCCTGTATGTCATGGCCGCCAATCCGGTCAAGTACCTGGTCGTACCCAGGATTCTGGCCGGCATTATGATGCTGCCTCTGCTGACGGCTATCGCCGATTTTGTCGGGGTTGTCGGCGGGTACATCGTCGGGGTCAAGCTGCTCAATATTCACGGCGGGCTTTTTATAGGCAAGATCGTAGAATACGTGGAACTGTCGGATATTTTCAATGGTTTGATCAAATCCGCGGTCTTCGGCGGAATTCTGTCCCTGATCGGCTGTTACAAGGGCTTCTACGCCAAGGGCGGGGCCGAAGGAGTGGGCCGGGCCACCACCGAGGCCGTGGTCATGGCTTCGGTCCTGATCCTGGTCAGCGACTATATAATGACGGCTATGCTTTTTTGAGGACGGTGGTGACCAATTACATCATCCAGATCGAAGACTTGCACAAGTCCTTCGCCGGTTTTTCGGTCCTTAAGGGCTTGCATCTGGAGATTGAACGAGGCAAGATCACTTTTATCATCGGCCGGTCCGGCGGAGGGAAGAGCGTTCTGCTCAAACACATTATCGGTCTGCTCAAGCCGGACGCGGGAAGAATTCTGGTGGGCGGCAAGGATATCGTCCGGATGGGTGAAAGCGGTCTCAACCGGGTCCGTCAGCGCTTCGGGATGCTCTTTCAGGACGGGGCCCTGTTCGACTCGATGACGGTGGGGGAAAACGTGGCCTTTCCGTTGGTCGAACACACCAATCTGAAGTCGAAAGAGATTCGAGAGTTGGTCCACGAAAAGCTGGGCCTGGTCGGTTTGGAAGGGATCGAGGACCTCATGCCTTCGGAAATATCCGGGGGCATGCGCAAAAGGGTCGGGCTGGCCCGGGCCATGATCCTGGAGCCGGAAATCCTGCTTTTCGACGAACCGACCACCGGTCTTGATCCGATCATGTCCGACCAGATCGACGAACTCATCGTCGAGACGCAAAGGCGTTTGGACGTGACCAGCATCGTCATCAGCCACGACATCGCTGCCACTTTGCGCGTCGCCGACCGGGTGGCCATGATCTACGAGGGCCAAATCGTGGCGGACGGCGGTCCAGAAGAGATCAGGATTTTAGACAACCCGGTGGTCCAGCAATTTCTGAAGGGAGAAGCCGAAGGCCCCATGGTTCTGGGGGACTGAGGCTGGGGAGAGTCGTCGATGACCAAATTCACCACTGAAGCCAAGGTAGGCGTCTTTGTCCTGTTGGGCTTGGCCTTGCTGGCGTACATGTCCTTCCGAGTCGGAGGATTTGATTTTCGACGGGATAAAGGCTACCAGATTCACGCCGTTTTCGAGACCGCTTCCGGTTTGAAGCCTGGGGTGCCGGTCGAGACCGCCGGTATCGAGATCGGGACGGTGGAAGCCATCGGTCTGGAAGAGGGCCAAGCCCGGGTGACCATGCGCATCGCTTCCCGGGTCCCTCTCCATGTGGACAGCCAGGCCATGATCCGGACCAAAGGGGTTCTGGGCGACAAGTACGTGGAAATAGTTCCGGGTACCAAGGAAGCCCCGGTTCTGGAACCTGGCCAAAGGATCGTCCAGACCAGCGCTCCGGCGGACGTAGATCAATTAATCAACAAGATCAGTGAAATATCCGTGGATATTAAAAAGGTCACCCATTCGCTCAGCGAAGTCCTCGGGGGCGAGGAAGGCACGGCCCATATGCGGCGGATTTTGAGCAATTTACGGGAAACCAGCGACACTCTGGCCCAACTGGTCCGGGACAACAACGAATACCTGAACCAGACCATCCAGAACCTGACCGCTTTTTCCGAAGACTTGCGAGACATTTCCCGGGCCAACAAAGATGATATCGCCGCGATTCTGGTCAGCTTCCGCCGGACTTCGGAAACCATGTCCCAAACCATCGCCGCGGTGCAGGAGATCGCCGAGAAGATCAACCGGGGCGAGGGCAGCGTGGGGGCCTTGGTCAATGACCAGACCACGGTCAAGAACCTCAACGAGACCCTGGCTTCGCTCCGGGAAATCTCCGACAAGATCAACCAGGGCCAGGGGACCATCGGCAAGTTGATCAACGAGACGACTACGGCGGACAAGCTGGATCAGGCCCTGAGCGGGGTCAACGATTATTTGACCAAAACCGACGCCTTCAAGTTCTACATCGACTACCGCGGTGAATGGATGATGGCTTATGACGACCTGAGGGCGACACTAAACGTGCGCATCCAGCCCAAGCAGGATAAGTACTATCTTGTGGGGATCTCGACCGATACTTACGGGACTTACAAGAAAAGCGAACGGACTTATACCGTGGGCGGCCGCCCCGTGACCTCAATCGAGGAGTCCTGGGACCGGGGGGACATCAGGTTCAACGCTCAGATCGCCAAAAGGTACTACGACTTTGTGGTCCGGGGCGGCCTGATCGAATCGAGCGGGGGCTTCGGGCTTGATTACTATATGCTGGACGACGCCTTCAAGGTCACTTTCGAGGCTTCCCAGGGCGAGGTGGACCACAACGCCCATCTTCGCTTCGGCGTTTCCTACGATTTCTGGAAATTTTTTTACGTGACCGTAGGTTACGACGATATCATCAGCGACGTCGGCCGGGATTCCGGTTTCTTCGGCATCGGACTCAGGTTCTACGACGAGGATTTGAAATACTTGCTGACCAGCGCCCCGGTTCCGACCGGGAATTAACTCACTTTAATCAACCGGTCCGGCTGCGTTGGATCGCGGAGCGGACCGGTTCATTTTTTGGGAACCTTCGGCCGGGAGAAAAGCCGGAAATATTCCACGATCACCCTTTCGACCTGGTCGCGGTCCCGCCACCAGTTGTCCGGATCGAACCGATCGTACTTGCTGGGCAGACAGATGATCTCCATTTCCGGCCCAAGAATTTCCCTGAAAACGGTCTTGGCCCTTTTCGAACAATATTTGGGCGTCACTAAAATGACGGTCTTGACCTGGCTGCCGGCCAGGAAGGATTTGACCCGGCGGGCCTCCTCATCGAGGTCGGCGGCTGTGGCCGCATCCTGGACAACGGCCGATGCGGGCACGCCTTGTTTGGTCAGAATTCGATAGGCGATATTGGATTGTTCTTCCGGAGCCGACTTAAGTTCGGCCGCCAGATCGACCCCTTCCGGAGTTCTGCCTCCGGCCAAGAAAATCTTGGGGGCCAAACCGGCCTTGAAATAATCCGCCCCGGCCATGGCTCCAAGGATCGGACTTTCCCCGGAAATCACCATGAGCTCGGCTCGGCGGGGTTCGTCTGCCTGGACCAAGCCTTGACCGGCCGCCCGCAAAAACACGCCCCTCAGAGAAATAAAAAGGACGACCAGAATCAGGATGAGGTTGATAAGTATACGAAGCCTCGAACCAGTCTCGGGTTCCACCGGCCGGGACTCGCCTGATTTATCTTCCGGTTCCATATCTTAATTTTATGTCACCTGATTAATTTTGAAAAGTCGTTTCCCCTTTTCTTGAGAAAAAGTCGGACTTGGGTTTATAATCACCGAAAGGCCGCTCGGCTTTAAAATCTTCCCCCTTCGACGGAAGGGACAGGTTTTTATTCAACGGCCCGGCGCGATTCGAGCCGAATATGGAATGTGCGGCCGCGGATGAGGTGACTTAGATGTTCAGTCGTATCAAGTGGCGGCGGATGTGGCGGGCCGTTCTTCCCGCAACCTTGTTGTTGATTTTGGCCGGGTTCCCGCCGGCGGACTTGGAAACGGTCTGGGGCGACCAGTTAATGGAGCTGTTTCGGCCGGTCCCTTCAGCCGACCTGACCGCTCACCAGGAAAAAGCGGGGGCCCCGGATAATCCGGCGGTGTTGCGCAGCCGCCTGGCGACCTTGGAACTCGGTCCGGTCATGGACCGGGACCGGCCTAGCGGGCAAGAATCCTTTATTTTAAACCTGTTCGACGATGTCAATTTGATCGCCATCAAGGAGCGGGTCCAGGCAAATTCGCCCGGCCAAATAGTCTGGTCCGGCCGAATCAAGGACGCGCCGGCCAGTCTGGTCATCATGGTGGTTGACGACGGACAGATGGCCGGCAACATTAATCTGATGGGAGAGAAGTACCAGGTGCGCCCGGTCAGCGGACCGGTCCACGTAATCCAGAAGATCGATCAGTCCAAATTCCCTCAGGAAAAGTCGCCCATCCCCGTGGATTCACCAGATTCCAGGCTGGATCAACTGCCGACTTCCCCGGATGCCCGATGTTTGGCCGATAACCGGCGGGCCCTGAACAACACCGCCGACACGGTGGCCAATTTTCGGGGACCGGCCAGCAGCGGCGACATCATCGACGTTTATGTGGTCTACACCGCGGCCGCGGCGGCCGGATCGGGCAATATCGTCGCGGAGATCAACCTGGCTGTAACGGAAACCAACGAAGCCTATCGGGCCAGCGGCATCAACCAGCAGCTCAGCCTGATCGGCAGCAGCCAGGTGGACTATGCCGAATCGGGGGTCCTGGACAATGATCTGACCGCCCTTCAGGACTCGGCCGACGGCCAAATGGATGCGGTTCACGACTGGAGGAATACGGCCGGCGCCGACTGCGTGGTCTTGATTGTGGAAACCGGCGACGCCTGCGGGATCGCTTATTTGATGACCAATGTATCCATTGGCTTCGCCCCGTACGCCTTTGCCGTGGTCCGGCGCGATTGCGCCACCGGCTATTATTCCTTCGGTCATGAACTGGGCCACATTATGGGAGCCCGCCACGACTGTTACGAAGACCCTGAACTCACTCCTTATGCGCACAGCCACGGTTACGTGGACGGCCCGAACCGCTGGCGGACCATCATGGCCTACGATAATGAATGCCAGGATATTTTCGGTTACAGCTGCGACCGGATACAGTATTTTTCCAATCCCGATCTGACCTATCTGGGGGCGGTCCTGGGCGTCTCGGAGACGACCGTCACCACGACTACGACCACCACAACCACGACCACCACGGCTGAGGCCTCCGCCGGCGGCGGAGGCGGCGGCGGAGGCGGCGGCGGATGTTTCATCTCGGCCGCCTGCCCCTGGTCTTAAAGACGAAGAGTTAAACCGGCCGCTGCGGCTTGGCTGTATTTAATCCGGGAGCGACTATGACCCAGGAAAAAGAGCCTTCAGAAATTTTGGCCCAGATGGATTTTTTTCGAGATTTTTTCCGGGCGGAGATTGATGAAGTTTTAGCCGCCGGCCGATGGTTCCGGTTCGCCCCGGGCCAGACCATCATCGCCGAGGGGGAAAACGACCTCTATTTTTACATCCTGGTGCGAGGCCGAGTCAAAGTGGTCAAGAACAAGAAGACCCTGGCCACGCTCAGGGACGGGGACAGTTTCGGAGAGATCGGGGCCATGGCCAAGACGCCCCGGACCGCCTATGTCATCACTCAGAGCGAATGCTATTGTCTTCGTTTCGACCCCCAAAGGATCGAAGCCCTGCCCAACGACGTGCAGTTGAAACTGTTGAAGAAGCTGCTCTATTCCCTGGCCGACCGTCTGACCTCCCTCAACCGGCGCTTCGCCGTTCTTTAGCCCCCCTTCCTTTTTCCGGCCGCAGTCGAAAACGGCTGGACGAGGCTCAGCCGGCGGCTTTTATCTTTTCCAGGTTTACGGCGCAGACTTTATAGCCCGGTATTTTGGAGGCCGGGTCGAGGGGGGCGGCCATGGTCAGCTTGTTGGCCACGGCTTCGGCGTAATGGAAAGGCACAAAGACGGTTTCCGGCGGCACGCGCTCGGTGATTTTGGCCTGAGCCACGATCTGCCCGCGCCGGGAGGAAAGTAGGACGGGGTCCCCTTCGGCCAGCCCCAACTTTAGGGCGTCCGCCGGGTTGACTTCGGCCAGGCAGGCGGGGGCCAGAAATTCAAGGCCTTCGCAACGGCGGGTCATGGTGCCGGTGTGGTATTGGTAGAGCAAGCGTCCGGTGGTCAAAGTGAAGGGATATTTTTTAGAAGGTTTTTCCGGTGGCTCCTGGTGAATCACCGGCGAGAAGAGTCCCCGGCCCCGGGAAAACCGGTCTTGATGAAGGATGGGCGTCCCCGGGTGGTTTTTATGAGGACAGGGCCAATGCAGGCCGTCGCCTTTGAGCCGCCCGTAGGAAATACCGCCGTACGACGGAGTCAGGGCGGCGATTTCCTCCATAACCCCTTGAGGGGTCCGGGCCTTCTGTTCGACGCCCAGACGCCTGAGCAGATCGACTAAGATGTCCAGGTCCGGTCTGGCTCGACCCGGCGGGTCCACGGCCCGGCGGACTCGGGAAACTCGTCTTTCGGTGTTGGTGAAGGTCCCCTCTTTTTCGGCGAAACAGGCGGCGGGCAGGACCACGTGGGCCAACCGGGCCGTTTCGGTCAGGAAGATGTCCTGGACGACCAAAAAATGGCATTTTTCCAAGGCCTTTTCCACGTGGTTGGCGTCAGGGTCGGAGAGCATGGGATTTTCGCCCAAAATGAACAGGCCTTTGACCCGGCCGTCATGAACGGCGTCCATGATTTCGATCACGGTCAAACCGACTCGATCGGACAACCCGGTCCCCCAGGCCTCTTCAAACTTTTGGCGGATGGCCGGATCGGTGACGACTTGGTAACCGGGAAAGACGTTGGGCAGTCCGCCCATGTCGCAGGCGCCTTGGACGTTGTTCTGGCCGCGCAGGGGGTTGACCCCGGTCGAGGGGCGGCCGACCTGGCCGGCGGCCATGGCCAGATTGGCCAGGGCCTTGACGTTGTCCGTGCCGTTGACGTGCTGGGTGATGCCCATGGCGTAGATGATGGCCGCCGATTCGGCTCGAGCGTACAGACGGGCGGCCTTGATCAGGTCCTGGGCCGGGATGCCGGTGATTTTCTCGACCTGGTCCGGGGTGTAATCAGGCAGGATTTTTTTGAGGGCCTCGAAGTTTTCGGTCCGCTGGTCGATAAAGGCCTGGTCTTGAAGCCCTTCGGAAACGATGACGTTGATGAGGCCGTTGATCCAGGCCACATCGGTCCCGGGCCGCTGCCGCAGCCAGACCTCGGCGAATTTGACCAGGTCGATCTCCCGCGGGTCGACCACGATGAGCTTGGCCCCCCGCAGAGTCACGACCCTTTTGACCAAAGAACTGATGACCGGGTGGTTTTCGGTGGTGTTGGTCCCGGTGGCCAGGATCAGATCGGCTTTTTCGATTTCGGCGATGGTGTTGGTCATGGCGCCGCTGCCGAAGGCTGTGGCCAGACCGGCCACGGTCGAGCTGTGTCAGAGCCGGGCGCAGTGGTCGATATTGTTGGTGCCGAAGCCGGCGCGGACCAGCTTCTGCATGAGGTAGTTTTCCTCGTTGGCGGCCCGGGCCGAAGTCAGGGCCGCCAGGCTGTCCGGGCCGTAAGTTTGCTTTATTTCTTTAAATTTTTCGGCGGTGAACTCCAGGGCTTCTTTCCAGGACACCTGGCGGAATTCCTCGCCTTCGCGGATAAGCGGGGCGGTCAAACGTTCCTCAGAGTGCACGAACTCGAAGCCGAAACGGCCCTTGACGCAAAGGCTGCCCCGGTTCGGCTCGGCTTCTTCCACGCCGGTAACCTTGATGATCCGGCCGTTTTTGACGTGCAGGTGCATCTGGCAGCCCACGCCGCAATAAGTGCAGGTGGTGCGGACCTTGGTCAATTCCCAGGACCGGCCCCGTCCTTTAGCCTTTTTTTCGACCAGGGCCCCGACCGGGCAGACCCGGAGGCACTCGCCGCAGAAGACGCAGTCGGACTGCTCCAAAGGCAAATCGCCCTTGGCCACGATTTTGGACCGGGAACCGCGATAACCATAGGAGATGGCTTGGTTGACCTGAATTTCATTACAGGCCTGGACGCAGCGGCCGCAGAGAATGCATTTGGAAAAATCGCGGATAATCAAGGGGTTGAACGATTCGGTCAGGGGATATTGGCCGGGGCGGGGGAAACGGACGCCTTCGACTTGGTAACGGTAGGCCAGGTCTTGCAAGAGGCATTGGCCGTTGGACTCACAGGTGACGCAGTCGTGTCGGCCGGAGGCCAGGAGGAGTTCGATGACCAAGCGTCGGGCGGCGATGACCCGCTCGCCGGCGGTTTGGACTTCCAGGCCGGGGGCCGCGGGCATGGTGCAGGCCGTGACCAGGGACCTGGCCCCTTTGATTTCGACCAGGCAGACCCGGCAGGCGCCGGTGGGCCGGCACTGTTTCATGTGACATAAGGTGGGGATGTCCACGCCGGCGGCCCGGCCCGCTTCCAGGATGGTCTGCCCCGGCTCAAAAGGCACCTTCTTGCCGTCCATGATCAGAAAATTGATCGTCTCGGCCACTTTAATCCCTCCAGCAAGGGGTTCACCGGTCGCGACTGCTGCTTCCGGACCAACTCCGGGTCAGCCCTGGTCATAAACTGCCTGGCGCTTTTCCCCGGCCGCTCGGCCGGGGATGAGATATGGTCTGAAGGGGTCTAGCCCCCGATCATATTCATGGTGCGGTTGGAACCCGACAGGTGGTTCTGTTCAAGATGATGGCGGCCCGGTTTGTTTTTGACGGCCTGGTGCAGAATTTCGGCGATCTGGCGCCGCCCGGCCCCGGAACGGAGCGGGGTCTTCAGGTCTATTTCCCGGTTGGACAAGAGACATGGTCTGAGCTTGCCGTCGGCCGTCAGCCGCAATCGGTTGCAAGTCTGACAGAAATGATCGGTGACCGGGCTGATAAAGCCCACCCGGCCCATAGCTCCGGATAGATGAAAGACCTGGGCCGGCCCGTCATGGCAATCAATAGGGGCGGGGTTTAGGTCGCCCAGCAGGCCCAGGCGGTCTTTGATTTCCTGAATCGAGACCAGACGGTGCGGCGACCAGAAGTCTTCCCGGCCGATGGGCATGAACTCGATAAAGCGGACTTCCAGGGGCCGGTCCAGAGTCAGACGGGCGAAATCGATGATCTCGTGATCGTTGAAGCCTCGGATGACCACGACATTGATCTTGACCCGGTCGAAACCCACGGCCAGGGCCGTCTCGATCCCCCGCCAGACCGCTTCCAGATAGTCCCGGCCGGTGATGCGGAAGAAGTTGCCTCGATCCAGGGAATCCAGGCTGATGTTGACCCGTCGGACGCCCGCGGTCAGGAGGTCTCCGGCCATATCGGCCAGGAGCACGCCGTTGGTGGTCAGGCGAAGGTCAAGGGTGCCGGGAATCGAAGACAGGGTGTGGACAAAATCCAAAAAATCTTTGCGGACCAAGGGTTCTCCGCCGGTGAGGCGGATTTTGGTCATGCCTTCCGCCGCCGCGGCTTCGACCACTCGGGTGAACTCTTCGTAAGTGAGGATGTCTTCATGGCGGAGCTTCTTGACCCCTTGCTCCGGCATGCAGTAACGGCAACGCAGGTTGCAGCGGTCCGTCACCGAGAGCCTGAGATAAGCGATACGCCGATGGAATGAATCAATAAGCACCAGTCAAATCACCCTCACCATCCGGAGACAATCATTAGTATATAAGTCGGCCGAAAACGTGTCAATCGGTCAATGGGGAAAATGAAACGATGGAGCATTTTTGGTGATTGAACATACTTCGCACCGGAAGGCCGGCTACGTTGGGAAACCAGGGCGCGGGTTCAAAAACCACGATCTGCCGTTCGATGAAAACGATTAGCCGGTCTTTTTTCAAGAGGCCGGCGGTCAATCATCGAACATCGGCGTCAACAATTCCTGGTTTTCCCTCATATCTTGGCGCAGGAGTTCCAGGAGCCGCTTGGCTACCGGGCCGGGGCGGCCGTCGCCTACGGGCCGTCCGTCCCATTCCCGCACCGGGAGGACGTCCAGGGAGGTGCCGCAGAGCATGACTTCCGGACAGGCTTGGGCTAAAGTTCGGTCCACGTCGGCCAGGCGGACCGCCCGCAACAGGCCTTCATCAAGCAGTTTTTCAGCCAATTGGGCCGTCCGGCTGACGGTGACGCCCCGCAGGACCCGGTCGAACCGGGGCAGGAGCAGTTCATGGTCCGGCGAGACCAGGATGACGTTTTCGGTCGAGCCTTCGGCCAGACAGCCGTTTTCATCCCAGGTGACGGCGAACTCGACCCCGGCGTCCAGGGCCGCTTTTTTGACCAGGACGTTGGACAAATAGTCGGCCGACTTGATGTTGGCGAAAAAGGAAGACTTGACCGGGACCGGGGCCGAGATGATCGGGACGCCTTCCTGGTAGGCCTTTAGCGGCGGACTTTTTATTTTATAAGTCAGGACATATAGTTGGCTGGAGGGGCATTCGTAGGGGTTGGTCGAGAAGCCGCCGGGGCCGCGGGAGAGCATGATCCGGATCAGAGCGTCCTTGAGGCCGCCGGCCTGGACCACCGCCCGGATGATTTCTTCCACATGAGCGTACTCCGGGGGCGGCGTCAGGCCGATGGCCCGGGCCGACCTTTCCAGCCGCTCCAAATGAGCCTTCAGGCAATAAGCCCGGCCGTCCACGCATCTGGACACGTCGAAGACGCCGTCGGCCCGGTGGACCAGGTGATCGTCGATGGGAATGACCATCAGGACCGGATCGGTGACGATGCCGCCCCAGAGGGTGGAATACATGGCCAGGTAGTTTTTATGCCAGGGGCGGCGCAGTTCCTCGAACCTGGCCGCCAATTCAGCCGGAGTCAAGACTGGTATGTTCATAATTTTCCCACAACCATTTCAATCTTTAGGTGGAGCGCCGTCCAAGCTTCGGCTTCCCGAATTCTATTTCGATTGGGCCGCGGCCAAGGCTATTTCTTCTCTCATCCGGCGAATAGTCTCCCGGTAGTCGGGTGTGCCGAAAATCCCCGAGCCGGAGACGAAGATTTCGGCCCCGGCCGCGGCGACCCGGCCGATGTTGTCGACCTTGATCCCGCCGTCCACCTCGATTTGGACCGACAGGCCTCTCTCCAGGATCATTTTTTTCAACAGGCTGATTTTATTTAAGCTTTCCGGGATGAACGACTGGCCGCCGAAACCGGGGTTGACGCTCATAATCAGGACCAGGTCGACCTGGTCCAGGACGTGGTCCAAGACGGACAGCGGGGTGGATGGATTGAGGACGGCTCCGGGCTTGACCCCCAGTTCGCGAATGGCCTGGAGGGTCCGATGGAGGTGGGGCAGGACTTCCACCTGGACGGTGATGAAATCGGCCCCGGCCGAGGCGAAATCCCGGAGGTACCGGTCGGGGTCTTCGATCATCAGATGAACGTCCAAGGGCAGATCGGTGGTCCGGCGGACGGCTTCGACGATAAACGGGCCGATGGTGATGTTGGGCACGAAATGGCCGTCCATGACGTCCAGGTGGATGAGGTCGGCGCCGGCTTCGGCCACGGCCTTGATTTCCTCGCCCAGGCGGGTGAAGTCGGCCGACAGGATGGAGGGGGCGATTTGCATCTTTAGACTCCTCAATGGGGCCTCGGGCGCGTCCGGGGTGTTCCCGGCCGTCATCGGGCTCGGCCCGCGTTTTTGTCCTTGTAACAGAAAATCTCCCTGGGGGAAACTGTTTGCTTTAATCATTCAAGCCGTCCGTCCCTATCGGTTCACGGCGGATAAATTTGTCACTTTGCATTATTCTTGCTAAATTGATATTTAATCAATGATGATTGCCGTTAATTTCGACAGTGAGGAGCGATTATGGCTGATTTTTTCGATCTGCTGAAAAAGAGACGTTCGATCAGGCTTTTTGAAGATCGTGGCTTATCAACCGATCAGGTTTTGGAGATCATCCGGGACAGCACCTGGGCTCCCAGCTCGGGCAACGGCCAGCCTTGGCGATTCATCGTGGTCAACAATCGGGAGATGATCAAGAGGCTTTCGGACGAAAGCAAGGCCAATCTGTTGGCTTATTTGGACCAGAATCCGGAAGCGCCGATCCGGGTATATGAAGCTGTTTTGCGGAATGAAAATTTCAACGTGTTCTACAACGCCCCCTGTCTGGTCTTGATCGCCGGCCCCAAGGATGTCCGTTCCTTGTATGTGGATTGCGCTTTAGCCGCGAGCTATTTCATGTTGGGGGCCGCCGCCCGAGGCTTGGGCACCTGCTGGGTCGACCTGGGGGGCAACATCAAGCATCCCGAGACCCTAGAAGAAATCGGGCTGCCCGCAGATTATCGAATAGTGGCCCCGATTATTATCGGCTATCCCCAAATCATCCCCGATCCGCCGGACAGGAAAGACCCGATCATCTTGAAGGTCCTGGAGTGAATTTTATGCGGGCCGGCCCAAAATAAAAACCCCGGCCCGCTTGACTCAATAGCCTTGATTTTTTTTCTTCCTGCGGTGTAATAAGGAAGACTTGCTCAAGAAAGGAGGGATAAAAAAACGGAGGTTCGTTTCTGCAGCAAAACAACGTTAGGCTGCCATCACTTTGTCCCCTCGCCGGGGCCTCCCAGGTTTCGCCAAGCCCGGCGCGGTCTTAAAAATGACTCCGGTGGATTCATCAAATATTTGGCTGGCTATAGAAAGGAAGGGAGTCAATGTCAAAGAAGGTTGGAATTGTTGAAGTAGCCCAGATTTCCGGCGGCGACTCGAAAGACAACTTTTACGATCAGGTCTATCGGGTCTGCCGGGAGCTTCTGGACAAGGCCGGCTTGAAGCGGGAAGAGGTCGGGACCATCGTTTCCTCGGCTTCGGACGTTTTCCACGCCGGCATTTCCTGCGCCAACGCTTATTATTGGGAAGCGGCGGCCTCTTTTCTGAAAAACGGAACCCGCCAGGACGGCGAATCGCTCCTGGCCCTCAATTATGGGGCCATGCGGATCATGTCCGGGCATTATGAGACGGTCTTGGTCCTGGGGCTGTGCAAGGGCTCGGAAAACCCGGAAAATGATTCAGTGACTCAGTTCTTCGCCGACCCCTTTTATCAGCGAGGGGTAGGGCTGACGGAGACCGTAGCCGCGGCCTTGCAAATGCAGCAGTACATGGAAAAATACGGCGTCTCCCGGGAACAGTGCGCCAAAGTGGCGGTCAAAAACCTGGGCAACGCCCTGCGCAACCCTAATGCTCAGCGTAAAGGCCGTTATACCGCCGAAGACATCCTGAGTTCCAAAACCACTGTCTATCCCTTGACCGAACTCCAGTGCGCCCCCAAATCCGAGGGCCTGGTCGGCCTCCTCCTGGCTTCGAAGGACCGGGCTAAAAAGTTGACGGATAAACCGGTCTGGCTGAAGGGGTACGGCTGCTCCATGGACACTTTCAGCTTAGGCGACCGAGACCTGCTCAACGGCCAGCTCAAAAACGCCGCGGCCCGGGCTTATAAAACGGCCGACATCGACAAGCCGCGCAAGGAGATCGACCTAGCCGAAATAACCGAGCCTTACGCCTTTCAGGAGTTGCTCTGGTATGAACACCTGGGTTTTTGCGGTGAAGGTGAAGGGGGCAAGCTCTTGGACAGCGGCGAAACCCAAATCGACGGCGACCTGCCGGTGAATCCTTCGGGCGGGGTCTTGGCCAATAATCCTTATGTTTCCAGGGGTTTGCAGAGGGCGGTCGAGGCCGTGCTGCAGATCAGAGGTCAAGCCGGAGAACGGCAGGTTGAACGTAAAGTCAAGACCGCCCTGGTTCACGGGACCCACGGCTTTGCCGGCCAGTGTCACGTCGTGACGATCTTAGGCAGTTAGGAGGCGACCACCATGGGCAAAGCAGTTGGAATTATCGGGGTCGGTCAGACCAAGCACGGCAAAAGAATGGATGTCAGTTACCCCGATTTGGTTCGGGAAGCTGTCCTGCGGGCCTTCGAGGACGCCGGCCTGACGCCGGACGACATCGAAGGTGTGGTTTCGGGCAGCATGCCCTCCATGATGGAAGGGGTGGCCCTGACTCATTTCTATTTTGCCGACGCCATGCAGTCAGTAGGCAAACCCATCATGAAAACAGAAACTTGCGGCTCGACCGGGGTGTCTTTGGCCCATACCGGCTACTACTGGATCGCCTCGGGCCAAGCCGACGTGGTCCTGGTCGTAGGCCATGAAAAAATGAACGAAGGCGACAGCCAAGCCACCATGACCACGGTCATGGAGCCCTTTTATCAAAGGTATTTCCTGGCCGGAGCCCCGGGCGTCTTTTCCATGCAGAGCCAGGAATGGTCGGTCCGGTTCAATATCCCGGAAGATAAGGTCAGGGAGGCCGCGGCTTATATTTCCGTGACCCACCATGATTCGGCCTTCGACAACCCGTACGCCCACCTCAAGCTCAAGCTGACCATGGACGACGTCAAGAACGCCGCCGTGATCACCTATCCCATCCGCCTGTACGACGTCTGCCCCAATTCCGACGGGGCCTGCGCCGTCATTTTCGCCTCGGAAGACAAAATCAAGAAATGGGGCAAAAAGGCGGCTTGGGTGAAAGGTCTGGGCTACCGGGGCGAGGAACAGTTCTTCGGCGACAGTGACAAGGCCGTCTGGCCGTCGGCCGTGGAAGCGGCCAAGGAAGCCTATCGGCGGGCCGGGATCACCAACCCCCGCAAGGAACTGGACGTAGCCGAAGTGTACAACCCGTTCACCTACCAGGAAATGCTCTTTTATGAATGTTTCGGCTTCTGCGAATTCGGCGAAGCCCCGGACCTGGTCCTCAAAGGCGTTTTTAATCGAACCGGGGAATTGGTCTGCGACCCCTCGGGCGGCGTCCTCTGCACCAACCCCATCGGGGCCACCGGCTTGGTCAGGACGGCCGAGGCGGCGATGCAGGTCCTGGGCAAGGCCGGCGACCACCAGGTGCCCCGGGCCAAGCTGGCCCTGGCCCACGCCATGGGCGGCATCGATCAGTTCAACGGCATCATCATCGTCGGGTCCGAACTTTAAACTGAAGAAAGGGGAAAGACATGACCAAAGAATATAGAACGCTGGAAACCCAGGTTCGTCTGCCCTATCGGCTGGCCTACGGAGAAACTTGGAGCCGCTTCTTCGACGGCTTCCTGGAAAAGAAAATCTGGGGCACCAAGTGCTCGAAATGCGACCGGGTCCTGCTCCCGGCCCGGACTTTCTGCCCGAGATGCTTCGTCGACACGACCGAATGGGTCGAATGCCCCCAGGAAGGCGTCCTGCGGGCTTGGTGTCTGACCAACTATAGGTACTTCGCCCAACCCATCGATCCGCCGTTCATTACCGGTTTGATCCGGCTGGACGGCACGGACGTCAATTTCATGCACCTGATCGGCGGCGACTTTGACCTGAGCGACATCAAGGTCGTCAATCAGCACGTCAAGAACGGCATGCGGGTCAAGGCCGTATGGGAAGAAGACCGCACCGGGCATATCCTGGACATTAAATATTTCACCCCGATTTGAAACCGATGAAAGCGGGGCGCGGTCATTGCCGCGCCCCCTTTTCAAGCGGGTGAACGAATAATAACCAACTGCATCCCTCAACGCTTTACGTTCTCACCGCCCCTGACCGCCAAATCCATTCAAACTTGACCGACATTGGGCCGTTTGATCACGAAAAGCAGCATTTTGAACCGGCGGCGGGCCTGGAGGGCGTGGGGCACGCCTTCGGGCATGGCCACCACCTGACCGGCCCGGGCCGTGATTTCCTTGTCCCCGATGGTAATGGCCGCTTCACCGTCCAGAATCTGGACCATAGCATCGGCCGTGACTGTGTGGGCGCTGATGCCTTCGCCCTGGTCAAAGGCGAAAAGGGTCAGGCTCAAAGCCTGGTTTTGGCTGAAAGTCCGGCTGACCACCCGGCCTTCCTCGTAGTCCACCAGATCGATCAGGTTGAGGGGTTCGGCGTAAGGGATGTTTTTAAGAAGTTCCCCTTGGTTCATTTTTTCGCTCCTTTCGGGAAAATTAAAAATTATCCTGGAGCGGCCCTCTCAGGCCGCCTTGGCCCCGCTGTTCTCCAGACGTCCGTCCCGCAGGCGCAGGATGTAATCAAAGCGGTTGAATATCTTTTCATCATGGGTGACCACCAGTATGGAAGCCTGCTGCTCGGCGGCCAGCCGGCCGAGCAGGTCCATGACCACCCCGGCCCTGACCGAATCAAGGGCGGCCGTGGGTTCGTCGGCCAGGATGATCCGGGGACGGTTGGCCAAGGCCCGGGCGATGGCCGCCCGTTGGGCTTCGCCGCCGGACAGCTTGGCCGGGTAGGCCTCCTGCCGGTGGGCCACTTCGAGATATTCAAGCAGATTCACGGCCTCTTTTTGGGCTTCGATCGGGCTTTTCCCGGCCAGTTCCATGACCACGGCCACGTTCTCCTTCGTGGTCAGAAAGGGCAAGAGATTGTGAAATTGAAAGATAAAGCCGATCTTTTCCAAGCGAAGCTTCCTCAGATCGGGTCGGAGCCAGCGGTCTTCATAGACGGTCTCGTTTTCCAGGCGCATCAGGCCGCCGCTCGGTTCGAGGATGCAGGCGATGATATTGAGCAGGGTGCTCTTGCCCGAACCGCTCGGCCCCAAAAGGCCGACCACTTCACCCGGATATATCTTCAGGTCGATGCCGGTCAGGGCGTGAACCACGGCCTCGCCGGTCCCGAAGTGCTTGCGGATGCCTTCGAGTTCGATCAGAGGGCTGTCACCTGAGGGGTTCTCCATAAATTATCCTCCCAGGGCCACGGCCGGGTCGATCTTGAGGGCCAGCCGGACGCCCAGGCTGCTGGCCAGCAGGCAGACGATCAGGATCACCGCGGCCAGGGTCAGCCCGTCGGCCGGCTGGAGAATCACCCGCCGGGGGAAGTAGTCTTTGACCAGGTTGATCAGGGTCGCCCCGATGGCCAGGCCGATCAGGGCCATCATCACGGCTTCCTGGATGATCAGGCCGATGATGGTTCGGTCCGGCGCACCGATGAGCTTGAGGGTGGCGATCTCCCGCACCTTGTCCATGGTCATGGTGTAAATGATCAGGGCGATAAGCACGGCTGAGACCGTGATCAGGATCATGGTGAACAGGCCGATCTGCAGCCGGGCCCGCTCGACCACCGACCTGGTCAGAATGGTTTCCTGCTGGGCCTGGGTCAGGGCGGAAAGGTGTTTCCAACGCCGGACGGCCTCGGCGACCTGATCCGGGTCCGCCTGGGGCTCGACCCGGGCGACCACGGCGTTGACTATGTTGGTCGAGGCCGGCGGGGCGCCGCGCGCCGCTTCCCGGCGGGCCACGGCCGGAACGAGTTCAAATTGAAGTCTTTGCGAATCCCGGAGATGGAGATAGACTATGGGATCGCCGCCGGATGAGACCTGGTCTTTGGTCAACCCGACCACGGTGAAGGTCCGGCGGCCTAAGGTCAGCCGCTCGCCCAGACGGAGGCCGGTCTCAACGTCGGCGATCAGCTCGTAGTTGTCAGGATTGAGGTATCGGCCGCCAACCAACTCCCGGGGCCCGCCGGGCCGGCCCGTCTCGAACCCGACCACGTAGAGCCTCAATTTACGGCCCTGGCGACTCGTCTCGACCGACTGGAAGGTCAGGACCCCGGTCTCTCTCACCCCATAAATCCGGGCGACCAGGTGTTTGGTGTCTTCCGGGATTCTCGAAGCCTCGGCAAAGGGGCCGTTGGTCCCGGCTTCCACCACCCACATATCCGCCTCCGGCGTTCGGACCAGGCGCAGAGCGTCGTCGACCAGGCCTCGGTAAATGCCGATCATCGACAGGACCACCCCGAGCAGCAGGCCCAGGCCCACACAGGTCAAGGCGAAACGGCCCAGGTTATGGCGGACGTCCCTGACGGCCAGATTCATGGTTGATGAACCCCTTCCACCGCGGCCCGGCGGCCGACCCTAAGGCCAATCCTCTTCTGACCGACCACCCTGGCCCCGTCCGGCAGGCCGGAAACGATTTCCAAACGGCCGTCAACGGTCCGATGACCAAAGCGGACTTCCCGGCGCTGGAGTCTGCCGTCTTCCACGGTGAAGACTTGGCCGGTCGAACCGGTGTAATGATCCACCTCGGTCTGAGGAACCAGCCAAGCCTGTTCCAGCCGGGCCGTCTCGATGACCACCTCGACCTGTTCCCCCAGGAACAGCTTGTCCGGCCGATGGTTCCAAGCCAGCCAGACCCGGCGCTCTTCGTTGACCCGGTCGCTCTCCAAATCGATTCTGGCCACCCTGGCCGGGAAAGTCTGATGCGGCTGGGAACGTAATGTCACCCGGCCGAGCTGGCCGAGCCGCAGCTCGCCGGCCCGCTCCTCGTCCACATAGGCCAGGACCCAGATCGTCTCCGGGTCGGCCAGGGTGAAGACCGGCTCGCCGGCCATAACCACCGCCCCCAGTTCCTTGTGCCTGGCCACGACCAGGGCCTGATAAGGCGCAAACAATTGGTGCTGGTCAAGGATAACCTGTTCCAAAGCCGCCTGGGCCTGGGCGTCCTTGATGGCCGCTTCAGCCGCTTGGACCTCGCTTTCGGCCTGGGTCAGATCGGCTCGGACGGCTTCATAGCCCGCCTTGGCCTCCTGGGCCTCTTCCGCCGCGACGATGTTTCTTTGGAGAAGGGTCTGGCGTCTTTGGCTGACCTGTTTTTGCAGGTTCAGGTTGGTTCGGACCTTGGCCGCCTTGGCCCTGGCCGCTTCCATAGCCGCCCGGGCTCGGTCCACGCCGGTGGCCGCTTTGGCTTCCCGCCGTTTCTGCTCCCGGTCATCCAGCTTGGCCAGCAGCCGGCCCGGTTCGACCAAATCGCCATGGTCGGCTTTGAGTTCGACCAGGATGCCGGGAACCTTGAACCCGACCTTTGAGGAAATCCGGGCTTCGACCGTGCCCAGGCCGAAGACCTGGATGGGGACGTCGTGTTCCAGGGCCAGGACCTTCACCGGCAGGGTCCGGAAAAAACGAAGGTAGACCAAGGTCCCGGCCGCCGCCAATAAAACAAAGATGATAACCAGTGAGCCGATCTTTTTTTTCATGGTTCCGTCGGTTCCGTTCCTTTCCGTGGGGTTCGGGCGGCCCGGCCGTTTCAGAATTGAAGACCGGAACGTCCGTTATGCGGATCGAACCGCATTCGACGCATCCTGGCTCCTAATTATGGGCGCGGCCCGAAAAATGGGCCTTGACTTAGATCAAAGGGTCGAGTTTTTAGGTCAAAAACAGACCTGGGCCTGGTTGAGTTATAGGATTTTTATAAATTATTCTATCGCATTTATCTTTAGAACGGCAAATAAAAATTCCATGGCCTGTGATTGACACACCCAGTCTAATTCGGTTGCTTTTTAGATAAAAGTCTAGTATCGTTCTGCCTAATTGATCATTTCTCCGGCCATGTATCCGGCTGTGTTCGCATGAAGCGGGCCTTTGACAAAACTGAACTCAAAAACCTGGAGCTGAAAAACCGGTTTCTCCGGTCGGCCACGTGGGAAGGTCTGGCCGACGAACAAGGCCGGGTCACCTACCAGCTTATCGAACTCCACAGCCTGCTGGCCCAGGGAAACATTGGGCTGGTCATCGCCGGTTTCGCCTTTGTCCGGGCCGACGGCCAGGCCGTCCCGCATCAGACCGGCCTTCACCGAGACGACCTGCTCCCCGGACTTTCCGCCCTGACCGCGGCTGTGCATAAAGCCCAGGGGCTCATCGCCGCCCAGATCGCTCACGGCGGTCTGCGGACCAATCCCGAACTGGCCGGCGTGGAGGCGGCGGCCGGACCATCAGCGGTCACCCTGCCGGGTCTCACCGAAAAGACCAGAGAACTGAGCCTCCCGGAGATTACCGCCATAATCGAAGACTTCGGGCGGGCGGCGGCCAGGGTCCGGACGGCCGGCTTCGACGCGGTCCAGATTCACGCCGCCCACGGTTACCTGCTCAACCAGTTCCTCTCCCCCCGAATCAACCGCCGGGGCGACCGCTACGGCGGGAACCTGCCCAATCGAGCCCGGATTGTGTATGAAACCTACGAGGCGATCCGCGGGGCGGTCGGTCCGGATTTTCCGGTGTTCCTCAAAATAAACGCCGAAGATTTCATCGAAGGCGGCCTCCAATTGGACGAGGCCGTAACCGTGGCCCGCAATTTGGTCGAAATGGGCCTGGACTTAGTCGAGGTCAGCGGCGGCGGGCCCTGGGACGAAAAGCTCGGACCCGAACGAGTCAAAATCGACCGGCCCGACCGTGAGGCTTATTTCCGGAAGCACGCCGCAGCCATGAAAGACAAAATCAAGGCGCCGACGGCTTTGGTCGGCGGCCTCAGGTCCCCGACCGTTATCGAGGAGGTCCTGTCCGCCCGGCAAGCCGATTATGTTTCCCTGTCGCGGCCTCTCATCCGGGAACCCCGCCTGATCCAACGCTGGGCGGACGGCGATTTGACCCCGGCGGCCTGCATCTCCTGCAACAAATGCTTCGACCTGGTCCGCCAAGGTCAAGGCTTGGCCTGCGCCGCGAAAGATAAAGAGGAATGAGCCCTTTTCCCGCCGCAAGGCGGCCGTCATGAACCTCAAGGAACTGAAGGTTCTGGTCCGTGGGGCCGGTGAAATGGCCAGCGGCGTCGGTCTTAGCCTGAACCACGCCCATTTTCAGGTGGTCTTCACCGAGATCGAAACCCCTCTGTCCATCAGGCGGGGGGTCTCTTTTTGCGAGGCCCTTTACCGGGACCGGATGGTCGTCGAGGACGGCGAAGCCGTCCGGGCCGAAGACCCGGATCAGGTTTTAAAGGCTTGGTCCGCCGGAAAAATGGCTGTTTTGGTCGACCCCGATCTTAAGTGTCTGCCCCGGCTCGAACCCCAAGTGGTGGTTGACGCCGTTCTGGCCAAAAAAAATTTGGGTTTGACCATGAACCTGGCCGACTTGATCATCGCTCTGGGGCCTGGTTTCACGGCCGGCCAAGACGCCCATGTGGTCGTCGAAACCAACCGGGGGCACAATCTCGGCCGGTTGATCTACCATGGCCAAGCCGAGCCGGACACCGGCGTGCCGGGTGAGATCGCTGGAGAAACCGGCCGGCGCGTCCTGCGGGCTCCGGCCGAAGGCGGACTGGAAACGGATCATGAAATCGGGGATCGGGTCCGGGCCGGGGAGATCGTGGCCCGGGTGGCCGGGCGGCCCGTCCGCAGCGAACTGGAGGGCGTCCTCCGGGGGTTGATCAGACCGGGAACCCTGGTCCGGCCCGGCCTGAAGATCGGCGATGTGGACCCGCGGGGCCGGCGGGAATTTTGTTGGACGGTTTCGGACAAGGCCCGGGCTGTGGGCGGGGCCGTCCTGGAAGCTATCTTGAGGCGATTTAATCAATGAAAGAACTGATAAAATTTTTGGAGTTACATCTGCCGGAAATGGTGGCGGTGGTCGGTTCCGGAGGCAAAACCTCTTTCATGTTCGGTCTGGCCCGCACTATGGAGCGCCAAGGGGCCAAAGTCATCACCACCACCACGACCAAAATATTCGTTCCAAGCCCTGACCAGAGCCCCGCGATTATTCTGTCCTCCGAATTGGGTGTGCTCTTGGCCAAAGTCCAAACCGCCCTGGAAAATCATGGCCATGTGACCATGGCCCTGTCCCAGAATACCGACAACAAGCTGATCGGCCTCCCGCCGGAACTGGTCGATCATATTTACGCTGAAGTCGATGCCGACCTGGTGCTGGTCGAAGCCGATGGGGCCAAAGGACTGCCCCTCAAAGGGCCGGGGCCGGGAGAACCGGTCATACCCGCCGAGGCCGGTCTGGTCGTGCCCATGGTCGGCCTCGGGGGCCTGGGCCGGCCCATGGGCGAGGATACCGTTTTCCGGCCTGAACGCTTCGCCAAATTGACCGGTCTGGCCTCAGGGGAGCTGATCACAGCCGAAAGCATCGCCGCCGTAATGTTTCATCGCCACGGACTCTGCCGGGACGTGCCTGAGCGAGCCAGGATAATCCCCTTCCTCAACCAGGCCGATCTGGTGGACGCAGAAACCGCCGAGGCGGCGGCCCGGGTGGTTTATGAAGCCGCTCCGCCCACGGTCGAACGGGTCGTCTGGGGCAGTCTGCAAAACCCCGGGGCCGGTTTCCGGGCCTGGCCGCGGGACTAAGCCGACGGTTATGCCCCGGATAGGCCCTGCACTATCGGAAAACCGGAAGACTCTCAGTCCAGCCTCGACTCCATGACTCCGCTTCTCTGCCGGTAAAGATGCGGGTCGACGGCTTTGACCATCTCGGCGACCTTCAGCCGTCCGCCCAGGAATTGATTGATCCTTTCGGCCTCTTTTTCGGGACGGTCCAGGACGTCCCGGTAGTTTATCCTGATAAATTTGATATTGGCTTGCCCGGCCGCCCAGTCTTCGGCTTCTTTGATTTGGCGGGCGAACAAAACGGCCAAGCGGTCGTTTTCGGCCGGGTCGGCTTCCCGACCGGCACGGGTCAGCATTTCGGCTTGAGAGGCCAGGATTTCGGCCATGGCCCGCCGCATGAAAATGATCCGGTACTCGTGCTTCGGGGGCAGATTAATCAGTAAGGGAGAGACTATTTTCACGACCCGGCCTTCGGCCTGGGTCAGCCATGAGGAGTCCTGGGGCAGGGTTTTTACTTTCTCGAACTCGAAATAGCCCCTGGGGTTGTCCTGATCGGGTTTTCTCACCCCGTCGGCCAGCGGTTCCAGACCGCCGGCCTGGAGCATCTGCATCATCAAAGACGTGCCCGAACGGGGCAGACCGGAGACTATGACGATCACGGTCAAGAAAGGCTTATATCGTGGAAGTGTTTCCCCCGGGGTTTCGCTCGGGGGCGGCCTCGGCCATTTGGCGGCGGCCGGTCCGCAGGCGCTGGGCCCGCCAGACGGCTTCGAGCACCTGCCGCCTTTCATGAAGGGTCAGATGGAAATAAAAGGGGCTGAGCATCAACGTCCTGATAATTTGCTGCTTGGTTATCATTATGCCAGGCCCACCTCTCTGCGGCTGTCGGCCTTGGGTTTTTTCTATTAAAGGGTTCCTCTGGCGCCGTGAAGAACCGTCGGCTCGATACCAGTGTTTTTTAACTCGAAGTATACGGCCGATCAGACCGGGCACGCACACCCAAGAACCCTTGGTTGCTCCAAACTTAACCGGAAAATTCCTGCGGGTCAATACGCTGAAAGTCGTATTTTTTTCGTATTTTTGGGGCCGATGTTTCTAGGAAAATAGTCCTAGACCGGCCGGACCGCTGGTGGATTTCAGTCCGCCTTATGGCTCTGATTTTCCGGCCGGATAATATTGTAGCCATTTTTCTACACAAGGTGCAATTATATAAAATTAAAATGTATTAACCTCAGGATGGAGGGGGATCTTGTACTTTTTCATCTTCTTGTAAAGCAGGGTTCGGTGGATGCCCAGGATTTCGGCCGCGGCGGTTTTGCTGTACCCGGCCGACTTGAGGGCATACAGGATGGCCTCCCGTTCGGCTCTGGAGTGGATTTTTTTCAAAGGACTGCCGAGTTTGGCCGGCTGCTCCTCCGAGCGGGGGTGCAAGTAAAAAGGCAGATGACAAAGATGGATGACATTACCCTCCAGAGTGGACAGGGTCCTTTCGAGGACGTTGATCAGTTCGCGGACGTTGCCCGGCCAGTCGTAGTTTTTTAAGGCTTCTTGCGCCACCGGGTCGATCATGATTTCCGGCAGGGAGGATTCTTCACTCAAGCGTTGAAGCAGATGCCGGGTCAAGGGAACGATCTCCTCCCGCCTTTCCCGAAGGGGCGGCAGCTTCAGGGGAACCACGCTGAGTCGATAAAACAGGTCCTTACGGAAACGGCCCTCGGCCAACATCTGTTCTAGATCCTGATTGGTGGCGGTGATCAGACGAAAATCGGCCCGCATCAAGTTAGTGCCGCCCACCCGCTCGAATTCCTTTTCTTCCAAGACCCGCAGCAGTTTGGGCTGCATTTCCAAAGGCAAATCGCCGATTTCATCCAAAAAAACCGTGCCGCGGTGGGCCAGTTCGAACTTGCCGGGCTTGCCGGTAGCCTGGGCCCCGGTAAAGGCCCCTTTTTCATAACCGAAAAGTTCCGATTCCAAAAGGTCCCGGGGAATGACCGCGCAGTTGATGCGGATAAAGGGGTGCATCAGGCGGGGGCTGGCCTGATGGATGGCCTGGGCGAAGACTTCCTTGCCCGTGCCCGATTCACCGGTGATCAGCACGGGCAGGTGGGTAGAGGCGGCCTTGAGGGCTTCCTCTTTCAGGGAGACCATCACCGGGCTTTGGGCAAAAATGCTGTCGAAGGTGTAACGGGTCGAGCGGAGGGAGAGGAGCTCCTTTTCGTAAAATGCCACCTTGGATTCCAAAAGGGAGAGTTTTTCCGCCAGTTTGCGCACGTCGCGCACGTCCTTGAACATGACTTGGCCGAACACGGCGATCACCCGGCCGTTTTTCCAGATGGGGATCCTCTGGACCACCATGTCCTGGCCCTTGATCCGGTGGGCCTGGTTGATCTCCGGCGCCCCGGTTCGAGCCACGATATGCATCCGGGTGTTTTCGATGACTTCGGTGCAGTGCCGGCCGATCTGCTCGTCCGGGTCCAGGCCCAAAAACTGACCGTAAGGCTTATTGAAATGGGTGATATACCCTTCGGCGTCGGTGACCATGACCCCGTTGTAAATGCTGTCCAAGATAAGCCGGTGCATTTCCAGTTGTTCCGGAAGAGACTGCGCCTCCGTCTGTTGAGAGGCGGCCGAAACGGACCGGGCCAGGTCGGGGTTGACCAAGGGCTTCTTGGACTTGGCCATGGTTCACCTCCGTATCAAAAAATATACAAGTCGCTTTATTGATACATATGTGTCTTTGTACTAAAGAAAATTTTATAGGGCAATAAAAAAACGGCCCATCAGGCTTAAAGCTGATAATTCAAATAAAATCATAAAATTATTTTATGGGCCGCTGCGGGTTTCACCTCAAGGTTCCTCGTCGGTCCTTTTGGCACGGAAGTGGCTTTTACTAAAGTCGCCGCGCAAAATTTAAAAAGAACCAGGACGCCTAGCATGGAGATTCAGGAGCCGAAAATCGTCCGCGAAGACATTTTGTTTCTGCCCGATCGGGATTTTTGTCCGGAGCACGTCTGTGTGGTCACCGGTGCGGCCGGAGGCATCGGCCGGGCCACATCTGTGGCCGCTGCGGCCAACGGGCTGATGACCGTAGGTTTGGACCTGGACGAAAAGGGCGGCCGAGCCACCCAGAAGATGGCCCGGGAGATGGGCGGCCAGATGATCTTCATCCGGACCGATCTATCTCGGGATGAAGATATGGACCGGGCGGTGGCCGAGGCGGCCAAACTGGGCTCGATCAAATATCTGGCCAACATCGCCGGGCTGCAGCATATCGCCTCAATCGAGGATTTCCCCATGGAGCGATACGATTACATGCAGAGGGTCATGCTCCGGGCTCCGTTTTACCTGACCAAGCTTTGTCTGCCCTACATGAAAAAAAGCCGGGACGGCCGGGGGGTTATCGGCAACATGGCTTCTATCCACGCCCACATCTGCACCATGAACAAGCCGGTCTACAACATCACCAAATTCGGTCTGCGGGCCTTGAGTCAATCCATTTCCGCGGAAGGCCAGGGCAAGGTCCGCTCCTTCTCGGTGAGCACCGGCTTTGTTAAAACAGCCCTGACCCTGAAGCAGATACCGGATCAGGCTCGGCAGCGGGGGATCACCGAAGAGGAAGTGGTGGCCGAAGTCATGTTGGGCCGGGCCCGGATCAAGGAGATGATGGCGCCCGTCGAGGCAGCCAATCTGTTTTTATTCGGATTTTCGCGTTTCGGCCGATACTTGGTCGGCGGCGATCTCCTGTTCGACGGCGGCTTGGTCAAGACTTATTAAAAAAATGGGAAGCCCGATCATGGTGGACTTCTCCTCAAAGCAGGGTGTGTCTGGTCGGCGGCTTGCGCCAAGCCTCCGGCGGGGCCGGAAGCTCAGCGGCGGTGAACAGCGGCCCCCGGATCACCTGGTCAAGCAGTTCGGCCAGTCCTGGATATTCCGCTATGGTGGCTTCGAGGACCCACAGCAGTTCCAAAAGCTCGGTGGTGAACTGGGCGGTCCAGCGTTCCGGGCGGATATCGTCCAGGGGCGAGGACTTCCTGCCCGCGCCCTTTTTCATGCGATAATCCAGCCAGGATTTGACCACTTTCAAGCCGGACACCTCGAACTCCCATATCTCGGGAGCCACCGGGTGGAACCGGCCGTCGCCCACCGTCAGAGTCTTGGTCGTGTCGTTGTACCGATAGTTTTCAGGGTATCGGTCCGGCGCGGCCGAGACGGCCTGGATACATTTGGCGGTCCCCGGCGGGATTTGTCCTCGGCTCTTTCCTTTCGGCACGAATCGTTGCCCGTAGGTATGGAGCCACAGCAGTCTGCGCCCGACTTCCCCTACTTCCTGGAATAAAGCCCGGTCTTTGGTGAGAGGGACCCGAAGCTCCCTGGTGTTCAGTTCTTCTTCAAATCTTCTCGTGAAGGCCGGATGGGCCAGAACCCCATAGGCATAAGCCGCAAAATCGGCGGGCTTTATTTGAAGACCAAATTCCTTTTCCATGAGATCGAGCAGACCAGGGGTGATGTTAGGTTCTCGGGCTTCTGAATCACGAAATAGGGGAACAATTTCCTTTGCGCCGTAAGAACCTCTGAAATGGTGTATATCCGGAATATAAGACGTGGCGGCTAGAGCCGGACCCATTCCCAAAGGATGATTCAACAACGTAGTCATATATATTTGATGCTTGCTATGAGCTTGCCATAACACAGGCCGGAGAAAATCGCCAACCCGGTTGTCGACTATTGCGAACTGCCGGTCAAATGAACGGTAGGCATAGCTCTCAATACGAGGGACGTTTGAATCAGCGGGCGATTTGCTGATTGAAAGGTCGGCGTGTTGGCTTCGAGAAAATGATGGATAGGAGTTATTAATTTTCCTATCCCTTGTTTCCTTGAAGATCTCAGCCCTGTTATTGCTTTTCAATAGCGCTCGCCAGCGTCTTTTCAATGTTTCCCGGTCGGGGGCGATGGGCCAAGTTCGTTTGAATTGAACGCCCGAATGCTGCCAGGGGAAAAGTTCGGTCAACAAAGGCCAGTCGAAATAGGTCCCTTGGCCTAGCGGCCGAAACGGGGCCGGCCATTCTCTCGGACAATCCGCCCAAGCCAAGTCGGTGAAGCGGTTGATCCGGGCCAATCGGGCCACTTTTTCCCGGCGGGTCCCTTCGATTTTGGCGTAATGAACAACGGCGGGGACGCGGGGCTTGGGCTTCCCGTAGCGAGCGGCCACGGCAACGGCCACCGGGGTCTGGATGTCGAAAACATTCTCGGTCTTGCGGGTGCCCCGGCCTTCGCCCCCCAAGTCTATAATCCAGATTTCGTCACAGACCCGGCGCATATGCTCCCGCATGCCGATAAAACCGGGGCCGTCCAAATACGAGGAAGCGCTGATGAAAGAGACGACGCCCGGCCCCCGGCCGGATTCATGCTCGAAGACCTTCCAGAGCGCCCAGCGCCAGAAATAGACATAGAGGTTGTAAAGGTTCTTCACGTGAACGCCGTGTCCGGCCGCTATGGCCGGTTTCAGAAAATCCTCGAAGATCGGCTGGGATAATTTTTGGGGCTTGCCGCCTTTGTTGGAATTGGGAACCAGGTCGCCCCAGCGGACCCAGCCGCCGGTCTGGGCCCTGTTGCCGCCGGCCGCGGCTTCATGCCGGTCGTAGGGCGGATTGCCCAGACAGACAATCACCGGGACGTTTTCCTTGATTTTAAGGGCTTTTTCATGCTGGTCCGCCAAGACTTTAAAAAAAAGGGGCGATTGCGGCGGCTCGGTGTGGGGCGATTCCAAGGTGTCGGTCAGATAGATGCCCGGACCGTCCTTGGGCAGATGCGCCCCTTTGGCCAAAAGGGCCCGGCTCACTCTAAGTTCGGCCACGGCGTACGGCCCGACCATTATCTCGAAGCCGAAAAGGTTGTCGGCCAGGGCGTTGGCTTGTCCGGGCACGGCTCCGGGGCCTTGTTCTTGCTCGACCCGCCGCAAGGCGTGGTCGATCACTCCCAATAGGTAAGTCCCGGTGCCGACCGCCGGGTCCAGAGTGACCACCTTCCGGTCCACGAACCCGGCGCGTCTGTCGAGATGGTGGACCAGCAGGTCGTCAATCAACCGGACTTGGGCCTGAACCACTTCCACCGGCGTGTAATAGGCCCCGGCGTTTTTGCGAAGCTGCGGGTTATAGGCCGCTAAAAAATCCTCGTAGAAATAGAGCCAGGGATCGGGGGAGCCGGTCAGGACGTCATGCGGGACCGCCCCAATAATTCGCAGGAGCAGGTTGAGGGAAGCGGAAATATCTTCCTGGGCGCTGGGGTCCGTGAGCACCTGGAGCGCTCGGGAAAGGAGGTTGTGTTCGACCGCCAGCGTATTCACCGCGTTGGCCAAGGTCAAGGAAGCGGCCCCTTCGCTTTGAGCCAGCAACAGGGCGAAGGTCAAGGTTTGGGCGTAAGCGTCGGCGAATTGCTCGTCGCCAGCCTCGGGAAACAGAAGCTGCCTCCAATCCGCCGCCAGACGGACGAGAGGCGACTGCTCGTCTTTCAAAGCCTCGGCCACATCATCCCGCAGCATGCGGCAGAGGGGGGCCAATAAGGCGGCGATGCCTTTGGCGTCCTTGGGAATAATAGGCTCCCATTGAAGGAAATCCAGAAGCAGGACCAAAAGGTTATGGACGTCGTCTGGTTTGACGGCCTTTTTCCCCTGGGCCACTATATCTCCGGACAGGCGGACGACAGCTCGACCGGATTCACCCGACCTATACAGACCCCACTCATTTCCGTCGCAATATAATAAATTAGGGATGGCCTGGAACCTTTTCCATTGGTCCCGGTTGTGTCCCTTGAATCGGTTCGGGTTGGCGCCGACGCCGGGTGACTTCAATTCGACGTAGCCCGCCAGGAGATTATTCAAATGGACGGCGTAATCCGGTTTGCCGGTTCGGCCCTCCAGTTTGGTTTCACCGGTGCAAACAATCCGGTATGAAAGAATTTTCCCCAGTTCGGACATGAACGTCTCGAAGGGACCGCGAAGCTGGTCTTCCGGTTCGCCGCTGGTGGTTTGGGAGGATTTTTGTTTGACTGACTCGGCGAAGGCTTTCAGCGCCGCCAGGACGGCTTTCTCATCAAACATCCGAACTCCTTCAGGGCAAGCCGCGGAAAGGATTAAATCAACGTCCTGATTATTGGTATGATTCCTGGATAATGTCAATAAATATCCAATTTCCATTATTAAGGCTGGGGCCCACAGAAGGGCCGACCAGCCGCAGCCGCCAGGGTTGGCCGGAGATAACTTTACAGTTACGTCCTTGGGTAATCTGACACTTGCCTTACCCCGGCGAATCTCTTAAACTGCGGCCATCGTTCATGGGGGTCTTCCTGGCTCCGCCCTTGAAGGGGCCAAGGGGGCTTCCCATAATCCCAAATATTTGAATTTCCCGGCACAACCTTCAAAGAAGGAGCAGCACCGATGACCTTTGATCCTCATTGGCAGGCCCGGGCGGTCAGCCCGGACGAGGCGGCGGCCCATATCAAGAGCGGCATGAAGATTTTCGTCCACGGGGCCGCGGCCACCCCCACGCCCCTGCTCCAGGCCCTTTGCCGGCGGCGGGATCTGGAAAACGTCCGCCTTTACCACCTCCATCTTTCAGGTGAGATTCCCTTTGCTGCGCCTGAACATCAGGGACGGTTCATCTCGGTCTCCCTGTTCGTGGGCGAAGCCTTGCGCCGGCCGGTCGAAGAAGGGCGGGCCGATTTCATGCCCATCTTCCTGGCCGACATCCCCAGCCTGTTCACCTCCAGGAGGGTCCTCTTGGATGCCGCCATAGTCCAACTCTCTCCGCCGGACCGTCACGGTTTCTGCACCTTGGGCACGTCGGTGGATGCAGCCAAACCGGCCGCCGATTCGGCCCGGTTGATTATCGCCGAAATCAACGACCAAATGCCCCGCACTCACGGCAACACCGTTCTGCCCTTCGACCGGATCACTGCTTTCATCCACACCGACCGGCCTTTGATTGAACACCCCCCAGTCGGTGAGACCGAAATCGAAGCCCGCATGGGCGAAATCATCGCCGATCTGGTTGAAGACGGGGCCACCCTCCAGATGGGCGTGGGCAGCATCCCCAACGCCGTGGCCAAACGCCTTCACCACAAGCATGACTTGGGGATTCACACGGAAATGTTCTCCGGCCCGGTGGTCGACCTAGTCGAGGTCGGCGCGGTGACCAACCGCCTGAAAAAGGTCCACCCCGGCCGCCTGGTCACCAGTTTTGTCTCCGGCTCCCAGCGTCTCTTCGACTTCGTCCACGACAACCCCAAAGTCGAATTCCACCCCTGCGACCGGACCAACGACACCTCCCTCATCCGCCAGAACGACAAGGTCGTGGCCATCAACTCGGCCTTGCAGATCGACCTGACCGGGCAAGTCTGCGCCGACTCCCTGGGCCACAAAATCTACTCGGGCATCGGCGGCCAGATGGATTTTATCCACGGAGCCGCCCTGTCCCGAGGGGGCAAGCCGATTATCGCCTTGCCGTCCACCGCGGCCAAAGGGACCGTGTCGAGGATTGTCCCCGAACTCAAGCCGGGGTCCGGCGTAGTGACCACCCGGGGACATGTCCACTGGGTGGTCACCGAATTCGGCGCGGTCAATCTCCACGGCCAGACCCTTCGCGAACGAGGCGAAGCGCTCATCTCCATCGCCCACCCGGACTTCCGGGCCGAGCTGGCCCGAGCCCTGGCCGGCATCAGGCATTTTGTCCTGGGGGGATAATGATTCAGATTATTTGGACCGGGCGAAGTCGCATAGGTCCCGGAGGGGGCAGATTTCACATCTGGGTTTGCGCGACGTGCAGATTTTTCGGCCGTGGTCGATCATTTGGAAACCGAAGTCGGTCCACCTTTTTTTAGGAATCTGGTCCATCAAATCGGATTCGACCTTGACCGGGTCTTCGTGCTCGGTCAGGCCCAGCCGCCTGGAGATGCGGCCGACGTGAGTGTCCACCACCACGGCCGACTGACCGAAGGCCGCGCCCAGGACCACGTTGGCCGTTTTGCGGCCCACGCCGGGCAGTTTGACCAGTTCATCTAAGGTTTCGGGCACTCGGCCTTGATGCCGCTCGGCCAGGGCCTGGCCCAAACCTTTAATAGACTTGGCCTTGTTGCGGAAAAACCCGGTCGACCTTACGTCTTCTTCCAGGGCCGTCAAGGGGGCTTGGGCGTAATCCTCGGCCCGCCGGTACTTTTTAAACAGCTTGGCGGTGACCTGGTTGACCCGCTCATCGGTGCATTGGGCCGAAAGGATGGTGGCGACCAGAAGCTCGAGGGGATTTTTAAAATTGAGGCTGGTTTTGGCCTGGGGATATTTCCGGTCCAGGATGGCCAGTATCTTTTTTATGTCTTCTTTTTTCTTCATTCTTCTTTTTTCTTCATAAGGTTCTTTCTCGACCCGACCAGGGGCTTATTAGAAAATCATCGGGCCAGACGTTTTTCCCTCTGCTCGGTCAAAAAGCGGGCCATTTCCCTCCGGTCCAGGCAGTTTAGCAAATCATGGGCGGTCAGCCAGCCCTTGCGGGCGATATTGAGCCCGTACCGGGCGTCTAATAAACCTTCGGGCGAGTGGGCGTCGGGGCAGATCATCATTTTAAGACCCAAGGATTTGGCCCGGCGCATTTCCCGCCAGTCCAGGTCCAGCCGGTGGGGGTTGGCGTTGATCTCCACGGCCACGCCTTCTTCGGCGGCGGCGGCCAGGACGGCCGGCAAGTCCAGGGGGTAAGGTTCCCGGGCCAGCAGAAGCCGGCCGGTCGGGTGCCCTAGAATAGTGACGAAGGGATTTTGCAGCCCCCGGATCAGGCGGTCGGTCATCTCTTTTTCGGACTGGGAAAATTTGGAGTGGACCGAAGCGATGACGAAATCGAATCTGGCCAGGACTTCGTCGTCATAATCCAGGGAGCCGTCGGGCCGGATGTCGGCTTCCACGCCCCAAAACAGGCCGAAATCCGGATTTTCCCCCCGAATTTTTTCCACTTCTTCGAATTGCCGGTCCAAATCTTCGAGGCTCAGCCCGCCGGCGTAGTAGGCGCTTTGGCTGTGGTCCGAGATGCCGGCGTAGTGATAGCCCAGTTGACGGCAATGAGCGACTATTTCCCGAAGGGACATCGAGCCGTCGCTGTAGTTGGTGTGGATATGAAAGAGACCCTTGAGGTCTGAGGCCTTGACCAGCTCAGGCAGAGTCCCTTGTTCGGCCGCCTCGATTTCTCCCCAACCTTCCCGCAGCTCCGGGGGGATCAAGTGGAGGCCCAGCAGGCCGAAGACGCCGGCTTCGTCGATCACGGCCGTCGTGCGGCCGGCCTGATCAAAAAGACCGTATTCGTTCAGCTTCAGCCCACGGTCCTTGGCCCGCCGCCTCATCAGGGTGTTGTGCTCCTTGCTGCCGGTGAAATGGTGAAGGGCGAAAGGAAAGGCTTCAGCCGAAACCAGTCTCAAGTCGGCGTTCAAACCAGAGCTGAGCCGGAAGCTGAACTTGGTTTCCGCCCCGCCGGTCAGTGATTCGACCAGGTCCAGGCTTTTCAAATAACGGGCCACCTTCAACGGTTCGGTGGACACGGCCACCAGGTCCAGGTCCTTGACCACTTCCTTCAACCGACGGAAGCTCCCCGCCGTCTCGATCCGGCTGATCTCCGGACAGGCCATTAGTTTGGCCGATAATTCCCGGGCGATCGTTTCGGCCTCGGCCCAGAGGTATCGCCCGCGGTATTTTTTTAAATTTTCTATGCCGTTGAGGATGTTGGCCTGGGTGGTCGCCCCGAAGCCCTTGAGGCCGACCAGACGGTTTTCCTGGCAGGCGTATTCCAGTTGTCCGAGGTTGGTCAGGCCGAGCTGTTCATAGAGGATTTTGACTTTCTTCGGGCCCAGACCGGGCACTTGAAGCATTTCCAAGAGACCGAGCGGAAAGGAACTGCGCAGTTGATTAAGATATTCCAGCCGGCCGGTCAGGACCAGTTCGCCGATCTGGGCGGCCAGGGTCTTGCCGATCCCCCGAATCCGGCTCAAGCGGCCGCTTTTAGCCAGTTCGAGCAGATCGTCCTCTAGAGAAAGGATGGTCCGGGCGGCCTGCTGATAGGCCCGAACCTTGAAAGTGTTTTCGCCTTTCAATTCCAAGAGAACGGCCAGGTCTTCCAGGGCCTCGGCCACATCTTTGCGGTTCATGACGACCCGCCCGCATTCCAGGACGAAACATACCCTCCGGACAAGACACGCCGGCCCGAGGCGGCAGGTTGAAGCCTATTGTTCAAAGACGATCTTGTGATTGACCAGATTGATCGTTTTGATCTTGCCCTTGACGATTTTTTGTTCGCCGAAGATGCTGACCATCCGGAAGGAATTCTCGCCCTCCGGCTCGATCAGGTCTACAGCTTCCAATAAAAGCTCCTCTTGTCCGTCCTTGAAAAGGAAAGCGTTGGCTTCACACATTTTCCAGACACTCCTTGATTTTTTCGCTGACGATTTCCTCGACTAGGTGAGGCAGAGGTTCGCCGCTGAGCCCCACCAGCCTGACCCGCTCCTGGAACAGGGGCAGGAGGATTTTGGGGGCCGGGCTGGAAGTCACGGCTTCGGCCATCCGCGGGGTGACTTCGCCCATCATGGCGTTGGCCCAGGTGATGGAAATAGGGCCGACGATCAGGTCGGCCGAAGCCGCCGTCCTGACGATGGCGTTTTCTCCGGTGGCCCCACGGTTGGCCCGGGCCTTCATCATCTGGGCCGTGGCGATGGCGTTGGTCCCCAAGGCCAAAATCTCGACGGATTCACCGTAAACCTCTTTCAACCTCTTGATCAAAGCGGACCCGATGCCGCCGCCCTGACCGTCGATGACGCAGATACGTTTGCGCAATTCGGCTCCTTTCGCTTTACTCCAGCCGAGGCAAGACTATACTGCACTCAGGACGATTGGACAAGGGCGAGCCGCAATTACTAAAAGGTTTCTGGGGCGAAAAGCAGTAGGGGCCAAAAAGCTCTTGTCCTGGTAAGCATTTTGAATTAATAAAGTATTTATGACAGGAATCATAATCGTTTTATGGTTGGGCGCCTTCTTTCTGGGCGCGGTCCCTTTCGGCCTGATTCTGGCAAAATTGCGCGGCGGGGTGGACCTGAGAACCCAGGGCAGCGGCAATATCGGGGCCGCCAACGTGACCCGGACCCTGGGGGCCAAACTGGGCCTGCTGACCCTGGCTTTGGACCTGGGCAAGGGCCTGGTCCCGGTCCTGGCCGCCCTGGCCTTGTTAGGTCCAACCAGGCCGATTATCGTCGCGGGAGCCGGCTTGGCCGCCATTTTAGGCCATTTGTACTCGCCGTTTCTCGGCTTCAAGGGGGGCAAAGGCGTGGCCACGGCCTTGGGCGTTCTCTTGGCCCTGACCCCCCTGGCCGTGATTCCGGCCTTGATCGTCTTCGTCGCCGTAACGGCCAAGTGGGGCTATGTTTCGGCCGGGTCCCTTTCGGCCGCCCTGGTCGCCCCGGCGGCGGCCTTCTTATTGGGTTATGCTCCGGCTTACTGGGGCCTGGGCCTTTGTATCGCCGCCCTGGTCTTTCTACGCCACCGGGAAAATCTGGGCCGGCTGGTCCGGGGTCAAGAAAAAAAATGGCGCAAATTATAGTCCCGCCGGCCCGTCCGCCGAAAGTAAGCGGCGGCCGCTTACTTGCCCGCCAGTTTGTGGTAAATTTCCCGGATAGCCGCCACGGCCGTCGGGGCGGTGTCGAAGACGGCCTGACCTGAAAGATCGGCCTCGACCACCTCTTCGCTGTACGGAATGTGTCCGAGAATCTCGAAATCCGGCAGTCCGCGCCGGATGAACTCGGCGTCCTTTTCGTGACGGACCTTGTTGCCCACCACGGCGATGTTGGTCAGTCGCAGGTCTTTGGCCAGCCGGCGCACCGCTTCAGCCGTGTCCAAAGACCGACGGCCCGGCTCGACCACCACCAGAAGTTTGTCCACGGCCGAAGCCGTGCCGCGGCCCAAATGCTCCAGACCGGCCTCCATGTCCATGATGACCACATCATCCCTGGACAGAACCAGGTGCATAACCAGGTTTTTCAGCAGGACGCTCTCCGGGCAGACACAGCCGCCGCCGCCCTTTTTGACCCCGCCCAGGACCATGAACTTCAACCCCCCGATTTCCTTGGCTATCACTTCGGGCAGGTCGTCCACCTTGGGGTTCATCTTGAATATGGAGCCGTACTTGCCCGGCTCGGTCCCGGTCCGTTCGGCGATCAAATCCTTCATCTCCGACAGGGGCACGATGTCGTCGGGCCGGGCGAAACCCAAGGCCCCGGCCAGGTTGGCGTCCGGGTCCGCGTCGATGGCCAGAACTTTTTTGCCCTCAGCGGCGAATATCCGGGCCAGAGTCGCGGCCAGAGTGGTCTTGCCCACCCCGCCTTTTCCGCTCACCGCAATTTTCATCTCTCTCACCTCCATTGGTCGAACCGGCAGACGCGGCGCGATCCACTCTCCTGGCCCGATCCGCCTCCCACTCTCAAATCGGCCAGAGCTTTACAATCTTGGAACAAGCATATATTATGTTAATACACGTCCTGGACTGTGTCCAGGACCGAATCCGGAGAATCCGACAGGAGTTCTCCCATGCCTCGCCGCCGAACTCGAAAAAAGCCCCAAAAAAACAACTCCAAGACGCTTCAGCCCGGCCCCTTGGCTCACTGCCCCTTTCAAATCCTTAAAGGATTTAAACCCAAAGAACCGGATTTGCCTGCTGAGGCGGCGGCCGCCGGACCTGACCGGACCAAAGACGCCGTTATCGAAGACCCGGCGGCCGTGTTCCAGGCGGCCATGGCCGATGTAACCCCGCCCGCCTGGAAAAATACCAGGATCGGCGTGGTTTCCCCTCGTTTCCCTCAAGAAAACCGTCAGGTTTATTCAGAAGACCTGGAGGTCCTTCTCCAACTGGAAGACCTGGTCGAAGGCCGCAGACCGATAGACCTGATCGACTCGGACGAATACCTCGAAGGCTACGTCCGCGGCATTCACCCGGTCATCCTGGAAAAACTCCGGCAAGGCCGCTTTTCTATTCAGGCCTATCTTGATCTGCACGGACTGACCGCGGCCGAAGCCGAACAGGAAGTCAGGGAATTCATCACCCAGGCCGCGGCCTTGGGACGCCGCTGCGTCCTCCTGGTTCACGGCCGGGGTCTCAACTCCAAGGATCAGATTCCGGTGCTGAAAAAGCGCTTGGAGGCCATGCTTTTGCGCGGCCCGGTCCGCAAAAAGATTTTGGCTTTTACTTCAGCGCAGCCTCACGACGGCGGGACCGGGGCCAGTTACGTCCTGCTCAGGGCTCGAGGGATAGGTTTGAAACAAGTCTGAAGAAGTCGGCCGCTTACTCCTGGAATAAATACCGTCGCATGCTGATATTGAGCAACAAGCCGGCGGCCAGGAGGGTGACGACCATCGAGGTGCCGCCGTAGCTGACCAGAGGCAAAGGGATGCCCACCACCGGCATCAGTCCGATGACCATACATAAATTGATAAACAACTGCCAGAAGAGCAAAGCGACCACCCCCAGGGCCAGCAAGGCCCCGAACCGGTCCCGGCATTGACTGACGATCTGCAGGCCACGAAGGATTAAAAGCAGATACAAGGTTAAAAGAACAATCGACCCGGCGAATCCCCACTCCTCGGCGAAGACGGAAAAAGCGAAATCCGTGTGCTGTTCCGGTAGGAACCTGAGCTGGCTCTGAGTGCCCTTCATGAACCCCTTGCCCCAAAACTGCCCGGAGCCAACGGCTATTTTAGATTGAATAATATGGTAACCGGCTCCGCGTCGATCGACTTCCGGATTGAAAAAAGTGAAAATCCTTTGTTTCTGGTAAGATTTGAGAAACAGGCTCCAGATAAGAGGCATGGCCGTAACGACTATAAGGCCGGACACGGTGATCACACTTCGCCGGACCCGAAGAAACAGAACGACCGACAGGCAGGCGATGGCCAGATGTAAAGCGGTGCCCAAGTCGGGCTGTTGGCAAATGAGGCAGAAAGGCAGGCCGATGAGCAGGGCCGGTCCGATCAATTCTTTAATACCAAGCCCGTCAGGGTATTCCCGGCGGGAAAAATATTTGGCCAAAGCGGCTACGACGAATATTTTGACCAACTCGGCCGGCTGGAAGCGAAAAAAACCAAAGTCAATCCACCTCTGGGCCCCGGAAGTGATCCGGCCGTTGACCAGCACAACGAAAAGGAGGACCAACCCGGCGGCGTATAACCAATAAGCCCAGTCCTTGAGCAGGTGGTAGTGGAAGAAAAGGATTACCACCATGCCACCCAGCCCGAAGAGCAGCCAATAGACCTGTTTTAAATATATGGGGGCGCCCCCGGTTTGGAAACCGGCCGAAGCCGAGTAAAGGTTGAGTATCCCCAAACCGGCCAAGGCCAGGAGGAGAGAGAGGAATATCCAATCGAAGTTTTCAACGAGACGACGGTCGAACATCATGGCTAATCACCCGCTTGATCCTCGTCGGCGATTGATTGAGTCTCGGCGACCAGGGTGTGCTCGGGATGGAAAAAGGCTTCCAGAACCTGTTTGGCGATGGGCGCGGCCGCGGAACCGCCGTGACCGCTGTGCTCGGCCAGAACAGCCACGGCGATCTGAGGCCGGTCCATGGGGGCGCAGGCGACGAACCAGGCGTGATCCCTGTGTTTGTAGGGCAGATGTTCTAGCTCCTGATCCAGGCCGCTCCGGCCGATGACCTGGGCCGTCCCGGTCTTGCCTCCCACGATTATCCCTTCGAGCCTGGCCCGGCGGCCCGTTCCGCCGGGTTCATTGACCACGCCCGCCAGAGCCGCCCGGATGGCTTTAAAAATATTCGGCGGCAAATCAAGCCGGTGGGTGACTTCCGGTTCGACGGTCTTGATCACCCGGCCGTAAGAGTCGGTGATATTTTTGACCAGATGAGGCCGGTAAAGGATGCCGCCGTTAGCCGCCACGGCCGTCACTATGGCCATTTGCAGAGGTGTAACCAGATTATACCCCTGACCGATGGCCACCGAAATAGTTTCCCCCTCGTACCATGGTTCCCCAAAGCGTTTCTTTTTCCACTCGCTGGTCGGAACCAGCCCTGGTTTTTCATTGCTCAGCCCCAGGCCGGTCCGCTGCCCCAGCCCGAACATTTTGGCGTATTTGCCCAATCGATCGACGCCCAAACGACGGCCGACCTCGTAAAAGTAAACGTCACATGATTCCACTAGAGCTCGATGAAGCCTGACCGAGCCGTGCCCCCCTTTTTTCCAGCATCTAAAAGTTCGATTGCCGAAGGGATAGCCGCCGGTGCAAGTTATTGTTGTATCCGGAGTGATGACCCCTTCGGCCAAGCCGGCCGCGGCGACTACGATCTTGTAAGTGGAACCCGGCGGGTATTGTCCGCTTATGGCTCGGTTTTCCAAGGGATGCCGGGGATCGCTGCTCAGTTGCCGCCACCTTTCCCCGGAAATTCCTTCGACGAATGCGTTTTGGTTAAAGGTGGGATTGGAGGCCATGGCCAGAATTTCCCCGTTATTCGGGTCCAGAGCGACCACGGCCCCGGCGGTCTGACCCAAGGCGGCCTGGGCGGCTCTTTGAAGTCGGGCGTCGATGGTCAACTGCAGATTCTTGCCCGGAAGCGGCGGGACCTGTTTAATGATCCGCAAGACCCGGCCGGCGGCGTCGATTTCCACTATCCGCCGGCCTCGCCGGCCATGCAGGTACCGTTCCCACATCTGCTCGACGCCGCATTGCCCGATCAGGTCGCCGGGGCGGTTAAGGCCGTATTCACTCCGATTCAATTGTTCCGGGCTGATTTCGCCTAAATAACCGATGGCATGGGGGGCCAGGCGCTCCTGCAGATACCTGCGCCTGGGTTTGACCTGGATGACCACCCCGGGCAGCTCGTAGCGGTGGGTTTCCAGGGTCGACAACTGGTCCCAGTTCATATTCGACATAATCACCGCCGGCTTGAAGGAAGGCTCTTTCAAGGCGGCCTGCAATCCGTCATTAACTTCGGCCCAGGATAAGCCGATCAGTGAACAGAGCCGGCCGGCCAAGTCTTCAAGGTCGGAAACGTCCTCCCTGACCACAGCCAATTCAAAGGACGGATAATTGTCCACCAAAATTTCACCGTGGCGGTCAGTAATCAGTCCCCGGGGCGGCAGTATATCCTGAACCCTGGTCCGGTTGCTTTCCGAAAGCTGTCGGAACTCCTTGCCCCTGATGATCTGAAGATACCATAGCCGGGCGACCAGGATGAAAAACAAGCCTACAACCACGATGACCACATAGTTGAGTCGGGCGCCCAGATTCTCTTTCTCTTCAGCAAAAGGGTTGCTTGGTATTTTCACGTTTCTTCCTCAGGGGCGACCCCGGTCATAGTCCGGAGATGATCGAAGACCCAAAAGAAGATCGGTCCGACCAGGGTCGTGACCACGGTCGAGATCAAATAGACGGAAAGAGGCCCGGATCGGCACAAGGATAAAAAATCCAAGGGCTCGCCCAGGATGTAAATCAAAAACCAAGTCAGACCGCCGCCGGCCAGGGAAAAGACAAAGATGAACAACATTAGATAACCCGGCGTCTTGGGATCAAGATTTTGACGGGCATAGCGGATGGCCAGAAAAATCAGGAAAAAAACGAACGGAGTCAAGCCCAGAGTCCCGCCGCCAGCGGCGTCTTTGAGAAAACCGAGAACGGCGGCCAGGACAGCCCCTTTGAGCAAAGGAGCGATCAATCCCAGGTTTATAATTAAAAGCAGAGTTAAATCAGGATAATAACCCCACGGCAACAGCCAGGGGCTGATGGTGGTCTGAAAGACCAGCAAGATCAGACCCACGGCCAGATAGACAACGAATCCCTTAAAGGGCAAAGGCTGAATGCCGACTTCTTCCATATTTTATAAAATTCGGCTTAAACCTCGAAACGGTCCGTTTGAATTGGAATGACATCCATTTTGATCCAGGGTCAACTTCGGAAAGACTTTTAGTCATGAATCATACATGACGGACCTTGCTTCTTGTATGACAAGGAAATGAAACAACGCTCATCCTGACAGGCCAGGGTCCAGCAAGGGCGGTTTCCGGGTCAGGATGACCAGGACCTCCTCCAAAAGGTTGAAATCCACGGCCGGCGTTATCTCCACTTCCTGAAAAATATCCTGGCCCGTTTTCTTTATCCGGCAGACCGTTCCCAGGGGCAGGCCTTTGGGAAAGACGCCGCCCATGCCCGAAGTGACAATCAGGTCGCCCACGGCCAGATCGTCATTCTTCAAAACGTATTTCAACTGACAGGTCGGACCGGACCGGCCGGCCACAATCCCCCTGACCCTGGTTCTCTGAACCAAAGCGTCGACCGAACTGTTGTAGTCGATTATGAGCAAGACCTGGGCGTAATCAGGCGAAAGCGAAACGATTCTGCCGACCACGCCCAAATCGGTGACCACCGGCATGCCTTTACTCAAACCGTCCCGGCCGCCCCGATCGATGGTTATGGTTTTAAACCAGGCGTTGGGATCCCAGCCCACAATCTGAGCGCCTAGGAAAGGCAGGTCATGGGCGGCCTTGAAATTGAGGATTTCGCGTAAACGGCGATTGGCCAGGTCGGCTTCCCGGAGAGTGTCCACCTGCCGGTGGAGCCGGTTCAGGGACTTTTTCAATTGGTCATTCTCCTCCCTCAGATTGACCAGGAAAAAATACCCCCGCCATAAATCTTCGATGACCCGCGCTGAACTCATGACGAAGTTCTGGCCGGCGGCGACCATATCCAGCAAGCCCTGCTCCAGCACGGTCGGCTCCTCAGCGGTCCGGCCGGAGTGATAGGACAGGGCCACCAGGACAAGAAAAAAAAGGACGATTAAGGAGATCAGGCGCAGACGCCAGGACATTAATCCACTTCACCGGCCACAAAGATAACCAGAACCAAGTCCAGGTAGTCCAGCGGCCTATTGGATCATAACTTCCTTCAGGATAGCCAGGTTGTCCAGGGCTTTGCCCGAGCCTAAAACCACGGTTGAAAGGGGGTCTTCCGTTATGGTTATAGGCAACCCCGTCTCTTGGCGCAGAAGCTTGTCCAGATTTTTCAACAGAGCGCCTCCGCCGGTGAGCACGATGCCCTTGTCCACTATGTCGGCGGCCAGTTCCGGCGGGGTTTGTTCCAGAGCGATCCGAACGGTTTCCACGATGGTTTCAATCTGCTCGGTGATGGAAAGACGGACCTCTTCCGAGTCGATGGACAAAATCTTGGGAATGCCGGTGACGAGGTCCCGTCCTTTGACTTCTATGGTTTCAACCTGGTCGCTCGGGTAAGCCGTAGCGATGGTGGTTTTTATGATCTCCGACGTCCTCTCGCCAATCAAGAGATTGTACTTGCGCTTGATGTGCTGGAGGATGGCCTCGTCCATCTTGTCCCCGCCCACCCGGACCGACCGGCAATAGACGATGCCGGCTAAAGATATTACCGCCACTTCGGTGGTCCCGCCGCCGATGTCCACGACCATGTTGGCCGTGGGTTCGGTGATGGGCAGGCCGGCCCCGATGGCCGCAGCCATCGGTTCCTCGATCAAGTAGACTTCCCTGGCCCCGGCCGACTCGGCCGATTCCCTCACCGCCCTCTTTTCCACCTGGGTTATCCCCGAAGGAACCGAGATGATTATCCGGGGGCGCACCAAAGCTCGACGATTGTGGACTTTGCGGATAAAATGCCTGAGCATGGCTTCGGTGATTTCAAAATCGGCGATGACCCCGTCCTTCATCGGCCGAATGGCTACAATATTCCCCGGGGTCCGCCCCAGCATCTCCTTGGCCTCCCGGCCGACGGATAGAACCCTGTTGCCGCCACGCGCATCCCGACGAACCGCCACCACCGAGGGCTCCGACAGGACAATGCCTTTGCCCTTGAGGTAAACCAGTGTGTTGGCCGTCCCCAAATCAATAGCTAAGTCATTGGAAAAAAAGCCTAATAAAGGATTGACGAACATGAGGCTAAGCTCCTATATATATGCGGCCGAACTTGTCGGCCACTCTTGATGTCTTGTCGGCCTTCCGGAAATTTCGACAATATCCGCCCTCAACCTAGCAGAAAAATAAAAAGAACACAAGACCAGAAAAATTAGATGGTCGATAGCACATGATACATCGGTCATCTTAATATTGACAGGGGGCGTGGAAAGACCTGGTGGAGACAACCCGGCGATGGAGTGTCGGCCTGGAGGGCCAAGGTCGTGATGGGTAATTTTTCCGGGTATTATTGAATTATTGTATGGATGACCGGGCTCACTGGCCCAGATAAGCCGATTTGACCGCTTCGTTGTTCAGCAGGTTCCGAGCAGTGTCGTTCAGGACGATCCGGCCGTTGGCCATGATGTAGCCCCGGTGAGCCGCCTTCAGGGCCAGATTGGCGTTCTGTTCGACTAGAAAGATGGGCGTCCGGTTCTCTTCATTGATCTGCCGGACGATCTGAAAAATCAGTCTGACGATAATCGGGGCCAGGCCGAGGGAAGGTTCATCCAGGAGCATGAGTTTGGGTCTGGCCATCAAAGCCCGGGAAATAGCCAACATTTGCTGTTCCCCGCCGCTCAACGTCCCGCCGGCCTGGTGACGGCGCCGACCCAAAATGGGGAAGAGTTCGAACACGTAGTCCAAGTCCTTTTTGATCTCTCCGGCGTCCTTCCGCAGAAAAGCCCCCAGGTCCAGATTTTCCATCACGGTCAGATAGGGGAAGATGCGGCGGCCTTCAGGCACCTGGACGATGCCCAAGGCCACGATGCTGTCCGGACTTAGATCGTGGATGGGCCGGTCCATGAAAGTGATCTTCCCGGACCTCGGCGGAGCCAGCCCGGAGATGGACATCAGGGTGGTGGTTTTGCCGGCTCCATTGGCCCCCAGCAAGGTGATGACTTCCCCCGCCGACAGATTCAGGCTCACACCCTTGAGGGCCTGGATGTTACCGTAAAAGGTGTGGACGTCCCGCAGCTCAAGCATCCAGGTCCTCACCTAAATAGGCCTTGATGACGTTGGGGTCGTTCTTGATCCGGTCCGGAGGACCCTGGGCGATCATCCGGCCGTAATCCATCACGTAAATGCGGTCGGACAGGCTCATGACCAGGCTCATGTCATGCTCGATAAGCAGAATCGAAATATTTTCCTCGTCTCGAATGCGGTTGATCAATTCGTCTAACTGCCGGGTTTCGCTGATGTTCATTCCGGCGGCCGGTTCATCCAAAAGCAGAAGAAAGGGCTCGGTGGCCAGGGCCCGGACGATTTCCACCCGGCGCTGGACGCCGTAGGGCAGGTTTTTAGCCAGATCATTGACGAAGGGCTCCAGGGCGAACCTGGCCAGAAGCCGGTAAGAGTGAGTCAGGGTCTCCCTCTCTTCCCCCTGGGTCCGCCGGTCCCGCAGAACCGCTCCCAAAATCCCGGCCCGAGTCCGGCAGTGCCGGCCGATCATCACGTTTTCCAAAACGGTCAGGTTGGGGAATAGGCGGATATTCTGAAAGGTCCGGGCCAGACCCAGGGCGGTCACCTCGTTGGGCTTGCAGCCGTTGAGCCTTTGCGGTTTCCGGCCCGGCCGTCCGGCGAAAATGTCCCCGGCCGTCGGATTGTATATCCCGGTGATACAGTTGAAGATAGTCGTTTTGCCGGCCCCGTTCGGTCCGATCAAGGCTGTGATTTCTCCCGCACGCACCTCGAGGTCGACTTCCTCCAGAGCGGTCAGCCCCCCGAAACGCATGGACAAGCCCTTGATGTTCAACAATTGGTCCATCCCGGAAACCCCTAGTCTCCCCGGGGAGGCGGTTGATCATGAAATTCGTAATGACGCACGACTTTCTGGACCAAACCGCCCGGCCGGAAGACCATCATCAAAACCAGGCAGGCCCCGAAAAGGAGCATGCGGTATTCCGAAAAGGCCCGGAGGTATTCCGGCAGGAGCATGAGCACAAAGGCGGCCAAAGTCACCCCCACAATCGAACCCATGCCGCCCAGAACCACGATGCTCAAGATAATGGCCGATTCCATGAAAGTGAAACTGGCCGGGTTGACGAAAGTGGTCTTGGCCGCGAAGATGACCCCGGCCATCCCGGCCCAGGTGGCCCCCAGCCCGAAAGCGGTCAATTTGGTCCTGTGCTTGTCGATGCCCATGGCCTGACAGGCGATCTCGTCCTCACGCAAGGCCAGCCAAGCCCGGCCGATCCGGGAGTTCTGGAGACGGTTGACCACGAAAATGGTGAACAGAACCATAACCACCATCAAGTAGTAAAGGTACTTCATGGCCAGGTTCAGGTCCAGATCCAGGCCGAAAAACCCCGGCCGATCTATCCCGGCGATGCCGCTCGGGCCGTGGGAGAATTCGTTCCAGTTTTCCAGGATCAGACGGATGATCTCGCCGAAACCCAAGGTGACGATGGCCAGATAGTCCCCCCGGAGACGAAGCACGGGAAAACCGAGCAGCACCCCGAAGATCAGGGCCAATAAAGCCCCTAGGGGCAGAACGGTGTAGAAGCCTAAACTATAATGATGATTGAGCAGGGCGTAAGCGTAAGCTCCCACCGCGTAAAAGGCTACGTAGCCCAGGTCCAGGAGTCCGGCCACCCCGACCACGATGTTCAGCCCCAGGCCCAGCATCACGTAAATCAGGGCGGTGATCATGATGTTGGTCTGGTAAGTGGAAAAAATGAAAGGGAAGAGCAGGGTGAAGACCACCAGGGCGGCCAGGGCCGGCCACTTAAAACGTCGGGCCTCGATGATCCGCTGGGCTAAAGGCGGGCGCTGCGTTTCTCCGGTTTCGGCCTGTTTCCGCCCGGCCTCCCGCCGCCGGAGAAAGTACCGCCAAAGAAAGGATAAAAAGAAAACACCCAAGCCGACCAGAGCCATGTTGCGCCACCGCCATTCAATGGTCTTCTCGATGGTGTTGACCCGGATGACCATGATGGGGAAGGTTAGAAACATGAACCAAAGCGCGGCCAAGAGAGATTGTTTGATTTCCGAGGCGAGGGATAATCGCAGGCGGGGGGGCGGCATGACTGCTTTCAGACCTTTTGGGCGGTGGAACGCCCCAGGATGCCTTCGGGCCGGAAGATCAAAATCAGAACCAGCAGGATGAAGGCGAAAACGTCTTCGTAATCGCTAGAGACGTAACCGGTGGCGAAGCTCTCGGTCAAACCCAGGACCAGGCCGCCCAGGGCCGCCCCGGGCACGCTGCCGATGCCCCCGAGCACCGCCGCGGTGAAGGCCTTGATCCCGGCGATGAAGCCGATATAGAAGTTGATCTGGCCCACGTGGGAAGCGATCAAAACGCCGCCCAGGGCGGCCATGGACGAACCGATGATGAAGGTCTGGGAAATGACTTGGTTGACGTTGACCCCCAGCAGCATGGCCATGTCCTTATCCTGGGCCGTGGCCCGCATGGCTTTGCCCATTTTAGTGAATTTGATCAGAATATTCAGGCCGACCATGGCGGCAATGGTAGTGGCCACGATAATCAGCTCGGCCGAACTGATCAGGTGGGCGTATGGGTGCCAGAATTCCAGCTCAGGGATCAGAGCCGGGAAGGGCAGAAAATCGGAAGTCTGGGCCAGCAGGACGTAGTTCTGTAAGAAAATGGACATGCCGATGGCGCTGATCAGGGCGGACAAGCGGGGGGCCCGGCGGAGGGGCTTATAGGCGATTTTTTCCATGGTGAAGCCGTAGGCCGCCGAATAGATCACCGCTACGACGGCGGCTAAGACCAGTACGGCCAGGGCGTTTAGACCGTAGAAGGTCAGCACGCTGGAGACGATCAGGGCGGTGAAGGCCCCGATCATGTAAATCTCGCCGTGGGCGAAGTTGATCAGCTCGATAATGCCGTAGACCATGGTGTACCCGAGGGCGATCAGGGCGTAGATGCTGCCTCGGGTCAACCCGCCCAGAAACAATACCAGGAAATACTCCATGGCCTACAAATTTAAAACGCGGACCTCAAACAACCGCCGCCCAAGAAGTTTCAAGGGCCGGGTCGCCCCAGTCCCTGAAACTCCGCCGAACCGGGTTATTTGACCTCCACGTACACGCCGTTTTGGACCTGAAAGACGGCGAAACCCACGCCGATGGCGTCGCCCCGCTCGTCAAACTTAATCGTGCCCAAAGTCGTCTCGACAGGTTCGGTCCGCAGAGCCTTGACCAGGGCCTCGTATTCCTGGCCTCCGGTCTTTTCAATAGCGTTGAGGATGGCCTGCATGGCGGCACAGCCGTTCAGGAAGAAAGCCCCCGGGTCGGCCCCGTACTTCTTCCGGTGCCACTCAGTGGCCTCAATGGCCATGGGGTTTTTGGAGACGTCCATGGGACCGGTGGCGTAAACGCCTTCCGAGTATTCCCCGGCCACCTTGATGAAAGTGTCGTCCTTGACTCCGTCATCGGAAATGAAAGTGGTGTCCATTTTCTTTTTGCGCATGATGGCCACCAGCTTCGAGGCTTCAGGATGATATCCGCCGAAAATGAGAGCTTCGGCCCCGGCCCGATTGACCTTTTGGATGACCGCCGAGTAATCCACGGCCCCGGGGGTGATGCCTTCATAAAGCACCAGTTTGAGGTCCTTGTCTTCTTCTATGAATTTCTTGGCGAATTCGGCCAGACCCTTGCCGTAGTCCCCCTTGTCGTGCAGCACGGCGATCTTCTTCCAGCCGTTCTTCTTAGCAAAATCCACTTCCAGCCGAGCCTGGGCGTCGTCCGAAGCTATGGTCCGGAAAAAGTTGGGATATTCCCCGCTCTGGGTCAGGGCCGGATTGGTGGCCGAAGGCGATATGGAGATAACCTTGGCGTCTTTGTAAATGCTTAAAGCCGTTTTGGTGGCCCCGGAACAGACGTGGCCCATGACCACCTTGATGCCGTCGGAGACCAGCTTGGTCGCCGTGTTCGTAGCCACTTCCGGCTTGCATAAATCGTCCTCGGTGACCAGCTCGACTTTCTTCCCGTTGACGCCTCCTTTGGCATTGACCTGTTCGGCCACGTATTCCGCACCTCTTAAGGCGGACAGACCATAAGAAGCCAAGTCGCCCGAATGGGGCCCGGCCACGCCGATCCTGATGGTGTCGGCCCCAAGGGCCGTCGCCGTCAGACTCAAACAGATCACCAAAACCGCTCCCGCAGTCATCAACCATTTAGCCAGACGCATGGCTTTCACCTCCTGGAAAAGTTGCCGTAAATTAGCGAAACCGCTTTCTCAAACTAAAAAAATGTAACCTGTCCCCGGCCTTGAGTCAAGGCCGAATTGTCCTGAATTTCGCTGCTTTGGGACTGGCGGCCCTATCTTCAAGGCACGCGGCCCAGAAGCGATTTATCAGCCTGGAGTATGTATACCGGCCGCACGGCCCGGCCACTGTCCTTGAAATAATAGTCGCCGATCAGACCATGGTAGGCCTGCCCGGGGCCGTTGATCCCGTCCAGATAATTCTTGACCGCTTCAGGCCGGTCCCCGGCCTTGGTCAGGGCCTGGGCGGCCAGGCTGACCGCGTCAAAGGCCTGGACGGTCAGCCAATCCGGGAATCGGTGGTGTTGTTCCTGGAAAGTGTTAGTGAACTCCGCCAGCTTCTGGTTCGGGTTGAAGGGATCGAAAGGCAGACTGACAAAAGTCTTCTCCGACAAGCGTTCCAGGAGAGGGATGACGTCGCTCAAAGCCAGGGCGTGAATGCCCAAGAGCGTTGTTTTCAAGCCCGCCTGAACCAGGGCCTGGGCCAGGAAGACGGCCGGGCGGCCGTGGACGGCCAGGAAGACCGCATCGGGCTTGGCCGTCGCCGCTGAATCGGCCAATTTTAAAAGCTCTTTCGGGCTGTCCGGATAAACCTCGATTTCCATTTGGTGGGATTCGTCTTGCCGAAATACCCGCGCAAAGGCCTCGGCCAGGAGGCGGCCGGAGTCGGAGTCTTCATGGATGACTAAACTGTTTTTGACTTGAAGCTTGTTGCGGGCGAAACCGGCCAGGGCTTCCGCCTGGGCCGAGTCGGAGGGCATGAGCTGGTAAAACCGACCCTGGCCGATAGGCGTTACGCCGTCGCCGCTTAAGACCGGCAGTAGCACCGGCCGGGCTGATTGGAGATACAAAGGCAGGGACTTTTCGAAGCTGCCCTCGGTCAAGTGGCCGACGAGGGCCGAGACCCGCGGGTCTTTAACCAGGCGGTTTTTATCGGGCAGGGTGGAGGCCGCGGCTTCGTCCTCGATCAACAGATTGAAGGGCCGGTCGGTCCGAACCTCCCCAGCAGCCGCTTCTAAGGCCATTTCCGCGCCGATAACCAGACTTTGGCCCAAATTCTTCAGCGGTCCGCTTTGAGGCGCGATCAGGCCGATATAAAGCGGCCCCTTTTTTTCGGGGGGCGGCGGAGGCGTCGGCCTCAGCCCCCTGAGGCCATACCACAATCCGGCCGCGACGGCGGCCAGGACGACCAGAACGATCAATCCACGCAATATTTTCATCTTTCCTGCTTTTGGCGCGGCCGGAGCAAGACTCGAACCGGAACCTTGTCCAGCCCGAAGGCCTCTCGGAAACAATTAGCCAAATAACGCTGATAAGAAAAATGGACCTTTTCGGGCCGGTTGGCGAAAAGGACGAAGGTCGGCGGCCGGGTGGCCACCTGGGTGCCGTAATAGAACTTCAATCTGCGCCGCCCGACGTAAGGCGGGAGATGGGCCTGGACGGCCTGCTCCAGGACCCGGTTGACCCGGCCGGTCGAAGCCCGGAAAGAATACTGGGCGAAGACCTCGTCGATCAGGCCGAAGATGCGGCCGGTCCGGAGACCGGTCAGGGCCGAAACGGTCAGATAAGGCGCAAAGCTCAGAAACTTCATCTTCAGATCAAGAGCGGCCTTGACTCGCTTCAGCTCGGTCCGCTGGTCCTTGATCAAATCCCACTTGTTGAAGACCAGAATCAGGCCCCGCCCCCGGTCGACAGCGTACCCGGCCACGTGGGCGTCCTGATCGGTGACCCCTTCCGCCGAGTCGATCAGAAGCAAGGCCACGTCACAGCGTTCCAGGATTTTGAGGGCCCGCATGATCGAATACTTTTCCAGCTTTAGCGAAACCCGGCCCTTGCGGCGGATGCCGGCCGTATCCACCAACAGATAAGACCGGCCGCCGTGTTTCACGGTTACGTCCACCGGATCCCTGGTCGTGCCCGGGGTTTCAGCCACCAGGGTCCGGTCCTCCCCGATCAGCCGGTTGACCAAAGACGACTTGCCCACGTTGGGCCGGCCGATGACCCCGACCCGGACCCGGTCCGCGGGCGGGGCCTCTGCTTCAAGCTCAGGAAGCAGCCCGGCCAAGTGGTCGATAAAGTCCCGCACGCCGTAACCATGAGCCGCACTGACCGGCCAAACAGGCTCGACCCCCAGGGCGTAAAAATCGGACAGGGCCGTTTCCTTTTCCGGACCGTCGATCTTGTTGACCGCCAGCAGAAAAGGTCGTCCCGACCGGCGTAAAATATCCAACAGGTCCCGGTCGTGGGGGCTGAGCCCCTGGCGGCCGTCGGCCAGAAACACGGTCAGGTCGGCCTCTTCCAGGGCCATCAAGGTCTGCTCCCGCACCTGGGTCGTCAAACCTTCCTTAAGGTCCGGGTCGAAGCCTCCGGTGTCCACCAAGGTCACCGGCTTGCCCCCGATCTTGACCTGGGCGTAATTGCGGTCCCGGGTCACCCCGGGCTGATCGTCCACGATGGCCTTGTTGTAACCGACCAGCCGGTTGAACAAGGTCGACTTGCCCACATTGGGTCGGCCCACGATAGCCACCAGGGCGCTCATGAAACCAAACCCGTCAGCCCGGCCGCTTCCCGAACCAGGCGGCGCAACTTCGGCAGATAGTTCAAAGGCCCTTGGTCCAAAAGCCGGTCCAGAGAACTCAGAGCCCGGGGGATGTACCGCTCGAACCCGGTCTTGCCCTTGACCCGGCTCAAGTAACCGTAAGCGCCCAAGGCTTGGAGCAAACGGCAGACGGCCAGGTGGGGCAAGGCGGTCCGGAGATTCTCCGGATCAAATCGGCCGGTTGAAGACCGGGCCGCCATGTACCACCCCAAAATATCGGACTGTAAACCGTCGCCTAATCGGACGTAAGGGTCGTAAATGAGGCTGGCCAGATCATAGCCCGGCGGTCCCAGCCTGGCCCCTTGAAAATCGACCAGCCGGGGCCGGCCGTTTTTGATCATGATGTTTCTTGACTGAAAGTCCCGGTGCATCAAAACCGTTTCCGTTCCGGCCAGGGCCGCCTCGGCCAGGGCTCCGAACTCCCGGTTCAATCCTGGCTCGTCAACCCTCATCCCCAAATAACCCCGGATAAAAGCCGAAATGAAATAACCGGTCTCTCTCTCCAGAATCAAGGCCCGGTCATACCGCGCCGTCTGGCTGCACCAATCCGGATCAAAGCCTTGGCCGCCCCGGTCGTGCAGCTCGGCCAGGACGACGACCGTCTTTTTATATAGGTCTTCCCGGTCCCGGTCAACCGCAGACTCCGCCTCATCCTGAAGCAGAGTCGTTCCCAGGTCCTCGACCAGAGAAAACCCAAGACCCTGGTCCACGGCCAGAAATTCGGGACCAAACCGTCCCACTCGCCAGAGGTGGCGGCCGATAAGTTCATAGGCCCGGTTCTCGGCCGGGTCCGGCCCCAGGACCACCACCGCCGTTTCGTCACCGGCTCGGACGCGGAAAAAACGCCGATCCGACCCGTCCCCGGCCAGGGCTTCCCAACGCAGGGATTCCCGTCGGCCAACCGCCGGCGGCCAGGCCGTCTCGACGAACACTATCATTTTCTCGGTGGGTTGAAACATAAGGTTATCAATATTACCGCAGTGCCGCTTTTGATTCATCGGCCTCGATTAAAAATTCACCCCAAAGGTCCCGGCGGGCCACGGCCCCGTCGGCCAGAACGCTCCCGACCACTCGAACCCCGGCCGCCGCTCTCGCTCCCGGCCAGAGAACCGCATCCTTAATATAAGCCCCGGATTCAACCACGGCCCCGTCACTCAGACCGGCCCAGCCCTCGATCACCGCCCCGCTGGAAACCCTGGCTCCAGGTGCGACCAAGACCGGTCCCTCCGGCCGTCTCTGGAGAAGTTCGGCGTGAAGACCAAGATAACTTCCCGGCGTGCCCACTTCCCGCCAAGTCAGACCGTCCGCGATATAGGCCCCAGGGGGCCGGCCGTCCCCGATCAATCGTTGATAAGTGTCGATGAAGTCCGAAAAGCCCGCCGGGATTCGGCCCAAAACCTCCGGTTCGACGATCTGGACCCCGGTGTAAGCCAGAATCCGGTCCGGCCCGGACCACCGGCCCCGGAATCCCCTAATCAGGCCGTCCTGGTCCACCGCCACGTTATTGAAGGGCGAACAGTCGTGAAGCACCAGGGTGGCCGGCGGCCGGTGGGCCAAGTGAGCCGCAATCACGGGCGCTAAATCCAAGTCGGTCAGGATATCGCCGTTGATAATTACAAACGGTTCGGGCCCTAAAAAAAACTCAGCGTTTTTCATCCCGCCGCCGGTGCCCAAAATCTTTTCCTCCCGGAGGATCCGGATGTTAAGACCTGGCTCCAATCCGGCCAGGTATTGCTCCAGCCGGGCGGCCAGGTGATGGGTATTAACCACCACTTCCTTGAGGCCGTTTTCAGCCAGCCAGTCCAGGGTGTAAGCGATCAAAGGACGGCCCAGGACCGGAAACAGAGGCTTGGGTCGGACCAGACTCAAGGGCCTGGCCCTTTCCCCAAATCCCGCCGCCAGAATCATGGCCTTATTCACCCGGTTCATCACCGCCGCCACGCCTTCCCACCAAGATAATTAACCATATCACAGGCTGGAGAGAGCGGCCAATTTTTTGACGCTTGAGCTGGGAGGAGGTTAATCCATCAGTTATCGGCGGGCTGGATTTCCGGTGCGGCGGGCATGATCTTAATAAGTATAACTCTTTTTTGTCGGGCGGCTAGTTGCCTCCCACCAGGCGTTGGTAAGCCAGATTCAGTTTGATGAACTCGGCCGGATCGCCGCCCTGGTCCGGGTGGCAGGACAAGGCCAAGCGGCGGTAAAGGCGGCCCAGATCGTCCCGGCTCATCGAGCGCCACCCGGCTTCGGTCAAGTCGAACACTTTCAAGGCCTCGGCCAGGTCAGCCGTCGGAGCCGGGGAAGGCGGGCGATGAGCCCGACGGCTTCGGACGAACTCTTCGAAAAGCCGGGTCTGGGGCGAACTTTGACCGAATTCATAATCGAACCATGAAATGGCGTATCTGATCAGGTATTCCGAAAGCTTTCCCAGATCGCCCGGCGTGTCCAAAAAAGCGGGGTCTTGATTAAGGCGGCATAGTTCGGCCTCGAAGACCTCATCCAGCTTTTCAGGGTCCAGCCCCAGAGGAAAAAGTCGGGCCGCCTGGCCGGGGAACCAGCGGCCCAGGTCTAAGGCCTGGTAAACATAATGCTTTTTTTCCCGGACCTTGAGACGGAATTCGAGGGCCTGGAAATAGTACTCGGTCTCGTCACGGGACTTGTCGACCAGGACGTTGAGGAACCTGTGGGGCTGCATGAGGGTTTTCATCGAGTCCATGCGGCCGAATCGGAGCCAAAAAAGTCGACGGCGGTCGAAGAGATGGAGTCTGGCCTGGACTTTGGCCATAGCCTCCCGGGACAACCAAGTCCTTTTCCGTCGACCGAGCCGGGTCATCTGAATAACGATGCGCCGAACCTCCGGGTGGAGGAAGGCCAGCAAAACCTTTTCCAGTTCGTGGTCCACGTCGGGAACGCCCAGACCGGACAAGGTTTCGGTCAGATGTGGATCAAAGTAGAAACTGTGACCGCCGGGATAAATAATGTAATCAGCCGGATTTTCTCCGAGATCGTACAGGTCGCGCGACAGGATTCGTCCATTGCTCGGGTAGGATTCCCGCAAAATATAACGCTGCCGGCCTTTGATTTTTTTCGTGGCCAGGTACAAGGGAGACTCCTGGCAATAATATAGCACGTCTCCACCGCCCCGGCCACCTCGAAAACCCAAGCCTCACCGCCTATAATTTTTAAAAAGGGACTTGCTTGTTAAATGGTAGGCCTTAATTTTTTCTTTGCTTTAACTTATTGTAAAGTATAATAATGTTTTACTTGGTCCGCCGGAATCTGCCGGGAGCATCGAAATGGTGGTAACAAGGAAAACCCCTGTTTTCAGGGTGGATTCCCTCCAACTGAAATATTTTTTCGCCTTGAGCCTGCCCCTGCTGGCCGCCCTTTTCATTTTGATCGCCGGTTATTTTTTTCTTGAAAGCAGGTCTCGGACCGAAATTATTAAAATCAACTCGCGGGGCCATATTGATTCGTTCAGCGATTTATTCACCAGGGCTTTGACCGAGGCGGCGGCCGATTTGGTCATGCTGGCGGAAAATCACATGATTTCGCCTTTCCTGGCCGACCCTTGGGGACCGGCCCGGACGGAGTTGGCCCAGGACCTGTCGGCCTTGGTCACGGCCAAGGGGGGCATCGATCAAGCCCGGATCATCTCGCTTGAGGGCAAGGAACTCCTTCGGGTTAATCTAAAGCACGGCCGGCCCTATCTGGTCGTCCGGGAGCAGCTTCAAGATAAAAGCGGTCGAGACTACGTCATAGAGGCCCTTAAACTCGGCCGGGATCAAATCTATATTTCCCGTTTCGATCTTAATATAGAGCACGGTTTGATCGAGCAGCCCTATAAGCCCATGATTAGATTCGCGGCCGCCCTTTTCGACGACCAGGGTGTAAAGAAAGGCATACTGGTGTTGAATTATCTTGGGGAACGATTTCTGGACCTTCTCCGGGTTATTTTGAAGACCGGGCCGGGCCGGGTCATGTTCATTGACAAAGAAGGTTACTGGCTGTTCGGACCTGAACCTGAACACCTATGGGGTTTTATGTTCCCCAATAAAAAAGATATGACTTTCGGCCGTTTTTTTCCCCAGACTTGGAAAATCATCGCCGCTGAAAAAGAGGGGCAATTCATTTCTAAGGAAGGTCTGTTCACCTTCACCACGGTCCCGCCAATAGGAATCAAAGCCTTCAGATTCGTACCCCGGGAAGACCGTTTGTTGGAAACTCGCCTGGCGGCTTCTTCCAGAGCCGGGCATTGCAAAGTGATCCATCATATCCCCAAGGAGGAACTGGCCGGGTTGGTCGGGTTGTCTTTCCGCCGCCTGTTCTTCCTTTTTGGGGCCATGGCGCTGGCCGCGGTTTTAATCGCCTGGTTCACGGCCCAGGTCATGGCCGCCCGGAAGAGGGTTCAAAAGGAACTTAGGATCAAGGAAAGCGCCATCCAGTCCTCCATCAACGCCATCGTCATGACCGACTTGGCAGGACGGATCACCTACGTCAACCATGCCGCCTTGGACATGTTCGGCTACGAAGAAACCGATGAGATTCTGGGACGTTTCGCCGCCGAATATTTCAAGGACCCTGGGCTCGGCCCTAAAATCCTGGGCAAAATCAAGGGGGCGTCCAGTTGGCTTGGGGAGACGGTCGTGAGTCGGAAGGACGGCGCGGAGATCACCGTCCGGATAGCCGCCAGCCCGGTCAAAGACGAAAACGGCCAGCCTTACCGGCTCATGGCTTCCATGGTGGACATCTCCGAGCAGAAAAAAGCCGAGGCGATGCTCATGTTTCAGGCCCGCCACGACGCCTTGACCGGTCTTTACAATCGGCGTTATTTAATGGAGCGTCTGGAAACCGAGATGGGTGCGGCCAAACGTCACGGTTTTCCTTTGGCGGTCTGTCTGTGCGACTTGGACCATTTCAAGGCGGTCAACGACACTTACGGCCACCGAACCGGAGACGAAGTTTTGGCCGGGTTCGGCCGGCTGATCGCCGCAGAGATTCGGGCCCAGGATACCGCCGGACGATACGGCGGGGAAGAATTTTGCATCGTTTTTCCTTACATTTCGGCGTCGGCGGCCAAAATCAGTCTGGAGCGAATCCGGACCCTCTGGGAAAAAACGGCCTTTGAAGTGGAAGACGGCCGAAATTTTTGGGTGACGGCCTCCTTCGGTCTGGCCGAGCTCGAGGGTCCGGATATGAGCCCCAATGACCTTCTGGAAAAGGCGGATCAGGCCCTGTATCGGGCCAAGGAATCCGGACGGAATCGGGTGGTGGGGCCATGACAGGGCAAGGCCGGGACGGCGGCCGCAGGCAGGTGAGTTGGTTTCATCTACTAAAGTATGGGCCTGATATATTATGATTAAGTAACGTGTCTAGGGGGAAACTCTTTTGGGCCGAGGCAAGGATAATAAAAATATAATGGAACACGTGGTTTTGGTCACCCAGATCGGCCTGACCATGGCCGGGTCGATCCTCCTGTGTTTCGCCATAGGCTTTTATCTGGACCGCTGGCTGGGGACCAAAGGCATTTTTATGATTATTTTCCTGATTCTTGGCGTGATCGGCGGAGGGTGGACGGTCTTTCGGCAGATAACCGCGCTGGACAAGGACGGAGACCGGGACGATCATACCGGGATAGATTTGAGAAAAAAATAACATTTTTTCGGTTGACAAAGGCCGTGTCTTTGAATAATTTGTCTCTGCCTTCGAGGCCGCAGGGGTCCGAAGGGGGTGGGTGTCAATTTATGGAAGAATTGCAGCAGTTTAAAAAGTCCATTGTTTTTCAGATCCTCCTGACCGCCGCGGTGGTCTCGGCCGCCGCCCTGCTTTTTGGTTTTCTCCCTGCGGCCAAGGGTTTTGCCTTGGGCAGCCTGTTCTCTCTGGCCAATTTTTTGGTTATGACCCGGCAAGCCCCTAAGCGCCTGGGTAAAAGTTCCTCACGCGTCGGCTGGGAGAGTTATTTGAGTCTGCTGTTTCGTTTCGCTCTTTTGGGACTGCCCTTGTACCTGGCCCTAAGGCTGCCGCAGTTCCATTTCGTCTGGACGGCCCTGGGCATCTTTAATCTTCAATTTTCTATTATTATACATAACTTAGTCATCGAGCACCTGGCTTTGACTTCCAGGACGAATTTACCGAGGCGTTGAGATGGAAGAAATCACGCACGTCCCTCAATGGATTTTCACTCTAGGCGGTCTCCAGGTCACCTTGAACGCGGCCACTTTGATCAACACTTGGATGATCATGGGCCTTTTAATCGTTTTCGGTATTTTGGCCGCCAGGCAGACCAAACTGATCCCCAATCCGCTTCAAAGCCTGGCCGAGATGATGATAGGGGCCTTCGACGGACTCGTTTACGACGCGTTGGAGCTGCCTAATTCTCGCCGTTATTTTCCCCTCATCTGCGGTTTGTTCATGTTTCTGTGGCTGAGCAATATCTGGGGGGCCTTTCCCTATTTCTCCGAGCCGACCAAAGACCTCAACACGCCGCTGGGTCTGGGCATCATGGGTTTTTTCATCGCCCATTATTCCGGCATCAAGGTAAAAGGATTTAAAAATTACGCCAAAGAGTACTTTCAGCCGATTTTTTTGATGGCTCCTTTGAACATCATCGGCGAACTGGCCAAGGTCGTGTCCATTTCCTTTCGTCTTTACGGTAACATCATGGGTGGGGCGATTATTGTCATTGTGGTCAGCCACCTGATTTACAATCTGGTCCTGCCGCCGTTTCTGATCGCTTTTTTCAGTCTGTTCGTCGGGACTATTCAGGCTTTTGTTTTCACCATGTTGACCTTGGTTTATATCTCGGTGCAAATCAAATAGAACGCCAGGGCGGAAGATGATTAGTGGTATCGAATTACTAGTTGACGGCGCTTCTTATCTGGGTGCGGGTCTGTGTATAGGTTTTGGGGCAATCGGCGCGGCGGTCGGAGAAGGTTATGCGGCCGGACACGCCAATCAGGCCGCGTCCAGACTCCCGGAAAGATCGGGCGATATTATAAAAAACATGCTGATCGGTCAGGCTGTGGCTGAATCGGCCGGCATATTCGCTCTGGTCGTAGCCATGCTCCTTATGTTCATGAGTTTTCCCGAAGGGGCCATGAGCGCGACCAGTCTGATTGCCGCCGGGCTGTGCATGGGGCTGGGGGCGATCGGTTCGGGCGTCGGCTCCGGTTTTCCCGCTGGCGAAGCCTGCGAAGGCATGGCCCGGCAACCTTCGGTCATGGGCCAGATCACCACCAACATGCTTATAGGTTCAGCCGTCTGCCAGACTCCGGCCATTTTCGCCATGGTCGTTTCCTTCATGTTGATGTTTATTCCCTTCGGGGATAGATCTGTCAACCCCAATATAGCGGCGATAATGGGGGCCGGACTGTCCACCGGACTGGCGGCCATCGGTTCGGGTCTGGGCGGCGGCCTGGCCGCCGGCGGGAGTTGTCAGGCAGTGGCCCGGCAACCCTTGGCCTTAGGCCGGGTGACCACAACCATGCTGGTGGGCCAAGCGGTCAGTCAAACGCCGGCTATTTTCGGCCTTTTGATCAGCTTTGTCTTGATGTTCAAAATTTTTCCCCCCGCCGAGACCATCGTCACCGCTTCGGCCCTGCTGAGCGCCGGGGTCTGCATGGGCTTGGGCGGGATCGGTCCGGGACTAGGCAACGGGTTAGCGGCGGTAGACGCGGTGGCCTGGGTCGGCCGTAATGAAGAGGCGGCCGGAGTCTTGACTCGGATCATGCTGGTCGGCCAGGCGGTCAGCCAATCCACGGCCATTTACGCCATGGTTGTGGCCCTGGTATTGATATTCGTAGTCTAATTATATGGTTGTTCAATAAGTAAGGAGGCATTTATGGAAATTTCAGGCGCTGATTTGGTACGGGCCGCCGCCCTTTTGGGCGCTGGTTTGGCTATGGGCTTCGGAGCCATTGGACCTGGTGTCGGCGAAGGTTACGCCGCCGGTCAGGCCTGTTCGGCCATCGGCCGCAATCCTCGGGAAGCCGGTCTGCTGACCCGGACCATGCTGGTCGGTCAGGCGGTGTCCGAGTCCACCGGCATCTATTCGCTGGTCGTGGCCCTGCTTTTGATCTTCGTCGTCTAAGAGCCGGCCTCGACGGCTGAGGTCAACGGCCCATGATAAACATCAATGCGACCCTGGTGGTCCAGGTCATCAACTTCCTGGTCTTGATCTGGATTCTCAATCGGATTCTCTTCCAACCCATCTTTAAAATCATGGAAGAGCGGGAAAAGACTTTGACCGCGGCCAAGACCGAAATGGAGCGTCTGCGTCTCGAAGCGGAGCAAAAGACCAAGACCATTGAGGCGGAACTCCGCCGAGCCCGCAGGAACGAAGCCGAAAAGAGGGAACAGGTCCGCCGGGAGGCCCTGGATCAAGCCGAACAGATATTGAATCAGGCCCGGACCCAAGCCGAAGAACATGTGACCGCCATGAAACAGGAAGCGGAAAAGCAGATCAAGCAGGTCCGGCAAAGTCTTGATGAATACAAAAACGCCATTATCGAAATGGTTCTTTTCAAGATCATGGGCAGGAAGCTCTCATGAAGTCGTTGCGCGTCATATTGGTCCTAATGGTCATTCTGAGCCTGGTCCTGACTCCGGCTTTGGTTTTGGCCGCGAAACAACATGAAAAAGGGACGGACAAAGAAGGACCCAGCACGGCCAGAAAGGTCTGGGACACGGTCTGGAGGCTGATTAATTTCGGTATTCTGGCTTATTTCATCGTCAGGTACGGCCGAAAGCCGATAAAGGATTTTTTGGCCAAACACCGAAGCGAGGTGGGGGAGCGCCTGAGTCGAGCCGATGAACTGAAAGCCCAGGCAGAGGCCGAATATCAGCAGACTGAAGCCCGTATGCTCCGGATGGAAGAATTAATCGAGGAAATACGGACTTATATGAAGACCGAGGCCGAGCGGCAGCAGCAACAGATTATTGCGGATGCCGAGCAGGAATCGGCCTATATCCTCTCCGAGGCCAGAGAAAGGGCTCAAGCCAGGCTTTTGCATGCCAAAGAGTCGGTCAAGGCCGAATTGGTGGAAATGGCTTTGAATGAGGCTGAAAAGATCATCCGGGAGCGCATCAACGCCGAAGATCGCCGGCGTATAATCAAGGATTACTTAGGCCAGTTGGCTCAAACCGCCTCAGTTGCTTAGACTTTCCCGGCCTTAAGACTTTTTCCGGCGCGGCCCCAGTGGCCGCGCCTGTCTTTAGACTTAATGGATCAGGACCGGACCCATCGCCCCAGAGTATCATCCCTTTTAACTCCAGGCAATTATTCCGGATTTTGCCGCCCGGACCCGATGCGCTCCTGTTTTCGCTGCTGTCCGCCTATTAGGCCGGCCGGATGCGATTACGTCGAAGCCAATCCAGTTTTGAAACGGCAATTGGCGGAAAATACTAGAAGATTACAAGAACATCCTCCACAAGCCCGGCCCATTTCCGGGTGGAGTTGCTGGGGGCTCGGTTTCTTGGACCAAAGGCGAAACATAGTCGGTTGCCTGCTCCATCCGGCTCAAAACCATGGTCGGGACCTGCGGGACCTGACCGGGTACGGCGACAAGTGCCGTCGGGAATTGTGCCGGGAAGCCGTGGTTTTTTCGTCGCTGACACCGTCGCAGGCCGCTCTGGTCCTCGGCCTGACCGAGGGCCTGGACTCATTCACCTACTCCAGCGAGAAAAAGAATCCGGCCTTTCGATTGCTGCTTTGGGGGCCTAAGGTGATCGAGCAACTGGCCGACCTGGAGTCAAACGGTCTTTCCCGCGAAGATTATCAGGCCAAGTGGTCGATATTGGACCGGGAACTGGACCCGGCTCGGGACGGCTACCCGGTGGAATTGCTGCTGGAGCGTTACAGCCTGAAGGAATTGGCCCGGCCCGGCTTTTTGCCGAAATACCGGGCCGTCCTGGACCGATTCGTCGCCGAACATCGCCGGATCATAAGCCCGCCCTTGGACCATCGGCCTTTTGTCCACCAGGTTCCGGGCCCGGCTTCCTTGGCCCGGTTCATGCGTACGGCTCTCGGCTGGGACCGGGCCGCCCCCGGCCGGGTCCGGGCTGTCGTCCAGGCCCTGGCGGAAACAATGGCGCGTGATTTAACAGATAAGGCCTAAGCATGAGGCTGCACCTTGACTTCCTTCCGGCCGCAGATTAAAGTAATAAAAACCAATTAGGCGGGAGCGACCTTGTTCGAACACCTTTGCCGTCTAAATCCCCACTGCAGCCGGGAAGTCATGCAGTCGGTCATTTCCCTGGCCGTGGAACTGGCCAGAGAAGGTCGGGAAGGCCAGCGAATCGGGGCTTTGTTCGTCGTCGGTGATGAAGAAAGACTGTTGGCCAGGTCCAGGCCCATGATTCTGGACCCGCTTTTCTGCCATGAACGGGAGCTTTTAAGCATCCACGATCCCAATCTCCGAGAAACCCTGAAAGAACTCTCTTTGCTTGATGGAGCCTTTATCGTCTCTCAGGACGGATATGCCGTAGCCGGCTGCCGGTATTTGGACGCCGACGCCGGAGGTCTTGACCTGCCTTTGGGGCTGGGCTCCCGCCACGTGGCCGCAGCGGCTGTTACCCGGGCTGAGCCTTGTACGGCCGTGGTGGTTTCGGAGAGCGCCGTGGTCCGAGTTTTTTTCGACGGGGAGCTTGTGGCCGAGATCGTCCCGGAACTGTGGCTGCTGTCCCGGGAAATGAGCCATTTGCGCGGTCCGATTGATGAGCGCGAGTATTCCGGGGTGAAGATTTTTGCCAGCCGCAAAGTAACTGCGCCCGCCAAGGATTAGGGAATTTATGTGTGAGCATTGCCAAGCGAATATGGACATCAGGAGCCAGATGGACTTCCTGAGCCGCTACCTCGAAAAATTGGAAGCCCAGGCTGAAAAAAACCCTGATAGGGCTGATTTGGCCGAAGAGTTGACCAGGAGCAAAAATCTTTTGGCTCGATTGGAACAACAGGCGGCTGAAGAAGGTTTAGGTCGGTGAGGGAGCCGGTTTCTGCGGCTGAATACCACCGCCGGACCAAATACCGCCGCGGCGAGCTGAGCGGCCTCGGTTTGGACTGGTCCAACCAACCGTCGGTCTACAAAAAATATCCCCAGGCCGAAACCGTTCCTTTTCCTAGAGACTTGGTTCTGCCCCGGGCCGACGCCCGCCAGGTCCTGACCGGGGAACCGGCTCGGACGGATCAGCCGCCCAGTTTGCCCCTCCTGGCCGACCTCCTTTTTTTGGCCTATGGTTTTTCGGCCCGGGTGGAGCACGGCCTGGAGACCTTTCTTTACCGCTCGGCCCCTTCGGCCGGGGCTCTTTATCCCACGGAGATATACCTGGCGGCCCAAGGGGTCGAAGGTCTGGATGACGGCCTTTATCATTACAATATCATGGACTTTGCCCTCGAACGCCTGGCCGCCGGCTCTCCGCCCGGCCAAGTCCCGGCCCTGGTCCTGACCGGCCTGTTCTTCCGCAGCGCCTGGAAATACCGCGACCGAGCTTTTCGGTACTGCCTGCTGGACGCCGGGCATGTGGCTGAAAACCTGGCCCTGGTCGGCCGGGTTTTAGGCTGTTCGGGTGAATTTTCAGCGGATTTCGACGATAAAGCTCTCAACGCCTACCTTGGACTGGACCCGGACCGCGAAGCGGCCCTGGCTTTGGTCCGTCTCAAACCGGTCAATTCATTTTCTGAACCAAAAGAGACCCCTCAGCCCGAGCGCCTCCAGTCTGAGGCCATAGCTCCCCGGGAACAAGTCTTTAAGCTCATTTCCTCGGCCGTGCACCTCACTTCCCGGCCTTTAACCGGAAATCCGGTGGAAGAATCGCCCTGGCCCCAGGGCGACCTGGTCCCTTTGCCGGCTGCCGACTGGACGGGGTTTGAAGGCCCGACTTTGGTGCAAGCCTTGCAATCGAGACGGTCCCGCCGGAACTTCCGGCCCCAAAGGGTCAGTCTTCAGGAAACCGCCCGGATTCTGGACTTGATTGTCAGCCCGGACTTGGGGCGGCTGGTCAACCTTGGCTTGGTCACCAACGGGGTCCAAGGATTGGCTGACGGTTTTTATCTTCTTCAGTCCGAGCCTAGAGGGTTGGTCCGGCGGAAGGGCGGCTTTCTCAGTCCGGCCTTAGCTGAAGCCGCCCTGGACCAGGAGTGGATCGGCCGGGCCAATCTTATCCTGGTCCTGACCGCACCGCTGGAAGACCTGGAAAAAACCCTGGGTCCCCGGGCCCTGCGCCTGGCCTATCTGGCGGCGGGCCGGCTGGGCCAGCGGGCCTATCTGGCCGCCGAAACCCTGGGCTGGGGCTGTTGCGGCGTCGGGGCTTTTTTTGATGAAGAAGTCCACCGCTTGCTCGAATTGCCCCCCGGCGAGGAAGTCCTCTACCTGGCGCCCTTGGGCCCGATCAAGAAAAGGACCCACGGCGGCCGGCCCAGACCGCGGTGAAGACCGGTCAAGACCGCGGCCCGGCTATCGGGCATCCCCGGCTTAAAAATAGTAACGAACAATAAATTCGGAGCGAAAATCGTCTTGTTTTTCCCCGAACTCCGTTCCGGGCGGGCCGATGGGCGCAGTGATTTTAAAGGAGAACTCCAGGTCGGCGGCCGGGAGGTAATTCAGACCGGGCGAAAGACTGAAACTGAAATCCTGGAGATTCACGATCATGGCCGCCCAAGGCGTGAAATAAAGTATACCGCCTGGTTCCTTCTGGGAAACCTTGAAATAAAAATAGTCCCGGCCGAAATTTTTCTGGGCGTAGTACGGCCGCGTCCGGTTGGACAGATTGGTCATCACGGAGGGGTCTCGTCCAGCCAGGAACCTCGAATAAGCCGTTTCTTGATAGACGAAAAAATCCTCGATCTCGCTCTGATCGTATCCGGCTCCGTTCCGGTAATATTCAATGATAAAAGTGGTTTCTGTGGCGGTCAGGCAACGGATTCCCAGGAGAAAGCCGGTCTGGTCTTCCTCAAATGCGGTCGTCCGGCCGGCTGAATCCACCACCACCCGCCGCACCTGCTTCCGCCAGGCCAGTTCCCCATGGACTTCCAGGTTTTCCTTCAGGTTGGCGGAAAAATCCAGGCCGTAGCTGTCCGGTTGACTCGGTCCGCCGAAGTAGATCAAGTCGATATCCGTATCATAGAGCAGGAAATATAATTTGACCGCATAATTAATTTCCCCGGTTTGGCCCAGGGAAGTATTCTCCCAGTCAAACACGGGCAGGAGGACCGGGGTGACGGCTATCGTGGTCAACCCGCCGCCGGTATAGCTTTTGATGTAATCGAGGCTCAAGGCGGTGAAGCCCTCGAGATTGAGTTCCGGATCATCCGGGTCCTTGGGCCGGTTGATGAACCCGGCCGGGTTCCAGGCGTAGCCTTTGCCCCAAAGGAAGGTTTTCTTCCCGATGTCCACGGTCAAACGGGGAGAAGGGGTGATGGACAGGTAACCCTGATAGACTCGATGGGTCCATTCCTCCCCCCAGCCGGTTTGATCGTACTCGTGATGAGCGGCCAGAAAAAAACGAAACGACTCCCGACGATAACCGCCTTGCCATTCCAACAACGGACGCCATTCATTCAGGTGCTCGCGGTCGTCTTGGTTGAAAGCCTTGAGACGGTAAGGGGCCGACTCCTGGTCGAGCCGGTGGAAGATGTAAGCAAATTCCAATTTTCCGCCCAGTTCCCAGGGACTTTTTTTAGCCTCCGGAATCTCCAGATCGTATTCGCCGGCCCAGCTTAAGGAGGCCAACAGGAAGAAGACGGCCGCCGTCAATAGCGCTTTTTTCATGTTCGCTTTATCTGAGGTCCTTGATTCTGGGCAGATAGTTCAGGGTGAAGACCTCGTCGGGGAAATCCCGTTTTTTGAGGTTGGCCGAGATCATCACCGATTTGTAGCCTTTCTGTAGAGGACTTTCCGTTTCCATCACCGCCGGCCGGACCACCCCGTCGCCGATGTCCTTAGGCTCCTTGAAAGTGATGGTCTTGATCAGCAGACCCGTGGCCGCAAAGCAGTCCACCTTGGTCGGGACAAGCGCCTCCTTTAAAACCCACATTTTGAGGCGGTCATAAGCCACCTGGCCGGTCTTGGCCTTAAGGTCCAGCAGATACCGGCCGCTTTCCTCGGATAGGCCGGCCACGTCATACTCGACGCTGTAGTCCAGGCGCATGATGTCCGAATTGTTAAAGACCCCGCCCACCACCGATTGCAGACTGGTGATCCGAATGGGTTTGCCCACGCTTGGAATTAAAAGCCACATATTGTCACCCAGGCGCAGGGTGGCCCGTCCTTCTTCGCTGGCCGGGGACAGAAAATAGGTCACCACCTTGTCCTGGTCCTTCTTGAGGAACCATAAGACGAACTCTTTTTTCGAACCGTTCGGCTCGATGTTGATGAGCTTGCGGTACATCTCCAGGCTGCCGGGTTGGAGGTTTTCGTCCACCCGTTCGAGTATTTCCTGGCCGGTCAAGGCGAAAGACGAGGTCCAAGGGAGCAGGGCCGCCGCGAGAAGCGCGGCCAGGAAAATCAGTTTCTTAAACATGGTCATTCTCCTTTAAAGCCTTTTTGGGCTTAGACGTGTCGTAAGGCCTCGACCGGTTCCAGGCGGGCCGCCTTGGCCGCCGGCTGAAGGCTGGCCAGGGCTGAAATCAGGACTACAATCAGGCATACATAAATCAACTGATCCAGTTCCACCGAGGGCATGAGGGTATAGACCTTGTTGCGGCCGAAGGTCACTTCCACCCCGATCAGGTTCAGGATCCAGAGCAGGCCGGTCCCGGCCAGGGCCCCGATGACCGAACTTATCAAGCCCAGGGTCAAGCCTTCGGCCAAAAAGAGGGATAGAATCTTGCCGGGCGTGGTGCCGATGGCGGCTAGAGTCCCGATCTCCCGCACCCGCTCGTACACGCTCATGATCATGACGTTGAGCACGCTGACCAGGACCACGGCGATCAGGATGAACTTGATGAAAATGGTCATAATGTCGATCAGTTGGGCGATATTGGCGAAAGGCGACAAGTCGGCCCAGGTGTGGACCTCGAACATGGACTGTCCTTCTTTGTTCTTCAACGAGGAGACGGCTGCGGCCAGGCGGGTGAACGACTCGTCCAGGCGGTCGAAGTCTTTCAATCGGACCGCCACTTCGCTGACTTCCAGGTCCGCAAGGCGTAAAAGCACGGCGGCGTCCTGGATATGGATATAGCCGTCCCGGCCGCCCGGTCCGGTCACGCCTTCCAGAATTCCGGCCACTTTCAAGGTGATCCCGTTGACCGAACCGTCCAGGTTAGTGGCCACCAGGACCACCGTGTCGCCAGGCTTCAGGTTAAGGCCCTTGGCCAGCAGTTCGGGCGCCAGTATTTCTCCGGGCTCGATCAACGGCCCGGTCCTTCTCCCGGTGGTGATTCGCTTTCTCAGGTCCGGAACCACCCGGTCCTCCCGGTCCGGATCGACGCCGTTAAGGCGAATGCTGGTTGTGGTTTCAAAGTTGCTCAGCATCCCCCCGAATTTGATCCGCGGCGAGTAAGCCGAGACCGCCGTTTCGCCTTCGAGCGCCGTCCGGAGCTTCTCATAGGCCTTCGCCGGGATGTTCTTGTCCAGCGGCAGGTTCTCGATACTGGAGACGTAACCTTTACGGTGAACCTGCAAGTGGCCGAGCATGGAATCGGTGATCTCTCCTACCACCAGCCCTTTGAAAGATTCGCTCAACCCGCCGAACACGACCACGGCGATCACCCCTAAGGCCACCAGCAAGCCGGTCAAAAGAGACCGGCGTTTGTACCTGGTCAGATTGCGCCAAGCCAAGTGGAATATTTTCAACATAACTTCAATCCCCGTCCTTGATTACTTATCGATCAATGCGCCGTCGGACAAGTGGAAAATGGTCTCGGCTTGGTCGACGATCCGAGGATCATGCGTGGAGAAAATGAAGGTCGTCCCCAGTTCGTCCCGCATGCCTTTCATCAAGCCGATGACCATTTGGGCCGTCTTGTGGTCCAGGTTGGCCGTGGGTTCGTCGGCCAGGACCAGGGAGGGATTGGTCACCAAGGCTCTGGCCACGGCCACCCGCTGTTTCTGCCCGCCGGAAAGTTGGTCCGGGTATTTGTCCTTCTGATCGGTCATACCCACCGCTTCCAGGACCCTGGCCACCGGCGAACGCCGTTCGGACTTGGGCATACTCCTGACCATCAGTAGCGGATATTCCACGTTCTCGGCCACGGTCAGAACGGGAATCAAATTGAAACTCTGGAAGACAAAGCCCAGTTTTTCCCCTCGGAAGAGCGCGGCCTGCTTGCGGGTCAATCCTCCCACATCCTGTCCGGCCACGGTGATTGAACCCTGGCTCGGCCGGTCCAGACAGCCGATAAGATTGAGCAGGGTGGTTTTCCCGCTGCCCGAAGGCCCGATGATCGAGACAAAGGCCCCTTTTCCGATTTCGAGGGTCACATCCTTGAGGGCCTCAACCTGGACCTGGCCCATTTGGTACCTTTTGCCAACATTTCTCAATCCAACCAAAGCCATGCCCGTTCCTTCTCCAAAATTATATTTTGACCTAATTTTCTTCCCGGTGTAGGACGGTTTTGAAATTAACATTTTTTAACTTTTTATACAAGAAAAGAGAATATAGATAAAGCTGGCTTTTAACTTCAGGATTCCCCTCCCCAAGGCTCAACCATATAATTTAACAAAAAATACCTATACAATTCTCCCCAACCCCTTTAATCTGTATCTATCGAGGCGAGGGGCCGGCCTTAAGACTTCGACTATGTTTGGCAATTTTTTAAATAGCCCGGCGAAACGAGTTGCAGATTTATCCCTCGGTTGAAAAAAAAGATAGGTTGCGTTATGAAGCTTAAGAACTTGGTTATGAGCAGCGGACCGTATCGTCATAAAAATCGATTTACGCCCTGGAGGATGAACATGAAACCGGCGGATTCATTCAGCAAGTTAAAGGCGGGGTTTATATGGCTGTGTTGCCTGGCGGGCCTGTTCTGTTTGACGGGCCTGGCCGAAGCGGACGGCCCGGCCGGAACGGTCTTGACCCTGAAGGACTGCGTGAATATGGCCTTGGAGAAGAATCCGGTCATGCTTTCAGCGGAAAAAGGGATAGAGAAGGCCGAATGGCAGAAAAAACAGGCCCTGACCGGTTTTCTGCCCAAGTTCAGCGCTTCTTATTCGTTTTCCAGGCTGGATGAAGCGCCGACCATGAGTCTGCTCGGCCAGACGATCACCCGGGGGACCAGGGACAACTGGTCGTTGGACGCTTCGGTGACCCAACCGATTTTCACCGGTTTTTCCCTGCTGTCTCAATATAAGCTGGCCGAGTTGGGCTTGGACGCAGCCGAGATCGCCAAGGCCAGGACCAGGATGGACTTGATCCTTCAGGTCAAGGAGGCCTATTTCGGCGTCCTGCAGGCGGAAAAAGGGCTGGAAGTGGCCGACCAGTCGGTCAAGCAGCTCGAGGCCCATCTGGACGTGGCCAAGAATTTTTTCGACGTGGGCATGGTCCCCAAGATCGATGTGCTCCAGGCCGAGGTCAGGCTGGCTCAGGCCCTCCAGGACCGGACCGAAGCGGAAAACAGGCTGAAATACGCCCGGGCCGCCTTGAACACCCTGTTGCGGCGGGAATTGGATGCACCGGTGGTGATCGAGGACATCCTTTTATACAAGCCTTTTGACAAGGCTTTGTCCGAGTGCACCGGTCTGGCCCTTGAACGGCGGCCTGAGATAAAGGCGGCCCAGCGCCAAATCGACATCAACCAACAGAATGTGCGATTAGCCCAGGCCGGGTACTATCCGACCGTGGCCCTCAGTTACAATCAGACCCAGGCCGGAGATACCTGGGCCGTGGACGGGAGTCCTTACCATGAAGCCCATTCGTGGAATGTGGTGGCTGTGGCTTCGTGGGATTTTTGGGAATGGGGCCGGACCCGGGACGAGGTCCAGGCCAGTCGGACCGAAGTCTCCAGGGCTGAATACGCCCTGACCCAGGTCCAGGACGCCGTCCGGTTGGAAGTCAAAGAGAGTTTTTTGAACCTGGAAGCGGCCGCCAAGAACATCTTTGTAGCCCAAAAAGCCGTGGAGCAAGCCCAGGAGAACTACCGGATGAGCGTGGAGAGGTACCGGGAGCAGGTAGCCACGACCACTGAGGTCACGGACGCCGAGACCTTGCTGACCACGGCCAGGTCCAACCGGTACCGGGCCTTGTATCAGTACAATCTGGCCTGGGCCGCCCTGGAGCGGGCCATGGGCCTGGACAACGGGGTGAGGCCTTAACCAGGAACAAACTTTTGACCGGTGAGACGTGCTGGGGGATTTTTCGGGGTCTTCATCAGTTAACCGGTGGTTTAAGCAAGATTTTTGTTGCCGAGGCTTTGGGGGCTTGTTATGTTAAGCCCTGAGGCTTAACGTCGTCTCATGATCAAGATGTTCGATGTTACCAAGGTTTACCCGAACGGACCAGCCGCCTTGGCCGGGGTGAGCCTGGAAGTGAGTAAGGGCCAGTTTGTTTTTTTGGCCGGGCCGAGCGGAGCAGGTAAAACGACCCTGATCAGGCTGATTCTTTGTGAGGAAAGGGTGACCGGCGGTCAGATTCTGGTCGACGGTATGAATCTGAGACGGATGCCGGCCCGGCGGATTCCGGCCCTCCGCCGGAAAATCGGGGTGATTTTTCAGGATTTCAAACTGATTCCGACCAGGACGGTTTTTCAGAACGTGGCCTTGCGTTTGGAGATCGAGGGGGCCAAGCCCGGTTATATCGCCAAGAAAGTGCGGTATATATTGAAGCGGGTCGGTTTGGAAGGCCGAGACCAGGCCTATCCGCTTCAGCTTTCCGGAGGCGAACAGCAGCGGGTGGCCATCGCCCGGGCCATGATCGGCGATCCCTTGATCATCCTGGCCGACGAACCCACGGGCAACTTGGACCTTGGCTTGGCCATGAGCATAATCCGGCTGCTGGAAGAGATAAACCGGAACGGAGCCACCGTCATCACGGCCACCCATAATCAAGAGATTCTGGCGGAGACCCGGCATCCCATAATTTATTTGGATCGAGGGCGGCGGGTTTCCTGAGCGGGGTGTTTTTGCACAGGCTGGTTTACTTCATCCGGGCGGCCCTGAACAACATTTCCCAGAACCTTTTGGTCAATCTGGTCTCCACGGGGACTATCGCCATCGCCCTTTTGATCTTGAGCGGTTTTTTTTTGGTTCAGGTCAATCTGCAGAATGTGATCCGGGCTTCGGCTCAAGACCTGGCCGTGACGGTTTATTTAAAGGACGGACTCAGCCCCGCAGCTTTGGACCGTTTGAAGAAAGAAGCGGCCGGTCTGGCCGGGACGGCTTCTCTGCGGTACGTCTCGAAAGAGGAAGCCCTGGCCGAATTGAAAAGCCGGCTGGGCGACCAGGGCGCCTTGCTCGAAGGTCTGGAAGAGAACCCGCTGCCTGCCTCCCTGGAGTTGACCTTAAACCCCGAATTTGGCGACAAGGAGGCGGTCAAAAAAATCAGAAATAAGCTCCAAAGATTGGAAGGTGTGGACGACGTGGTCTACGCCTGGGACTGGGCCGAAAAACTGGCGGTCTTCGTCGATTTCGTTAGGCTGGCCAGCCTGGTGGTCGGAGGGCTCCTGTTTCTGGCCGTGGTCTTCATCATTGCCAACACGATCAGGCTGACCGTGTTGGCCCGCCGGGAGGAACTCTACATCATGCGCCTGATGGGGGCGTCGGAAAGCTTCATCCGGCTTCCCTTTTTAATCGAAGGGGTGCTCCAGGGGTTTTTCGGGGCCCTGGCCGCTTTGGCCGGCCTGCTGGTCTTTTATTACGCCTTGGTGGCCCAGATCGAACTGCCTTTCGGATTGGCTCAGGTCAAACTGATTTTTTTGCCTCCGTTCCTGTCCTGGTTTCTGGTGGCCGCGGGCGCGGTTTTGGGTTTTCTAGGCACTCTGATATCCTTGGGGAGATTCATTGAGACATGAAGCTTTGCCGGCCAGGAAAAACATGGCCGGTTCAGGCCTTGATCGTCATTCTGCTGATAGGCCTGACTCATCCCGGCCAGACCGTCTCAGCCCAGGGCGAAGAACAGCGGGAGATCAAGGCGGCCGAACAGGAAGAACGCCTCATCCTGAGCGAACTGGAGGTTATCGAGAAACAGATCAGCCAGATCGAAGACCGGCTGGTCCGGATTGAAGCAGACCTCAAGGCGGTGCAAAAACACGTGGTCCGGACGGAAGAAGAAACGGGAAAAATCGAGCGCCGGGCCGCTGAATTGAAAAATTACCTGGGCCGAAGGCTGGCGGCGATCTATCGTCTCCGTGACGGCGGCCTGCTTCAGGTTTTACTGAGGGCCGAGTCCGTGGGGGATATGTTTCACGCCTATCGTTACCTGCGGGCCGTGCTGGAGCGGGACCGGCGGGCTTTAGAGGAATATGGACAAAGACAGCGCGAGCTGGCCCGGCAAGCCTCTCAGCTTAAGGCTGATCAGGCCATGCTTTACCGGCTGATGACGGAAATAAGGTCCGAGAAAGAAAAGCTGGAGGCGGCCAGAAGAAAGAAGACGGCCCTGCTGATGAAAGTCCATCAGCGCAAGGAGTTATACTTGGCCTTGGTTCGCTCCCGGGAAGAATCACGGGAGCGCTTTATCAAAGAAGTGATTATTAAGCCGGACCAGGAGACTGAGCCGTCCGAACCGCCTTCGACCGAGGGGCCTAGGCCGACCTGGCCTGATTTCGCCGGATTGAAGGGCCGCATCCCCCGGCCGGTTCAGGGAAAGATCACGGGCCAATTCGGACGAAATCCCGGCCCTTTTAACACTTCCATTGTTCGTCACGGCCTGGTTTTTCAGACCGAGGCCGGTGCACCGGTCAAGGCCGTGCTTGACGGCCAGGTTCTATACGTAGGCTGGCTCAGGGGCTACGGCAACATCATTATTTTGAATCATGGCCAACGGTACTATACTTTGACCGGCGGGCTGGCCGGTCTGCGGCATCGGGTCGGGCAATGGGTCCGGGAGGGCGAAGTATTGGGTCAGGCGCCTCAAGGTGGCAATTCGACAAAAAAAGACATATACTTTGAAATCAGACACTGCGGCCAAGCGGTGGACCCAGCCCAATGGCTGGGAGACCATCCGGCCGGGTGAGTCTATATTCAGGAGAATCCAAGGATGCAGATTAACAAAAAAATGGGGAAAATGCTGACGGCCTTGGCCTTAGCGGTCCTGACGGCCGTGCCGGTTTGGGGCTGGGCGGCCGACCAGGATGAGACTTACGCCAGGATCAAGATCTTCAGCCTGGTTCTACATGAGATTCAGGACAAGTACGTCGAGGATCAGAAAGCCAAGGACCTGATTTACGGGGCGATCAAGGGCATGGTCCAGACGCTGGACCCCCATTCTTCCTTTTTGACCCCTGAGGAACTAAAAGATTTCCAGGTCGAGACCCGGGGGAGTTTCACCGGGGTGGGCATTGAGATCACCCTCAAAGACGGGGTCTTGACCGTGGTTTCGCCCATCGAGGACACGCCGGCCTTCAAAGCCGGGGTTCAATCCGGGGACAAAATCGTCAAGATAGACGGCAAATCGACCAAGGACATGACCCTGATGGACGCGGTCCGCAGCATCCGCGGTCCCAAAGGCACCGCCGTGGTTTTGACCTTGTCCAGAGGGGACGAAGAAAAATTGATCGAGGTCTCGATTATCCGGGAGATCATCCCATTGCGGAGCGTCCGCTACGAGGTGCTCGAGCCGGGCTACGGCTACTTGAGGATCAGTAACTTCCAGGGCGACACGGCCCTGAAGACCAAAGAAGCCCTGGAAGCCCTCCAGACCGGACCCAAACCCCTAAAGGGTCTTGTTTTGGACCTCAGGAATAATCCGGGCGGTCTGCTGGACCAGTCCGTCCAGGTCTCCGATCTGTTCCTCAAAGATGGAGTGATCGTTTACACCAAAGGCAAGATCGAGGACCAGAACATGGAATTTCAGGCCCATAAGGATTTAGCGGCCAAAAATTATCCGATCGTGGTCCTGGTCAACGAAGGCAGCGCCAGCGCTTCGGAAATCGTGGCCGGGGCCCTCCAGGACCAGAAGCGAGCGCTCTTGGTCGGGGCCAAGACTTTCGGCAAGGGCTCGGTGCAGACCATCATCCCCTTGCCTGACGGCTCGGGCCTCCGGTTGACCACGGCCCGCTATTACACCCCCTCCGGCCGGTCGATCCAGGCTACGGGCATAGAACCGGATGTGGTCGTCCCCAGCCGTTTCGCTCAGGATCGGAAGATCATCCGGGAGAAAGATTTGGAACATCACTTGTTTGGCGAGAACGAGATTCAGGATCAGGATGAAGAGCCGGCGGAAGCCCCGAGCAGCACCGAGAAAGAGGCCAAACCTCCAACCGAGACAAAAGAGCCGAAACGGCTTGAAGAAATGACTTTAGAGGAGCGTCTGGCCGCCGATCCTCAACTGAAAAAAGCTTTGGAACTGTTAAAAACAGGACAGGTGACGGCCCTGTTGAAAGCGGTCAAGAAAGCTGATTGATGGCCGCCCGCGCCAAGGGGGGCCGGACTAAAACCAAGTCCCCGGAGTCGAACAAAGCCGGCAGAAAAAAGAAATCCCCGGCCCAATCCGCCGGCGCCAAAGAGAAAAAAAAGAAAAAGACCGGCGTGGGGGCTGACAAAAAACCTTATCTGCTGGGGTTGAGCCTGGGGTTGTTGATAGGGTGTCTGGGTGCGGTTTTGGTTTTGTATGCGCCGCAAGCCGTCAAGCCCCCGGCGGCCCCGAAAAAAGAGGCGGTCCGTCAAACTTCCTCAGACCAACCCGAGCCCGCTAAGATCATTTACGAAGAGAACCGGATTCTGGAACGCCGGATCAAGCAGTTGGACCGGGCCATTTACGGGGTGTTCCGCGACTTGGGCCTGCCCGAGGAAAACGTCCGTTTTCTTCGGGTCACTCCGGCGACCAGGGGCGATCGGGAATGGGATCACACCTTGATCGAGGTCCTCCTGACCAAAAGTCAGGACCTTCAAGCCATGATCGCCGCGCTCGAAACCGCCCTGGGCCGGGTTGATTCGGAGTCCCGGCCCAGGCTGTCCGTGGCCAAGACCGGCGCGGGAGCTGCAGTCAAGATTTTTTATGATGATATTGAGACCCATGCTCTGCGTTTGAGGGCCGGACCGGAGGCCGGGGCCTCCGCTGGGCCGGTCGGTCCGGAGCCGGCTCAAGACCGTCCGCGACTGGCCATCGTCATCGACGATTTCGGCCTTAGCTCGGCTCAGGCTCAATGTTTTCTGAACCTGGATTTTCCGGTGACTTTTTCCATACTGCCGTTTTTGCCTCATGGCCAAGAAATAGCCCGGCAGGCTCATGACCAGGGACGCGAGGTCTTGCTTCATATGCCCATGGAACCGGCTCATTGGCCTCAGGTCGAGGCCGGTCCGGGCTGTCTGCTGGTGGCCATGGACCGGGCCGAGATCGAGACCGGCCTTGACCGGGCCCTGGAGACCTTGCCCGAAGCGGCCGGAGTCAATAACCACATGGGCTCTCGGTTCACGGAAGACCGGGAACGTATGGGTTGGGTCTTGACCGAGATCGGGAAACGAGGATTGTTCTTTCTGGACAGCCGGACCAGCATGCGTTCTCAGGCTTATGCCGAAGCCAGACGCTTAGGCGTGAGGGCCGCTCAGAGAAGCATCTTCCTGGATAACGTCCAAGACCCGGAAGCCATTCGGGTCCAATTGAGGAAATTGGTGGCCAAGGCCAGAGACAGCGGCCAGGCCGTCGGCATCGGTCATGTTTATCCTGTAACTTGCCAAGTTTTAAAAAACGAGTATAATTATCTAAAAACAAATGTAAATCTCGTCCGGGTCTCCGATCTGGTCCAGTGAGACAAAATATGGCTTCCGAATCCGAACCACAGTCTTCCATAATCCGCGCCGATAAACCCCGCTTTCTGACCCAGGTCAGGTTCGAGGATTTCGACTTGCCGCCTGAAGTTTTGGCGGGCCTGGCCGATGCCGGTTTTGTTTATTGCACGCCGATCCAAGCTCAAGTTTTGCCCATGTCCCTGACCGGCCGCGACGTGGCCGGTCAGGCCCAAACCGGGACAGGTAAAACTGCAGCTTTCCTGGTGACCATCTTCACCCGTCTGCTCAGACTGCCGGACCGGGCCGGTCCGGCGCAGGCCGAAACCAAGCCCGGACCGCCCTCGGCCCTGATCGTGGCTCCGACCAGGGAACTGGCTCTCCAGATTTATCATGACGCCGAGGTCTTGGGGCGGCATACCGGCTTGACTCTGGCCCAGGTCGTCGGCGGGATCGATTACCGCAAGCAGGCCGAGGTGCTTCGCCGGGGGGCGGACATAGTCATTTGCACTCCCGGCCGGATCATCGACTATTTCAAACAGGGGGTCTTCAAAACCACGGGAATCAAGGCCCTGGTCATCGACGAGGCCGACCGGCTTTTTGACCTGGGCTTCACCAAGGACATGCGCTACATTCTGAAAAAACTGCCTCACTATGAAAAGCGCCAGTCCATGCTTTTTTCAGCCACCCTGTCCTACCGCGTGCTGGAACTTACTTATGACTACATGAACCTGCCAGAGTTCATTTCGGTCACGCCCGAAGAGGTGACCGTCGACGGCATCGAGCAGTCCTTGATTCACGTAGGCCGGGAAGAAAAGCTGTCCCTGCTTCTAGGCCTGCTCGACCGGGAAGAATGGAGTCGGGTCCTCATTTTTGTCAACACCAAAGCCGGGGTGGAATGGCTGGCCGCAAAGCTCAGAGGCAACGGGCTCCCGGCCGAAGGAATCACCGGCGACATACCCCAGCCCAAGCGTTTGAAGCTGATGGAGAGGTTCAAGAGCGGCCGGGTCAAGATTCTGGTGGCTACGGACGTGGCTTCTCGGGGCATTCACGTCGAGGACATCACTCACGTCATCAATTATGATCTGCCCCAGGACGTGGAGAACTATGTGCACCGGATCGGCCGAACGGCCAGAGCCGGCAAGACCGGCCGGGCCATAAGCCTGGCCTGTGAAGAATACGTCTTTCATCTCGAACCGCTGGAAGAGTTCCTGGGCCGCAGGATTCCGGTGGTCTGGCCGGAAGAGGATTGGTTCAAAGAGGACCGGAGCGGCCCCGTCTCGATATATTCGAGGGACCGCCGCAGGTCAGGACCCGAGCGACCGAGGCGAGAGGTTCCGGGCAAACGGGAGCAACGGCCTGACCGAAGGAAGGCGGCCGAAAATAATGGACGTCCGAAAGCGGCCAGGGTGTCCAAACCGGGGGGCATCTTCGGCTTGTCGCCGAGATTAAAAGACAAGGAAGAAAGCGAAGCGAAAGCCGAAGCCGAAATCGAACCGCGGCCCAAGAAGAAGAGAAGAAGTCGGCGGAAGAAAAAGAAGGGGCCCGAGGGCTCGGGGCCTCAACCGGCCGATGAGTAAAACTGCCTAAATTCGTTTTCGTATCTGGCCAGGTGGCCCTGATCGCGGAAGCTGAAATAGTCCTGGCCCCTGCCGATGATCAGGTGATCGATCACTTTCATTTCCACCAACAGGGCGGCGTGGACCAGGTGACGGGTCAGGCGGTAATCCTCGGGGGAAGGCCTGGTCTGGCCGGAGGGGTGATTATGGACGAAGACCAGGCCGGCGGCCTGGTGGATCAGGGCCCGTTCGATCAGTTCCCGGGGATGGACCGCGGCCCCGCTCACCGTGCCCCGGCTGACGTCTTCCAGGGCCAGGACGGCGTTGGCCCCGTTGAGGAATATGACTTTGAAGATTTCCTTGGTCAGATTTTCCAAATGGTGCCGCAGGTACTCGTAGACTTTTTTTGACGAAGACAGATAGACCTGACCGACCAGACGCTGTTCCAGGTACCGTCCGGATACGGCGTGAATGAACTTGATAGCGATGGGATTGTTGGGACCCAGTCCGTTGATCTCGGCCAAGTCAGCCAGATCGGCCTCGAAAACGGCCCGGATCGAGCCGAACTTCTTAAGCAGGCTCCGGGCCGCCTGTTTGCAGTCCCGCCGGGGCGTGCCGAAGGTCAAAAGCAGCTCGATGATTTCCTCGTCGGTGAACTTGTCCAGCCCGTGTTCGAGGAATTTTTGCCTGAGGCGCTGCCGGTGACCGGCCCGAAGGTCTTCGTTTCCAGCCACGGCCGGTCAGGCCCAGACCCCGGCCGCCGGGGTGCGGCAGTCAGGGCAGGCCCCTTGGCGGAGATGGTTGGCCGAGATGGAGAAGCCGACCCGGTCGATGAGCAGTCGGCCGCAATGGTGACAATAAGTCTTTTCCCCATCGTCGCCCCAGACGTTGCCGGAGTAAACGTAATAGAGGCCGGCTTTGAGGCCGATTGCCCGGGCTTTCCGGATCGAATCCGTCGGGGTGGGTCCGATGTCGGTCAAGCGGTAAGTCGGATGAAAGCGGCTGATGTGCCAGGGCATGGCCGGATCCACCCCGGCCAGCCACTCGGCCATGGCCTCGAGTTCCTTTTCTCCGTCATTCCAGCCCGGAATCAATAAAGTAGTCACTTCCACCCACACGCCCTGGGCCTTCATCCGGGCAATGCTCTCCTTGACCGGTTCGAGCCGGGCCTGACACAGTTTTTTGTAAAAATCATCAGTGAAGGCCTTGAGGTCCACGTTGGCCGCATGGAGGTCCGCGCCGATGAGGTCCAGGGCCGCCGCGGACATGTAGCCGTTGGTGACGAAGACGTTTTTAAGGCCGGCCTGGGTGGCGATTCGGGCCGTATCCAGGGCGTATTCGAAATAGATGGTCGGTTCGGTGTAAGTATAGGAGATGGAGGCGACTCGGTTGCGCCGGGCCTGGGCGACCACTTCAGCCGGGGGCAGGTCCCGGCCCATGATCCGGCCGTCTTCCCGGGGCATCTGGGAAATGTCGTGATTCTGGCAAAAAGAGCAGGCGAAGTTGCAGCCGACCGTGGCGATGGACATGGAATAAGTGCCGGGTTGAAAGTGGAAGAGGGGCTTCTTTTCGATGGGGTCCAGGTTGGCCGAAACGGCCCGGCCGTAAACCAGGGTCATCAGCCGGCCGCCTTGGTTGAGGCGGACGCCGCAGATGCCGGTCTGGTCCGGCTTGATCAGGCACTGGTGGGCGCAGAGGCGGCAGCGGACCCGGCCTTCTTCCAAAGTTTCGTATAACAAGGCTTCCTTCATCTTTATCGTGCTCCTAAAACTTCGGAGCCTGGAGCCCGGCGGGCCGGGTCGCAAACCGTGGGGCTGGGAGTGGGCGCGGGTTTCCCGACCAGTTTCAAGGAGGTCTTAACCGGCAGGTTGATGGTCCGGAAAGTGTAAGGGAGATCGGCGACCAGGCCCAGGAAGGCCCCGAAGGGGTTCTTCTGAATCACAGGTTGCTCTTCGATAGGCCAGGCCCGGCTGGAAAGACTGGGCGGCAGAATCTGGACCGTGGCCCAATGAATTTCAGCCGGTCCGGCCAGCGTCCTGGTCAGTTTTTGCAGCTCCCACAAGGAAAAGAAACGGGCCTGATTGTACAGGCTGTCCTTGAACAGACCTTTGACCCGTCGGCCCATGGCGGTCAGAGACAGGCGATTGAGCACGCCGATAAAGACGCGGCTGCGGGCCACCCTGACCGCTTCGGCCAGGGCCGCTTCCGGATCGTCGACGAATTCCAGACAGGTGATCAGGGTGACGATATCGAACTCGTTGTCTTCAAAAGGCAAATCCTCAGCCCGGCCGGGGACCAGGTCGGCCCGGCGGTCCAGACGGGTCCGGGCCAAGTCGAGCATGGCCGGAGAAGGGTCCAGGCCGGTCACTTCCAGGCCGCGGCCCATGAACATCTTAAGATGGAGGCCGGAGCCGCAGCCCACGTCCAGGAGGCGCTCCCTGGGCCGGGGCTTCAAGAGGCGAAGGATCAACTCCTGCTGCAAGCGCAGTGAGGCTTGGCCGGTTTTGGTCCTGAACCAGGCTTCCTGGCTTTCCGCAGCCCTCTGGTCAAAGACGTAACCCACACCGATCTCCTAAATTCAAAATTGCCGGCGACCCGATCCCGTCCGCTGACGGGTCATGGTAAGAAAGAAACTCCTCACCTCCTCAAAATTCGTCCTTGAACACGGCCCCCGTGGCCCCGGAGGTGACCATCTGGGCGTACCGATAGGCGTAGCCTTCCTTGATCTTCGGTTCCAGAGGCTTCCACTGGGCCCGCCGCCTTTCCAGTTCGTCTTCCCCCACCTCCAAGGTGATGGTCTTGGCCGGGATGTCAATGGAGATACGATCGCCTTCCTTGACCAGGGCGATGGGTCCGCCCAGGGCCGCTTCCGGGGAGACGTGCCCGATGGCCGCGCCCTGGGTGCCCCCGGAAAAACGGCCGTCGGTGATCAAAGCCACGCCGGCCCCCAAGCCCATGCCGACGATGCTGCTGGTCGGGGTGAGCATCTCCCGCATGCCCGGCCCGCCCCGAGGACCTTCATACCTGATGACCACCACGTCGCCGGCCTTGATCTTGCCGTCAAGAATCGCGGCGGAGGCCTCCTCTTCGGAATCGAAGACCCGGGCCCGGCCCCGGCTTCGGAGCATCTCGTCGGCCACGGCCGACTGCTTGACCACGGCCCCGTCCGGGGCCAGGTTGCCCCGCAGGATGGCGATGCCGCCTTCCCGGTGATAAGGGGAGCCGATCTCGCGGATAACCGCCCGATTCAGGACCTTGGCCCCCTTGAGGGCGGCCTTTAACTTGGCTCCGGTGGCGGTCAAAACTTCAGGATCGACCAGTTCGGCTCTGGCCAATTCGGCCATGACCGCCATGACTCCGCCGGCCTGGTCCAGGTCCTGGAGATGATGGGGGCCGCCGGGCGAGAGGCTGACCAGGTGGGGCGTCCGGGCGCTGACTTGGTTGAAAAGGTCGAGGTCCAGCGTCAGTCCCGCTTCATGGGCCAAGGCCGGGACGTGCAGGACCGTGTTGGTCGAACAGCCCAGGGCCATGTCCACCGCGATGGCGTTCATAAAGGCGGCCTTGGTGGCGATGTCCCGGGGCCGGATATTTTTCTTGACCAGCTTAATGACCGCCTGGCCAGCCTCCTTGGCCAGCCTGATCCTGGCCGCGCTGACGGCCGGAATGGTCCCGTTGCCCGGCAGGCCCAGGCCGACGGCTTCGGTCAGGCAGTTCATGGAATTGGCCGTGAACATGCCCGAGCAGGAGCCGCAGCCGGGACAAGCCGCGTCTTCAAGGCGGCAGATGTCCCGCTCCGACATCTTGCCGGACTTGACCCGGCCGATGCTTTCGAACACGGTGATCAGGTCCACCTCCCGGCCCTCGAACAAACCGGCCAGCATGGGACCGCCGGACACGGCGATGGTCGGGATATTGAGGCGCAGGGCGGCCATGAGCATGCCGGGGATGATCTTGTCGCAGTTGGGGATCAAAACCAGGCCGTCGAAGGGATGGGCCCGGGCCATGACTTCGACCGAATCCGCGATTAGTTCACGGCTGGCCAGCGAGTATTTCATGCCCTCGTGGTTCATGGCGATGCCGTCGCAGACGCCGATGGTGGAAAACTCGATGGGCGTGCCCCCGGCCATGCGCACCCCGGCTTTGACCGCTTCGGCGATCTTGTCCAGGTTGATGTGGCCCGGGATGATCTCGTTCTTGGAATTGGCCAGGCCGATGATGGGCCGGGCCAGTTCTTCGTCGGTATAGCCCATGGCCTTGAACAGGGAACGGTGGGGGGCCTTTTCCAGACCTTTCTTCATAACGTCGCTTCTCATGGGAAACTCCAGATGATCGAATTCAGTAAACAGTGTACTCCGGGTAGACCAACACCTCAAGCTTGGCCCATTAGAATAAAAATTCTTTTAAGTTTCAAGAGATAATTTGAACGGCCCCGGCGGTTTCGGAAGATTCAGCCGGTCAAAACCCGGACTCCAGTCCCGAACCGCCTCTATCCGCCGCCCCAAATAATGTCCACATTATAGGCTTTAAACTGGGGATCGGCGGTCAGGACCGGAAAACCTTCGATCCGGGACTGGGAAATGATCAACCGGTCGAAGGGATCACGATGATGGAAGGGCAGGCCGGCCGTGTGAAGGGCGTGAATATGTTCGACGGCCAATTTGGAAATGGCGTCCCTGGCCAATCGTTTGGGGACGAATTGTTCCGGCGGTTCCGGGAGGTCCAGTTTACCGAGTGCGTATTTAATGGCGATTTCCCAGGAGCTGGCCGCCGAAAGAAAGATTTGATTGCCGCGGTCCGCAATTTGATCTCGGGCGTAATCCCTTAATCTCTCCGGCTCGCTGATCCACCAGAGCCAGCATTGGGTGTCCAACAGGATGTTCATGGCTCAAAGTCGGCCGATATTTCGGGAGGCAATGAATTAAAGTCCTCGGGCGTCTTGACCAGGCCTCGGTCCAGACCCGGGACGCGGTTTTTTTGTTCCCGGTCCCAGGGGACCAGCCGGGCCACGGGTTTGCCCGCCTTGGAGATGACAATCTCCTCTCCTGCTTGCACCCGGGCCAACAGCCGGGAAAAATGGGTCTTGGCCTGATGCACGTTTATTTCACTCATCACCTTACCCCTCGTGGAAATCGGTTTTATAATATTATCGACTAAGTCTATGACTAAGTCAAGATGACCCATATATTTCTTCCCAGCCGGGAAAATCCTTCTCGCTGTTGACGTCCCTTAATTACAAGTACTAGCTCCCCCCGCTCTGCTGTGGGATAATTGCGAAACTGACTGAACCTCATGCCGGTCCCCTTGACATTCATGGCGATAAAAAGTTAATCTTGTTTAAAAAAATCAGGTCAGACACTCCTGGAGCCAAGCCGGAGTTCGGCCGTTCGAGGAGAAAGACAAATGGAGGAAGCATCGGTGAAGGATATAATCCTGGAGGCTCGGCCTCATCACTTGCTGTGCGTGCCGTTCACCAAGGTCAGTCCTGAGGGCCGAGGAGAAAAATTTAATGCCATAAATTCTTTTTACAAAAAAACCATCCTGGAGACGCCCAAGGGCTTCATCAGGATAGTCGAAGGCGTGGACCGCCTTTGTCAGGAATGTCCTTATCTTCAAGAGGACAGGTGTGAAAGCCCGGACGGAAACGAAGAAGAAGTCCGGAAACTGGATAAAATTGTTTTAAAGGGTCTCGGCCTTCAGGCCGGGGCCGTGATTTCCTTGGAAGAACTGCGGTCGACCCTCCGGGCCAAGGCCCCGATCAGTTTTTGCCGGAAATGTCCCTGGCAGGACTATTGCGCCCCCGGTTCCGGGGAGAAGCCTCAAATTTAAAGGCGCTTCAGCCGCCCTTGGCCGCCAGTTTGACCCTCTGCCCGCCGATGTCCAGGGTGGTTTTGGAATAGGTGTCTTTTCTGATTATCTTGCCCTCCTTGAAATGGAGGACGTCCACGCCCCGCCTGGATTCGGGCCGGCCTTCATAGCCTTTTTCAGCGGAGGGCCAATCCAGCCGCCACTGGTAAAGGACCTTCTGGGCGGCCTCATCCACGAACAGGTCTTCGGTGGTGAAGCGGAACCCGCCGTGGTCGGCGAACCAGCCCGACCAGGCCTGCCGTAGGGCCTCGCGGCCGACCGCCCTGCCCCCGGTCCAGTTCTCGAAGGTCACTTCATCGTGAAAAAGTTCCATGACTCCGTCCAGGTCATGGTTGTTCCAAGCCTGGCCCCAGCGAGTCATGGCCGTCATGATCTGGTCTCTGGCCAACATTTTCCGCTCCTCCGGTTTGGTATTTCAAGACCAATATTCTTGGCGACCGGATCCAGCCAGCCGCACGGCCCGAATTAATCACCGATTTTTTGAAATTTGTTTTGAGGCCGAAGAGGCCATAAGGAATAAATACTATGAATAATTTTGCAATTCAAGCCGGAACAGGATGCGATCCGTCAGTTATTAAGGGTTCGGGTTCCCGCGGCGAGGGAATGACGTCAGCAACCATTCGTCATTACTACGAAAGCAGTAAAGGGCCTCCGTTCATTAAATTTAGGTCCTGTTTTGGTTTTTTATCTTGACGATAGTGGGGCTCTATGTTACACGGAGTGAATCAATGTTACCGATCGCACTGAACACTCTGGAATTTCTGAGCATTTTTTTTATTATTTCATTAAATATCAACTACTTATATTGAAATATGAATAGTGCTGTCGATACTCTGCTCCATCAAACTCCCAGTCAATCCATTAAAAAGCGGTTGGAGCCCGTGGTCAAGGCCGCTTTTTCCCGGCAGGACTTTCACCAATGCAACATGCGGGACATCGCCAAAAAAGCCGGGGTGGGCTACGGGACCATTTACAAATATTACGGGAGCAAGGAAAAATTTCTGTTCGCCTTTGTGGATGAATGGCTGGGCGAATTGGTCGCCCGCATCATCGATCACCTCCAGGGCCTGGAGGAGATCAAGGAGAAGCTGCGCAAGGCCTTTTGGGTCCAGCTTGATTATTACGAACGCAACCCGGACCTGGGTCGGATCATCTTGATGACCATTCCCCTGACTACGTGGATGGCCGACCAGACTTTTGTCCAAAAAAGAATGACCGACACTTCTTGAGGTCTTCCGCGAAGGCCAAAGAAATGGTAGTCTAAACCCGGAGGTCCCGGCCGGGACCATGCTGGATATGATGTTGGCCATGGTTTCAAGAGCTTTTACCATGTGGATTTATCGCGGACAAAAACAGAGTCTGAGCGGCCAGGCCAACCTCCTGTTCAACTTGATTTGGAAAGCCATTTCCACCGAACGAGCGGCGGAGAGCCGTTAGGCCTGGGTTCGCGGCCGATCATCAAGCTGAACCAAGGCGGTCAGGGAAGTCCCATGAACCATAATGAAGTGCCTATCGAACAGGAACTGGCGCCCTTATTCGACCCCAAATCCGTGGTGGTGATCGGGGCGTCCAATAATTGGAGCAAGTGGGGGTTTTCCACCTTCGCTTCGGTTCTGAACGGGTTTCCCGGCCGGGTTTACGCGGTTAACAACAGTGAAAGCGAAGTGTTGGGTTATAAAACCTATCAGCGGGTATCCGACATACCCGCTGATGAACCCGTGGACCTGGCCATTTTCGTCATCCCGGCCCCGGCCGTGCCCGGAGTCATGGAGGACTGTGTCCGCAAGGGGGTTCGGGCCGCGGTGGTTATTTCAGCCGGTTTCGCCGAGACCGGGGCCGAGGGCAAAAAATTACAAGACCGGGTTCTGGCCATCGCCCGTCAGGGGAACATCCGTTTCACCGGCCCCAACTGCATGGGCTTCTGGTCCGCCTCGTCCAACTTGAGGGGATTCATGTTTCCCCTGCCCGTCCAGGACGGCCCCCTGGCTTTCGTTTCCCAGGGCGGCAACGTGGGCGGGGCCGTGGTCCAAATGGCTTTCCGGCGGGGCATGGGGCTGCATCGTTATGTGAGTTGCGGCTGCACAGCCGACATCCAGGTTGAGGATTATATCGAATATTTCGGCCGGGACCCTAAGGTGCAGGTGATCATGGCCTATATCGAGGGACTGGCCGATGGAACCCGGTTCATTGAAAAGGTCCGGCGGGTTTCGGCCCATAAACCGGTCATCGCCCTCAAGCCCGGCCGGACTCAAGCCGGGGCCAAGGCTATCGCCTCCCATTCCGGGGCCTTGGCCGGTTCCAGCGATTTATATGACAGCGCCTTTAAAAAGGCCGGGGTGATCCGGGTGGACACCCCTCAGGCCCTCTTGGACGTGGCCATGGGCTTCATCACCCAGCCTCTGCCCAAGGGGAACCGGGTAGCCATCATCACCCCGGGCGGCAGTTACGGAGTGATCAGCGCCGACACCTGCGCTTCCCTCGGCCTGGACGTTATCGACCTGCCCGAGGAAACCATTCGGGAGTTCGATCGGGTCTTCCCGCCCCGGTGGAGCCGGGGCAACCCGGTCGACCCGGCCGGCGACCGGAACTTCATCGCCTATGTCCTTTCGCCCGAGCTCCTTTTGAAGCTGCCCCAAGTGGAGGCCATGATCTTCATGGGCTTTGACAGCCTGGGCAACTTCGGCTCGGTCTACTCGGACCTGAACCGGAAACTGGCCGGGGTTTTCAATGATTTTTTTAAAAAAATCGCTGCCCTGATCCCCGAAGACGAAGCCGGGGGCGCCGAGCTTGAAAACCAGTGGATCAGGTCGTTCGTCGGCGAAGTGGTTCACGCCTTTTTCTCGCTCTTCGGCACTTCCGATCCATCGGACGTAGACGCCTTTTTGGAGCAGATCACCGACTTTATCACCGGCGAGAAAAACCGGCTGGTGTTCAGCGCCAAATTCAGAAAGGTCATTCAAGTGTACCGTGACGGCAATTACGAAAACATCGGCGATCTTTTCGCCCAGCTTTTCAACCCTCTAGTGGAAGCCACGGTGCTCAATTGGATAAAGACCTACGGCAAACCGGTCATTTCTACCACCTTCATGGGTTCGGCCCCGCCGGTGACCGAGCTGGGGTATTATGCTTATCCTTTCGCGGAGCAAGCCATTCTCGTTCTGGCCAAAATGTTGGAATACAAAAACTATCTGGCCCGGGAGCATCAGGGCTCCTGAATCGTCCACCGCTTGATGCGGACGGTATGGTGAAACATTGAGAGGCTGGTTAATTACATTACAAACTTGACAAGTGAGGGGGAAAAAATGGGACTGTACGACTTTACCATCTACAGCATCATCAAACGCAACGCCTTTGTTTATCCCGACCGCTTAGGCTGGGTGTTCAATGATGAACAAGTGACTCACGCCCAGTTCAAGGAAAGGGTGGATCGGTTGGCTTGCGGCCTTTTGAACGCCGGCCTGGAAAGAGGCGACCGGATCGGAGTCCTGGCCCTGAACAGCCTGAATTTCGCTTATCTCTATGGGGCTGCGGCCCGGATCGGCGCGATCATGTTGCCCATTAACTGGCGGCTCCAGCCTGACGAAATCGAGTACGTCATCTCAGATGGCGCACCGAAGCTGATGTTCGTCGGCCCGGAATTCCAGGCCCAGATCAAGGCCTTGGCCTCCAAATTCGGCTTTGTCAAAAAATTCTATTCCCTGGGTGAGCCGGCGGACGGCTTTGCCGCTTTCGACGAATTGATGGACAACGACGGTCAATGTCCCGAACAGGACGTGCGTTCGGACGACGCCTATGTCATCATCCACACCGCGGCCGTGTCCGGGAGACCCCGCGGGGCCACTTTGTCCCATCAGGGCCTGATCATGGCCAACATGCAAGGCATGTATATCTGGAATCTCACGGAAAAAGACGCCCATTTATTTGTTTTGCCCATGTTCCATGTACTCGGTTTGGGTTCGGCCTTAACCGCCATGCAGGCCGGCGGGGCCAACATAATCATGTCCAGGTTCGATGCGGAACAAGTTGTTAAAAACATTGAAAAATATAAGATCAGCTTTATTGCGGAATTCCCGCCCATGCTTTCCTCGATTTTGGATAAAAATGAGGAGATTAAATGTGATATTTCCAGTCTTAGAGTGATCGGTGGTCTGGAGAGCCCGGAAACCGCTAAGAGATATCAGGATTTGACCGGGGGAACTTTCTGGACGGCCTTTGGACAATCGGAGACCTCCGGTTTTGTCACCTACGGTCCTTACTTCGAAAAACTAGGCTCGGCCGGGCTGCCCAGTCACATGGCCGAAGTCAAACTGGTCAACGAAGCCGGTCAATTCGTTGAGACCGGTCAGGTGGGAGAGATTGTGGTCCGGGGGCCCATGGTCTTTAAAGGCTATTGGAATCTTGATAAGGATAACGAATACACCTTTCGGGATGGTTGGCACCACACCGGCGATATGGGCCGTTTTGATGAAGAGGGCTATCTTTGGTACGCCGGCCGCATGCCGGAAAAAGACTTAATCAAGCCCGGCGGCGAAAACGTTTATCCGGCCGAAGTGGAAAAGGCTATCCTCGAACACCCGGCGGTCCATGAGGTCTCCGTGATCGGCGTGCCTGACAAGCAGTGGGGCGAGGCCATCAAGGCGGTCTGCGTTTTGAAAGAAGGCGAGACTTTGGCCGAGGCTGACCTGATTGAATTCGTGGCCTCCAAAATCGCCAGGTACAAGAAACCGAAACACGTTGTTTTCGTTCCCGAACTGCCGAAAAACCCTCAAGGCATTATCGACCGGGTCAAGGTCAAAGAGGAACACGGAAAAGCGTAACTACTATATTTTAATAAGGAAAAGCCATGGCGGAAAATGGGCATTTAATGCGAACCGAAGGGTTGCATCTGCGGTTCGGGGGGGTGATCGCCCTCTCGGACGTCACCGTCAACGTGAGCCGAAGTGAAATCCTGGCCATTATCGGGCCGAACGGGGCTGGGAAAAGTTGTCTGATGAACTGCATGAACGGCTTCTATCGGGCTCAGCAGGGCCGGGTCTTTTTCGGCGATAAGGAGATCACCGACCTCAAGCCTCACAAGATCGCGGCTTTGGGGATAGCCCGGACCTTCCAGGGCATGCAGCTCTTTCCCGGCCTGACCGTGATCGAGAATCTCCTGACCGGCCGCCACATCTATATGAAGACCAACGCCCTGACCGACTTTCTGTACCGGCCCTGGACTCACAAGCAGGAGATGCACGAACGCCGCAAGGTAGAAGAGATTATTGATTTCCTGGAGATCAAGAACATCCGGCATCGGGTGGTCGGGGCCCTCAGTTACGGCCTGCGCAAGCGCATCGACCTGGGTCGGGCCCTGGCCATGGAGCCCAAAGTCCTGCTCATGGACGAACCCATGGCCGGCATGAACCTGGAAGAAAAAGAAGACATGGCCCGGTTCGTCATCGACATCCGGGAGGCCATGGACATACCGGTGGTGATCGTCGAACACGACATGCAGGTGGTCATGGATATTGCTGATCGGATTTACGTTTTGAACTTCGGAAACGTGATCGCCGAAGGCCCCCCGGCCGAAATAAAGAAGAATCCCGAAGTCATCAAGGCTTACCTGGGAGAGGAGCGTTGAGCATGAGCGACCATGACCAAGTCCAAAAAAATTGGGGTCATCTGCCTGAGATTTTGGACCAGGGGATTGAAACCCTGCCCCAGCTCCTCCTTTCCCAGGCTCGGCGGTTCGGTGACCGGGTCCTTCACCGGAAAAAGGATTTCGGCATCTGGCAGCGTTTCACCTTCAACGACGTAGTTGAACAAGTCAAGACCTTTGCCTTAGGGTTGGCCTCCTTGGGGGTCAAACGGGGCGACACTGTGGCCCTGGTCGGGGAAAACGAGCCGGAGCTGTTCTGGGGCGAATACGCCGTGCAGGCCCTGGGGGCCAAGTGCACCTGCATGTATCCGGATTTGACCGCCGCCCAGATGGTCTACCTCCTGGAGCACTCGGAAGCGGTAGCCGTGATATGCGAAGACCAGGAGCAGGTGGACAAGGTCCTGGAAATAGAAGCCAAGGTCCCGGCGATCAAACACATTATTTATTGGGACGACCGGGGCATGTGGAAATATAACCATCCCAAACTTCTTAAATTCCAACAAGTCCAGCAGATAGGCCGAGAATTCGGCCAGAGCCGTCCCGACTATTTTGAAACCGAAATAGCCAAGGGCCGGGGTACGGACATAGCCGTCATCAGTTACACCTCGGGCACGACCGGTCTGCCCAAGGGCTGCGTCATGACCCATTTGGGCTTGTTCGACACGGTCTTTAGGGTGGTCGGGGCCGTGCCCATGAAGCCCTTCACCCAGTATCTGTCCTATATTTCTCCGGCCTGGGCCACCGAACAGATGTTCGGGATCAGCATGGGGCTATTTTTACCTTTGGTGGTCAATTTTCCCGAAGAACCGGAAACGGTCCAGGAGAACCTAAGGGAAATCGGCACGGAAGCCATAGTCTTCACTCCCCGCCAATGGGAGAGCCTGGCTTCGCTGGTCGAATCGAAGATGATGGATGCCGGGCCGATCCGGAGAGCCTTTTTCCGCTGGGGTATGTCCGTGGGTCGGAAAGTTAATCTGGCCCGATTGGAAGGCCGAGAATCTCCACTGTTCTGGCGGCTGATTTACCCCCTGGCCGACAAAATGGTTTTGTATCCCCTTCGGGACAACCTGGGGCTTCAAGTGGCCTATTACGCGGTCTCGGGCGGCTCGGGCATGGCTCCGGACGTCTTCCGGTTCTTCCACGCCATGGGGGTCAAGCTCCGCAATATTTTCGGCACCACGGAAATGGGGTTATTCACCCTTCACCAGGGCGAAACCTATGACCTGGAAACGGTGGGCAAGTGGCTGCCGGTCCTGCCGCGATTAGGACCGCCTTTGGAGTTCAAGTTGTCCGACGAAGGCGAACTGCTGGTCAGGGGCGGTTCGGGTTTCGCCGGATATTACAAAAACCCTGAAGCTACGAATAAAGCCATGCCGGACGGCTGGTACCATACCGGCGATTCGCTGCACATGACCGACAAAAAAGAGATGGTCTATTTAGACCGTCTGAGCGACATGCGGCAGCTTTCCACCGGCCATTCCTATCCGCCTCAGTTCATTGAGAACCGGCTGCGTTTCAGTCCTTTCATCAAGGAATGCATGACCATCGGCGACCAGGACAAACCGTTTGTTTCGGCCTTTATCAATATCGACATCGGGACATTAGGGCCCTGGGCCGAGCAGCGCCGGATAGGTTACACTACTTTTACTGATCTTTCCCAGAACCCCAAAATCCGGGAACTCATCAAGGGTGAAATCGAAAAGGTCAACTACTTCCTGCCGGAAGGGTCCAAAGTCAAACGATTCATCAATCTGCCCAAGGAATTGGACCCGGACGAGGACGAACTGACCCGGAGCCGGAAAATCCGGCGCAAGTTTTTGGAACAGAAATATGCCGATTTTATTACGGCCATCTATGACGGCCGGACGGAATTCCGGGCCGAGGTGCCGGTTAAGTACCAGGACGGCCGGGCCGGGATTTTGTCGGCCACGGTCTATGTCAACGATTTAGGAGAGGGGAAATAGAATCAATGGCCAGCCTGATTTCTCACATCATCAGCGGGGCCCTGGTCGGTCTGCTTTATGCGCTCATCGCCATGGGCTTTGTCATCATTTATCGTTCGGCCAAGGTTTTCAACCTAGCCCAGGGCGAAGTGGTCGTGGTCGGAGCTTTTCTGCTCTGGACCTTTGCTCAACCCTTGGGCTTGCCCATGTGGCTGTCACTGGTTTTGGCTTTTTTGGCCAGTCTGATCCTGGGGCTGCTGATCGAGAGGATCATCCTGCGGCCCTTGGTCGGCGAAGAGCTTTTCGCCCTGGTCATGGTGACCATCGGTCTCATGGTCTTTCTCCGCGGTCTGTCTCTGGTCCTTTGGGGGGCTGAAGTCCACTTCATCCCGCCGATCTTTTCCATGAAGGGAGTCAAGATCGGTCCGATCATGTTGGATAGGGGTTTGCTTATCGGGGCGGGGATGACGGTCCTGGTCGCCCTTTTCTTTTCCTGGTTTTTCAACAAGACCCGCCTGGGCCTGGAGATGACGGCCGTGGCCGAGGATCATCAGATCGCCCTGTCCCTGGGTTTGAAGGTCAAGCGGTCCATCGCCGTGGCCTGGGCCATCAGCGGCGTTTTGTGCACCCTGGCCGCTTTGATCTTTCTGAGCGGCAAGGGCATGACCTTCCTGGTGGCCGATATCGGCCTGGCCGCTCTGCCCGTGGCCCTTTTGGCCGGCCTGGAATCCATCGGCGGACTGATCCTGGCCGGTCTGCTGATCGGCATATCGATCGGGCTGGCCGAGCACTTCCTGGATCCCTTGTTTCAAGGCGGCGTGGCCGCGGTCTTTCCGTTTATCATCATGATCATCGTTCTCTTGATCCGGCCCTCGGGATTATTCGGGTGGCGGACTATTGAAAGGATCTGACAGATGACGCTTCCTGCCGGTGTATATGCTCAAACCTATGACGAAGACCAGGCGCTCATCCGGACCACACCGCAATGGGTCTGGCTTATTGCCTTTCTGATTTTTCTTTTCGCCTTGCCCCTGTTCGGCGGCGGCCGGATCGTGGGCATAATGAACGTGATCGGCATCACGGTCATCGCCGTGGTCGGCCTCCAGATCAACGCCGGGTACGCCGGCCAGATCAATATCGGCCAGTCGGCCTTCATGGGGGTGGGGGCTTACGCGGCCGGGGCCTTGACCCTTCATTTTAACTTGCCCATCTGGATCACCATTCCCATGGCCGGAGTGGCCGCCGCTCTCTTCGGGTCCGTCTTTGGCGTGGCCGCGGTCAGAATCAAGGGCTTTTACCTGGCCCTGACCACCATCGCCGCCCAGTTCGTCTTTTCCTTCGCCATGATCAAACTGCCCAAGGCCTGGTTTGGGCAGGCCGAAGGTCTGCGCCTCAACCCGGTCTCAATCTTCGGCTTCGAATTCGACACCGACAAACGTATTTATTATTTGATTATGGTCATTGCGGTGATCATGATCTACGGGGCCTGGGGACTGATCCGCAGCCGGACCGGCCGGGCCTTGGTCGCCGTGCGGGACAACGACAACGCCGCCGAAATCATCGGCATTGACGTGTTCCTGTATAAGTCCCTGTCTTTTTTCATCGGGGCCTTTTACGCCGGCGTGGCGGGAGCCCTCTGGGGCTACTACGTCCGCTACATCCAGGCCGACCAGTTCACCCTGTGGCTGTCGGTCTGGTATTTGGGCATGCTGATCGTGGGCGGCATGGGTTCGATTTTGGGAGCCATCATCGGGACGGTAGTCATCCGCATTCTCCAGGAAATGATCACCTTTCTCGGACCGCAATTGGCCGACATCGAGTTGATCGCCGGCGTGGGCGGCGAGATAATCTTCGCTTCGATGAACATGCTCCTGGGCGGCATCATTATCCTCTTCGTCATCTTCGAACCCCGCGGCTTGGTCCACCGTTGGAACATCATCAAAGAAAGCTTCCGGATCTGGCCATTTCCCCATTAATGAGGGATATGCCGTGATATAAAAAGAAACTTTGCTGAACAAAGGGAGGAATGTATGAAAAAGGTATTTTTGTTGATCATTGCCGCGCTGTTTGTCTTGAGTCTGACCGGGGCCCCGGCTTCCGCAGAAGTCACTAAGTACAAAGTACCTGTGATTTCGGACTTTTCGGGAGCCTACGCCGAACTGTTCAAGGCCTGGGTGCCCATGCAAAAAGCGATCTTCGCCTGGTGGAACGACACCACGGGCAAACAACTCGGCGTTGAACTGGAACTGAAGCATTATGACGGCCGCTATGATTCCACGGTGGTCGCCAGCATGTGGCCGGGCATTTTGGCTGAATGCCAGCCGATCATCGCCCTGGGCGCCGGAGGACCCGACGTGGCCGCCCTGCAGCAGCGGCTGCCCCAGGACAAGGTCCCGGTGGTTTACGGCACGGCCTCTTACGGGTACGGCTGGCTGCCCAACCAATGGCTTTTTCAGGTCCGGCCGACTTATCTCCAGGAATTCATGGCCGCTTTCGTCTGGTACACCGAACAGCATCCGGAAAAGAAGCCGGTCAAGCTGGGCATCATGAGCGCCCAGATCACCGCGGCCCTGGACATCGTCCATGGATTTGAAAAGTACTTCAAGGAACAGCTGGAACCCAAAGGGATCGGCGCCATCGTGGCCAAGGAGTTCGTGGACATCAGTCCGGTGGACGTGTCCAGCCAGATGAAGAAGATCATCGACGCCAAGGCCGACGTGGTCATCGGCCCGGTGACCACGGCCATGTCCACGGCCTACATCCGGGCCTGCCAGATGTACGGCGTCAACATCCCGACCATCGCCTCGCCTCACCACACCATTTTCCCCTACGCCCGAGCCATGAAGACTTACGACCCCTTTGAAGGCCACATGGTGTCTGCGGCCCATGTCTCTGTAACCGATACGACATCAAAGACCTATGCCTTCTTCCAAGATTTGGTTAAAAACTATGGTCTGAATGAAAAACTCTGGAATGTTTATACCATGATGGCCTTGAACCAGAGCATCCTGGCCGTCCGGGCCGTGGAACATGCGGCCAAGAAGTTCGGCCCGGCCGGCCTGACCGGGGAGAAGGTCTATGAGGCCATTTTGGCCGAACCGTTCACTCATGAGGAACTGATGGGTTCGCTGCCGGCCCTTTACTTCACCAAGGAAGCGCCGTTCTCGACCAAAAACCTGAAAGTCATGATCGAAACGGTCAAGGACGGGAAGTACGTTTTGGCTACGCCGGACTGGGTGCCCATCCCGACCGACATCGAAAAGTGGTGATAAACTAACTCGATATTCCGGTCGCGGGGAATTCCCCGCGACCTTAACCTGCCCAGGGGTCAGATCATGGAAAATGAATTGATGTTGGAACTCAACAACGTGGAAGTGATATACAGCGACGTCATTTTAGTCCTCAAAGGCATCAACATGGCCGTGGCTGAAGGACAAATCGTCGCTCTTTTGGGGGCCAACGGCGCCGGCAAGACCACCACGCTCAAGGCCATATCCGGGTTGCTCCGGTCTGAGGACGGGGAAGTCACCTCCGGGACCATCACTTTCCAGGGCAAACAGATTCACCGGGAAGAGCCCCAGAACATTGTAGGCATGGGCGTGATTCAAGTCATGGAAGGACGCCGCGTGCTCGAGCACATGACCGTGGAACAAAACCTGATCGTCGGCGGCAATAAACTGAAAGACCGCCAGGAACTCCAGGCCGAGCTGGAAAAGATATACTCTTATTTCCCTATCCTGAAAGAATTTCGCAGCCGGATTTCCGGCTATCTTTCCGGCGGCCAACAGCAGATGCTGGTCATCGGCCGGGCCTTGATGGCCAAGCCCCGGCTGGTGCTGCTGGATGAGCCGTCTCTCGGCCTGGCCCCATTGGTGGTGGCGGAAATCTTCGACATCGTCCAGAGGATGAAGGAAGAAGAAAAAGTCACTTTCCTTTTGGTCGAGCAGAACGCCAAGGCGGCTCTGGGCATCGCCGACTATGGTTACGTTTTGGAAAACGGCCGGATAGTGCTGTCGGCCTCGGGTGAAGAGTTGCGGGAAAACGAGGACATCAAGGAGTTCTACCTGGGCATGAACCTCTCCGGCGAGGTCAAAAGCTTCCGGGACGTCAAACATTACAAGCGCCGCAAGAGGTGGTTGGGATAAGGTCTGGATACTGCTTCAGCCGGTATAACTATCCGATGCGGCTGTCTGGACAGACGCAAGTGCAGGGGAGATCGCAGTGAAGGGACGGCTGGAAGACAAAGCGGCCATTGTAGTGGGGGCCGGGACCAGAGGGGAAGGGATCGGCAACGGCAAAGCCACGGCCGTTCAGTTCGCGCGGGAAGGGGCCAAGGTCCTCTGTGTGGACCTGGTCGAAGCCGAGGCCGAACGGACGGCTCAAATGATCCGGGATGAGGGCGGTCGAGCTGAAGTCTGCCCGGCCGACATAGTCAAGGCTTCGGATTGCCGACGGGTGGTGGAAACCTGCCTGCATCATTTTCACAAAATAGACATCCTTCACAATAATGTAGGCGTTCCTTCCGGGACCGAGATAATCGACACGGCTGAGGAGACCTGGGACCAAGTCTTGAAGATCAACCTCACCGGCATGTTCCTGATGTGCAAAAGCTCCCTGCCCAAGATGATCGAAGGCGGCGGCGGGGCGATCATCAACGTTTCGACGGTGGCCTCGGTCCGGTCGTTCCCTGATGCGGTTTACTCGGCCTCCAAAGGAGCGGTCAATGCTTTGACCGTTTATCTGGCCGGACGTTACGCCCGTTACAACATCAGGGCCAACGCCCTTCTGCTGGGATTTATAGACACCCCGCTGGCCCGTCCGGTTTGGGAAAACGAAAAAATCAAGCAAATCAATTTGAGACAAGTGCCCATGCGCCGGTTCGCTTCACCCTGGGAAGCGGCTACGGCCGCGGCCTTCTTGGCTTCGGATGAGGCTTCGTACATCACCGGCGTCGTCCTCCCTGTGGACGGCGGGCTGAGTATAGCCTGACCGTCATTATCGCCTTTCCCGAGCCAGCCTTTTGTGATACTCTTAAGCGACAGATCAATCATTCTGCACTGAAAAGAGGACGCATATCAGGACAGTTGGAAAGGAGCCACGGTCTTCCTGGTAAAAGGGAATCCCGCCTTGGAAAGGCGGATACCCAAAACGGACCAGGTAAGCGGCCGACTCAAATAAAAACCAGACTGGAAACAAGGAGGAAGATGAAGATGAAGCGGAAATGGTTGGTAGGTGTGTTGATAATGGTTTTGGCCCTGACCCTGTTGGGAACGGGCAACGTCCGAGCCGAGGTCAAGGAATATGAACTCCCTTCCCTTTGCGACTTTTCCGGCCCCTACGCGGATTTGATGAAGTTTCTCTTGCCGGTCAGGAAAGCCATCCTCGATTGGTGGAACGACACTGAAGGAAAAAAGTTGGGGATCAAGCTGATCACCAAGGATTATGACACCCGTTACGATCCTTCGGTGGTGGCCAGCGCCTGGCCGGGCATCGCGGCCAAGAATCCCATTGTGGCTTTTGGACTGGGCGGGACCGACGTGGCCGCCCTCCAGCAGCGTCTGCCTAAAGACAAGATTCCGGTCATTTACGCCACCGCTTCTTACGGTTATGGCTGGCTGCCGAACCAATGGCTTTTCAATCCCCGCCCCACTTACGCCCATGAGTTTTTGGCGGTTTTGAACTGGTTTATCCAGCAGCACCCGGAAAAGCGTCCGGTCAACGTGGCCTTCATGACCTCCCAGGCTTCCCCGGCCTATATAGATATAGTCACCGGCATGAAAAAGTACGTTAAGGAAAAGCTCGAGCCCAAGGGCCTGGCTAAGGTGGTGGCCGAGGAATGGATCGATATCCGGCCGGTGGACATTTCCACCCAAATGAAAAACCTGGTCGATAAAAAAGCCGACCTCGTTTTCGGCATCGTCAACACCACCATGGCCGGCGCATATATCCGGGCCCAGCAGTCTTTAGGGGTCACCATCCCTACCGTGGCCTCACCTTTCCACACCATCTGGCCCCTGGCCATGGCCATGAAAACTTACGAACCTTGGGAGGGCCATTACGTGGTCGGGGCGCATCACAATTCGGCCCTCAAGGAAGGCAAGGCTTTCGATTTTTATAAACTGTTGGCCCAAAAATACGGCCTGGATGAAAAATTTTGGAACCCTATCGCCATGCTTAGCTATTGCCAGTCCATTCTCCTGGTCAGGGCGGTCGAGCACGCCGCGGCAAAGGTCGGCGGGGCCAATCTGACCGGTGAAGCGGTTTACAACGCCATGTACGAAAAACCTTTTACCGAAGAAGAACTGATGGGCATTTTGCCCACCCTTTCTTTCAGCAAGGAAGCCCCTTTTTCCACCAAGGACTTGAAGGTCATGATCGCCACGGTCAAGGACGGCCAGTATCAATTGGCCGCTCCCGGCTGGGTGCCTGTCCCGACCGACGTGGAAAAATGGTAACTTGAGTAATTTATTTGATTTTAGAGATCGAAACCTGACTGACGGAACCTCCGATTCATAAGGAGGTTCCGCCCATCCAAAGAAAGGATAGCGAATTTAATGGCGGAGAAAATTCCTTTTCGGGAAGGGACTTTTATCGAGGAGGCCGAGGGCGGCCGCCTGGTCGGCAATAAGTGCAAATCATGCGGCCAAATATTTTTCCCCCAGGTTCAAACCTGTTTAAACTGTTTTCACAAGGAATTGGAGGAAATCCCTCTGAGCCGTCAGGGTGAACTTTATTCTTACACCAAAGCCTATATGCCGGCCTCTCGTTTCCAGCCGCCTTACACCGTCGGGTATGTCAATCTGCCGGAAGGGGTCCGGGTCTTTGCGCCTTTAAAGGAAGTCGAGGGCCAATCCTTTAAGGTGGGCCTGCCCATGAAACTGGTGATCGAGGAACTCTGGCGAGACGGTGACAAGGAGGTCATCGGGTACAAATTCACCCCGGCTTAATTAAGAACTAAACCCAAGACCTTAATCAAACTATTGCCGCTTAGAGCGGTCCAGAGAAGGGAAATCCAATGAAAGAAGTAGCAGTACTCGGCGTCGGCCAGAGCGTTTTCGGGAAACTGCCTCACAAAAGCGTGGCCGATTTAGGCCGGGAAGCCGTTTCCGCGGCGATTGAAGATGCGGGGATTAAGCCGAAGGATATCCAAGTCGCTTACACCTCCCGGCTTTATGACTCCATGGTCACCTCTCAAACCGTGCTGAAAGAAGTGGGCGTGACCGCCCTCGAGATGTTCAACGTGGAGAACGCCTGCGCCGGAGGATCGACCGCGGTCCGGGGCGTTTGGAAGGACATCGCCAGCGGGCTTTACGATGTGGGCATAGCCGTCGGTGTGGAATCCATGACCACCAGCCCCATCGCCGGCAAACTGATCCCTCCGGCCAAGGACGACCTCGAAGGGCAACTGGGTATGACCATGCCCACCCTTTTCGCCCTGCTGGCCCGGAGGCAGATGGAAGAACACGGGGCCACCCTCGAAGACTTCGCTCAGGTCTCGGTGAAAAATCATCATCACGGCTGCCTGAACCCCATGGCTCAATACAAAAAAGAATTCACCATCGAGGAAGTCCTCAATTCCCGGATGATCTGCGACCCGATCACTTTGCTCCAATGCTGCCCCAACACCGACGGGGCGGCGGCGGTGATCATGTGCTCGATGGACATAGCCAGACGATACACGACCAACCCGGTCAAGGTGGCCGCCTCGGTTTTGCTTTCCGGAGACTACACTTTTCGCCAGACCGACATCACTTCTTCGCCCTTGGGGACTCAGGCGGCCAAAATGGCTTACGAAATGGCCGGCCTTGGTCCGGAAGACCTGGATGTGGTCGAACTGCACGAGGCCTTCGCCCCCGAAGAGATATTGCGGTACGAGGACCTGGGGCTTTGTGCGCCGGGTGAAGGCGTAGCCTTGCTGCGGTCCGGAGCCACCGCCGTGGGCGGAAAAATTCCAGTCAATCCCAGCGGCGGCCTCTTGTCTTTAGGGCATCCGCTGAGCGCTTCGGGAGTCCGGGTGGTAGCCGAAATCACCCTTCATCTGCGCGGACAGGCCGGCCAAAGGCAGACGCCCAACGCCAAAGTGGGATTGGCTCATATGTTGGGCGGGGTGGTGGCCGGTTTGGAAGCCGGGGCCTGCGGCATTCATATCCTGAGCAGATAAAAACAAGAGACGGCCAGGCCAAGGTCGGGGGCCGGACCCCGGATTTCAATACAAAAGGAATCTTTCCCTTTCATCCCCAAAGGCGGCCAGGTCCAGCTGCCAGGTCCGTTCCAGTTCCCGGGCCGGCCAGCCGCTTTCCAGGCCGGCCCGGACCGAAACGTCGCCCAGGATCAAATCGATGGGCCGGCGATGGAATTCGTATTCGTAAGGCGGCTCCTTCCATTGAAACTCCCCGGGGTACAGGCGGAGGATGATTTCCAGAGCGGTCAGCGAAGTTAGATAGGGCCGGAAGGAGCGGAAATCCACGGGATGTATTTCCAGGCCCCGGCAGACCTGCCCCTGAAACTTATGGAAAGTCGGCTGGAAGCCGGCCGGCCGGAAGACCACGCCCGGCAGGCCCTGCTGGTCTAATTCCTCCTTGAGAAGATACGGGTCGATGAAAGGCGCGCCGAAAAGGTGGAAGGGGCGGGTCGTGCCCCGGCCCTCAGAAATGTTGGTTCCTTCCCAGATGACTTGGCCGGGATAGACCAGGGCCGTTTCCGGCGCTGGCATATTGGGTGAAGGCATGACCCAGGGCAAGCCGGTTTGATGGAAATACATGTCCCTTGACCAGCCTTCCACCCGAATCACTTCCAGGTCCGGGGCCGGGGCCATTTTGTCGGCCATGAACAGGGCCAGTTCCCCCAGGGTCAGTCCGTGGCGCATGGGCAGGGGATAGAGGCCGACAAAAGAGGCGCAGCCCGGCCGGAGAAGATTGCCTTCCACTTCAATTCCCCCGATGGGATTGGGCCGGTCCAGGACCACAACCTTGCGGTCGGCCTGGGCCGCGGCTTCCAGGCAGTAAGCCATGGTCTGGGCGAAGGTGTAGACCCTGGCCCCCACGTCGACCAAGTCGATCAGCAGCACGTCCAAACCGGCCAGCATCTCCGGCTCCGGCCGGCGGGTCCGGCCGTACAGGCTGAAGATGGGCCGGCCGGTCCGTCCTTCAACGCCATGATCGGATTCGACCATGTTGTCCTGTTTCTCCCCGGCGAAACCATGTTGCGGCCCGAAGAGGGCCTTGAGGCGGCCGGGCAGAACTCGGTCGATCAAATCAACGGCGTGCTCGTAGTTCGGGCCGATGGAAGCCTGGTTGGCCACCAAGCCCAAATCGGCCCGGGCCAGGTGGGCCGGAGGAGCGGAGAGCAGGCGCTCCAGTCCGATGCGGACTCGATTCATGGCCGGGCTGGACCCTGGAAGCTTTTTTGTCCTGGGAGGCTTGTCCATTGGTGAAATCTTTTCTATGGCCTTGAGGTTATTGGGGAGTCGGTGGCTCGGTCCGCGGCCAAGGGCTCGGGCAGACGTTTGAATCCTTGGAGACAAAAATAAAAATCGGCGTTCATAGTCTCGAGCGGCCGGTCGGGGGCCGGGTAAATTTTCAAGGTGTCGCTGGGCCAACCAAAAGGATTGCCGGGGGAATATAACCAGACCAGGGTTGCTTCGGACTCCGAGATCGGTCTGAGCCAATATATTCCGGGCATTAATAATAACGGCGGGTCGCCGGGCAGGGGAAAATTCACCCAGGTCGGGTCGGTTCCAATTTGTTCCGCGGTCACGGTTTCGGTCTTGACCGCTGTTTCTCCGGGGCGTCCGTCACGGTCGGACCTTATCTCGACCCAGACTTTTCCGGTTCCACCGACCGAACGGGCCAGGGCCAACTCGAGGCCGGTCAGCTCGAAAGGCGCATCCAGAACGACTCCTTGATAAGTTCGGCTGTCCTCCCCCAGAGACAGGCCCGCGACCGTCCCGTTGCCCGGCCGGGCCGATCCCGCCGTTTGGCCGCCGAGGTCTTCAAACCTGTTCAGCGAAAGGGAGCTTGGTCCTGACTCCAGCCTGAGGGGACCGAGCCGCGGCCAAGACAAAACCAAGTCGCGGGACAGTTTGGCCGGCCGGAAGGACTGGTCCGGCAATGGGGCTTCTCTGGGCGGCGAATTGCCCTGTCCGGCGGGATTGAAGGAAGCGGCCAGGACCAGATTTTGGGGCCGGTCCCATTTTTCAGACACCGCCACAAGCTCCGGACCCTTCAGCACTTGCAAATCGATTTTTTCGAAAACCTCCGGCCGGTCCGAGCCGCCGCTCCAAGTAATCGAACCGTCCGCCGAGGCCTGAACCGCATCCAGACCCTCCCCCAGCCGGAAGCAAAAAGGTGAAATAAGGTATCGGCTCAACATAGGCTCGCACTCAACCCAGCCCTGGCCGGGGAAATAGACTTCTATCCAGACGTGACGGCCTTGGCCGGGGTGGATCAACCAAGTGGTTTGTTCGGTTCGAATCCGCCAGGAGCTGTCCGCTGTCACACCGACCACCACTCGGGTCGGAATTTCGAGTCGGCGAAGCATGGCCGCGGCCAGATGGGCCAGACCTTCGGCCGAACCCCGTCCGGAGTTCAGCACGCTCAGGGCGTCGGTCGGCCGGGCCGCCGGGTCCGGTTTTATGTTGTCGGCGATCCAGTCCAGGATCATCCTGACCGCCTCGTCCTGGCTGGAAAGCCATTGGACCAGGGCTAGACTTAAGTGGCTGACCGCCGAATCGTCCTTTTGAACCAACTCGGTTGCGTTCAAGTAGGATCGGACCGATTGAGGAATCCTCGTCAGAGGATAAGGATAATCACCAGAAAGACGATCCGGACGCCGCACGGTTTGAACTTTAAAACACCTGGCCAGCGTCACCGGACCGGTTATATTTTCGAAGATCAACTCCGTCACCTTGGCTCCGTTGCTTTGCAGCCGGCAGTCGATCCGGGCGGGTTGCGGCTGGACCTCCAAACGGAAATCGAAAATCCTTTGCCCACTGGAGGGGGTGTTTATATCCGGAGGGTGAACTATCCTGCAGGAAAGCCGGGCCGCTGGGCTGGCGAGCATGATTCGACTGAGCGTGCCCACCTCGATCTCAGCGTTCATGGTTTCAGTGAGAATGAGCGTGGCCGCGGAAACTTCCAGGGTCAGGGTCAGCAAGCCCATCAGGAACAAAGCTGCGAGCAGGGCTTTCAAACCATATCCTCGAAGTGACCTAATCCTGGGAGAGTTTTTTGTCCGAGTCACGAAAGAAGCGGTGGAACCGGGTCAGGTTAGAGGCTGACAGCTTGGACAGAAATGGGTGCCGCGTCCGGCTGCCGTTATCCGGCTGATCCGGCAGCCGCAGACTAGGCAGTTTTGGCCGGTGCGGCCGTAAATCCGATGCCTGTTCTGGTACTCGCCGCCCACGCCGGCCAGACCCACGTAGTTCCTGGTGGTCGAACCGCGCAGTCTGACGGCCTCTTTCAGTATTTCGACGATCTGTTCATGGAGTCGAACCGCCAAGTCTTGTCCGATGCGGTCAGCGGGACGCAGGGGGTGGATGCCGGCGGCGAAAAGGGCTTCGTCGCAGTAAATGTTTCCCAAACCGCTGATGACCCGCTGGTCGAGAAGCACGGCCTTGATCCGTCCTTTTTTGGAGCGCAACAGTCCGGCGAATTCCGCCGGCGTCAACTGGAAAGGGTCCGGGCCGATCGCTTCGCTTTTGAGCCATTCAGCGTAATCCTGACTATCCAGGCCCAGAATATAGCCGAACTGGCGCATATCCCGGTACAAGAGGGCTTGGCCGTCATCAAACTTAAAGATCACGTGGACATGGTCCGGCCAGACGTCCGGGACCTCCCCCCACAAAAACTGGCCGGTCATTTTGAGGTGGACGACCACATGCCGTTCACCGGACAGGGTCAAAATGATGAATTTCCCCCGGCGTTTGGCGGCCAGAACCTCAGCGCCCTCAGTCAGGCGGGCCAAGCGCCTGGGGCCGGTCCTGATCAGCTTGTTCAGGCTGACCCGGACCGATTCGATCCGCCGACCGACGACCAGATTGCGCAGGTCCCGGACGATGGTTTCAACTTCCGGCAACTCGGGCACATATTCTCCTTATTTCAGCAGCAGCCGGCTTTAGGCGCGGCCGGGCCGGTTTGATCGACCATGAGGCCGTGGGTCGACAAATCTCGGCTTTCGGCCGAGCAACAGCAGGCTGAGGCTTGACGGCCCAGGGCGGTATTGATCAGGGCGGCGGCGCAGCCTACCCCGGCCTGGACCTTTAGCGCCTCCACCGGACAGTTGACCGCGCAGGCCCCGCATTCCATACAGGCGTCCCGGTCCTTGATGACGGCCCGCCCGTTACTCAGAATGAAAACTTCGTGGGGGCAGACGGTCAGACACATACCGCAGCCCACGCACTTTTCTTTGTCAAGTTCAAGGGTGACCACACCGGTGAGATAGCGCATAATCACTTTACTCCATTAAAAAAATCAAGCCAAAAAACCCGACCACAGCCAAAGCCCCAGCCCGACCGCGCCGGCGGCTATTTGACAAGGCAGGGCCAGGCGCATCTCTTTTTTTACTCCGGAAAGCGAAGTAAAGGTCGAGGCCCCGGTGAAATTCATGGCCAGGTAGGCTGAAGCCGCAGGGATCAGCAGGAGCCAGGCCAGGAATTCGAATCGTCCCGGCCAAACGGCCAGGTTCGGTCCCTTGATCAGCAGGAGGACCAAAGCCATGACCAGTCCGGGGTGCAGACCCTTGACCGAAAAGGCTCGGCCCGGCAGCCAGGGCAATAAGATCGGCGTCAGAACAGCCCCGACAAATATGGCTGCCGCTAAGGCGATTACGGCGAACAGGCCGTAGCTGAGGGCGTTTGACCAGAAACCGGCCGGTCCGCCCAGGCCGCCGAGCAGAAACAAGGCCAAGGCGACGAAAACGCCGGTCTTCAGGGCGTCGACCAGTTCGACGGGTATGAGAACGATCCGTTCCCAAAGAGTGAAGGTCTTACGGCGCATGGCCGGGCTGGCCCGGCCCTTGGAGTCCAGAAATTCCGGCAGGTCCTTGGCCCGGATGGGTCCGTATCTGACCTCGAATCCGGCCAGCCTTTTGACCAAGTGGGCGGCTATACCCGGCGCAGATAACTGAGGCAGAATTAATTGACGGTGTTCGACTACCTGGTCGAGGCCGCTCGATTCGATCCGCCGGACCAGCTCGGCCGTCCCGAAGGTCCCTTTGCCGGCGGCGCACCAGACGTTGACGCCCTTGGTGTCCAGGACCAGAATCCAGACGTCCCGGCCGGGCAGGGCCGACCGAAGACTATCAAAACTCAGCTTGTAATTGGCTGTGACCAGGACCGGGGATTGGGCATCAGGACGGCCTAAGGCGTAGAGACCAGGTTCGACCTTGTAATTCATTCGGCCGGCCCCCCAGCGGGTTTTGAACGTTCCCCAGTGATCCTGGAAATTTAAAGATGAAGAAATTGGGGGAATTTTCCCGACCGTCGACTCGACCGAACCGGTCACAAACGGCTGGTCCAGTCCGGGGAGGGTGATTTCCACCGGTCCCGGAGGGTCCTGAAGGTCGGCTGAAGCCATGGGCAATGGTCGAAAAGCCGGAGCGGCCCCCATTTTTTTCTCCCATACGAAAACAACGAAACGTCAGGATTCAACAATATCATTTCGCTTTAACTTGTCAAGGTCAAGGTCGGTCTGGGTGGCGATGTTCCGGAGCGGCCCTGAAAAAACGGTCCAACCGCTCGGACCAGCCCCTAATCAGCCCAGAAACTAAAGAATTATCCTTGACATTACCGGACGTTCCAACTTATACTCCGCCGATAGTTATTGGATTTTGTTAAATGTAATCCAGCCCGAAAGGGCAAGTTTTGGGGGTGACTGAAATGAAGCGCATGAAAGCGTGGGGGCTGCTGAGTGCGGCGGCGGTTTTTTTGGCTGTTGTGGTAAATTTTGGTGCAACACCGGTGACCTGGGCCGGAAGCCTCTTCAAAGCCACGGTCTATGTCCCGGCCTTTCCCAACCAGACGTACACGGTAAATTTCAACAAAGCGGAAGAACTCGACAACCAGTTTGACCGGGCGACTATCCAACGATATATTCCCGGATACAACGACGCCCTGGCCGTCCGCGGCACAGTGGATTTTCGCGGGTTGGAAGTCCGTTTGAGCTTCCCGGCCAACTCAAACACCTTGACTCTGGAGATTCCTTCCATCGGCGTGAGGGAAACCTTTACCGGGGCCAACCGTGACGCTGCGGTCAATCAACTCGAGGATTGGTTCAAAAAGGACGGCGGCGCGGCCCTGTCCAAGATGCAGGCCGAACTGGTCAAGGTCTCTCCGACCGACCCCATCGCCGGCAACCCGACCAGCTTGCAAAGCAATATGGTCACCAGCGCTTTCCGCCAGGGATTCGTTTCCACCACCAGCCAGATCACCTCGGCCCCGACCCCGGCGGCCGTGGCCAAGCCCACCAAGAACGCCGACGTGATCGGCATAGGCGCCAGGTTCGGCAGCCTCAAGGCCGGCGGGCTGGACGGCTCCTACTATTCCCTGCCCTTGTCCTATTCCTTCCGGTCCGATCAGGACCCGAAGAAGATGCTGACCATCTCCCTGCCTATCACCGTAGTCGAAGTCGAGCAGGCCACCAGTTACAACATCGGGCTGGGCGTGGGTCTGACCTGGCCGGTCCGGCCCAACTGGGCCTTGACCCCGGCCGTCCAGTACGGTTTCGTCGGCTCCATCGAGCAGGGCTCGGTCTCCCAGTTAGTTGGGGGCTCTCTGACCAGCGCCTACACCTGGGACCTGGGCGGCGACTACCTCCTGAGCATGGGCAATATGCTCGGCTATTACAAGACCCTGGAGTTTGAATACCAGGGCTACAAGTTCGATCCCGACATTTCCAACACTGTCTTCCGCAACGGCCTGATGCTCTCCGTGCCCACACCGAGGCTCTATCCCGGGACCGTGGTCGAGGTGTTTTTCATCGACACCCGGTTCTTCGGCGACGACCTCTACCTGGATGCCTATGAAGAAATCGGCGTGGACTTCGGCTTCAGGAAATTCGAGTCCAAGGACCTGCCCGAAAAGATCGTCAACACCATCAGGGACCTGAGGATTGGGGTCAGCTATTTGTGGGCCGACGGGGATAACAGCATCATGACCTTGAACTTCGGCTTCGCCTTCTAAGAAAAGCCAAAACCAATTAAAACCCTGCCCGACGGCGGGGTTTTTTTATCCTCTTCTCGGCTTACTGCTCCCGGAAGCGGAATTTGAATTCGAGGATTCGCCCCGCCCGGTCCACGGTCAGGATGTGGTCTTGGTCCGCCCCGCCTTCGACCGCGGCCTGATGAAAATCGAGTAACGACTCGAGCGGGCGGCCGTTCAATTTGATCAGTTCGTCCCCAGGCCTCAACCCGATCCTTTTCGCCTCGCTGCCGGGGATGACCGAAGCGACCATAATATTTCCTGAGGGGTCGGTCCGAAGCTCAATCCCTAATCTCAACCTTTTCCGGGGCGGCTCCGGTCGGGTGACCCAGACGAAGTCCGCGGCTTCGGGAGTCAGGGTTTCGGTGTCCGAAGTCAAAAGCATGAGCAGGCTGGCTTGAGGCGCGGGCAGACGCCGAGCCGTTCGGCCCGGCACGCCGTAACCGTAGATGACGTGTTCGTTGCCGCAGATGACTACGGCCCGCCGGTCCCGGCCGGAGGACGAAGTCAAGTACGCCGCCAAGGTTTCGGCCATGGTCTCGTCCCAGACCACCTGGGCCGCGAAAAAATGGTCCGGGTCCTTAACTGTATGCTTGGAAAAAACCGCAGCCACCCGCCGGCGGTAGGCTTCGGGCCCAAACTGCAGGTCAGCGGCGACGGCCCGTCTTTCCTCCTCGCTCAAACCATCCAGTCCAGACGCGGCCACTTTGGCCACAATGCTCCGGGGAGCGTTAAGGGCCAGGAGAGGCGTTCGGGTTTCCCGGGCCCATTGAAGAAGCGGGAAGTAGGCTTCAAAGGTGTCCAAATCCAATATCTTGCCTTGGACTTCTTTTTTAAAATCCTCTTCGCCGAGTTGCCCGCCGACCCATCGATTCAGAAGGTCCTGGCGGGGCCGGGCAAAGACTTCCAGGGCCACCGCCAGGCGGGGGTCACGGGCATGGAGCCCCTGGATGATTTCCAGTTGATGGCGGTGCTGGGCCGCATGAGAGTGGACCTCGCCCAGAAAAACCACCCGGACCCCGGACAACCTGTCCACCAAATCCCCCAAGGTCAATATCCGGCCGGTTTCAAGGTCGATGATTCGGTCGGGCGGCAAGTTTTTATCGCCTCCAGAAAGGCGCAGTCCCGGGGCGGAGGGGGAACAGGCCGTGACCAGAAAAAGGGCCAGCCCCAGCAAAAGACAAGTTTTCAACACGGGAAAACCGGCCGACGCGAACGGCTCCGACCTCGTTTTTTCAGAAAAGATCAAAGGTCCGCCTTGACCAGCCTGGCCGGCAAAGCCCGCAGATTCGGCGTCCCTAAAGCCTTGTTCACCGGAGAGCTGGACGTCAGGACGTTATAGGTCGTCTCGGCCCAGCTTGCTTGATTTTCAGCTCCCAGAGACGGCCGCCACCAGCCGTGAACCACGCTGACCACCCCAGGCCGAATCCGGTCGGTCACCCTGGCCCGCACCTTGATTTTGCCGGTCCTGGTCTCGACCCAGACCAAGTCGCCGTCGCCCAGACCCCCAGCCTGAGCCGTCTCGGGATGGACCTCGACCACTGGTTCGGGTTCCCGCCCGGTCAGACTCTCAATATAACGGTGGTCGGAACCGAAAAAGTTCCGACTTTTATGTCCGCTCAGAAGCAAAGGAAAATCCGGGTCCTCGGGTTGAGGCGGACCGGTCCAGCTCGGTAAAGGATTGAGGCCGGTCTTTTCCGCGGTCGACATGACCAGTTCGACCTTGCGGGTCGGTGTCTTGAAGCCTTTCTCCTTATACTTAAAATATCGAACGGCTCCGCGCAGAAGCCCCTGTTCGGCCAGCTCGGCGTAGGTCAAGCCCGCCGGCTTTAATATGTCTCCAAGCATATCTTCATAATTTTCCCACCACAGGGAGGCCAGTCCCAGTTTTTTGGCCAGTTCGTTGATGATCTTGGCGTTGGGCCAGCAGTCCGGCGGCGGGTCCACGATCTTGGGACGGGCCAGCACGAAGCCGTGGGCCACCCCGAAATGACCCAAGTCGTTGTATTCTAACTGAGTGGCCGCCGGCAGAACCAAGTCGGCCAGGGCCGCGGTGGGCGAGAGAAAGGTCTCGGTCACCACCAGGAAATCCAGGCTTTTGAGGGCTTGATAAGTCTCATGGCTGCCGGACCAGGCCAGAACCGGATTGCTGACCTGGACATAAGCCGCTTTAACCGGATAGGGGCGGCCGGCCAGGACGGCCTGTTTGAAGTATTCAGGGGCGACTACCACAAATCCCGGAGCCGGGCCGTAAGGAGCCGAAATCATCGCCTTGGGCCGTTCGGGCAGAAGGTCGGCCCGGACAAAATCCCTAAGACTCATGACCGGCGGCGGTCCGGGGGCCATGTTTCCGCCGGGCGCGTCCAAGTTGCCGGCGACAGCCATCAGGGAGATCAGGGATCGGGCCGCGTCGAAATTGTGCACGGTCTGTTCTATTCCGTTGCCCCACTGAATCATGGCCGGCTTGGCTCGCCCATAAATCCGAGCGGCCTTGACTATATCCTCCGAGGCGAGGCCTGTGACCGCTGCTGTCTTTTCCGGGGTCCATTCCCGGACGTGCCGGGCCAGTTCATCGAATCCGAAAGTAAAGTCCTTGACAAAATCCTGATCGGTCAGGCCTTCCTCGATAATCACCTGAAGAAAGCCTAAAGCCAGGGCCAGGTCTGTGCCCGGCTTGAGCGGCAGCCAGAGGTCGGCCCGTTCGGCCAGTTCGGTCCGCCGAGGGTCGATCACGACCAGGGGGGCTTGATCAGCTTTGAGCCGTCTTAGGAGCCTGGTGCAGATCACCCCTTCCTCGTTGGTGGCGGTCAAGTTCGATCCCCAGACCACCAAAGCCCGGGTCGGGTTTTCGTAATCGGCCACCGGAAAGAAGCCGCAGGTGTGGACGCCGGCCATCTCCCGGGGCATGTGACACACATTCTGCGGTCCGACCACGTTGGGCGAGCCGAAGGTGTTGGCCAGGCGGATCAGGATAAAATGTTCGAGTCCCTTGGGCGCCCCTTGGCAGAAGGCCACCGCCCGAGCGCCGTATTGGTCTTTGACCCGGTTCAATCCTTCGGCGGCCAATTCCAGGGCCTCGGCCCAGGAAATCTCGGTCCATCGGCCTGAACCGCGCCGGCCCTCCCGGCGCAAGGGCCGCCGGAGCCGTTTGGGGTGGTTTAGGAGCTCGGGCAGGGCCCGGGCCTTGGGACAGATGTGGCCGTGGGAAAGAGGGCCTTCCGGATCAGGCCCGATGTTCGCCACCCGGCCGTCCTCGACTTCGACCACCAAGGTGCAACCGCCGTGATCCATGCGGCCGCAGTGGGTCTTGATCTTTTTTTTCATTCCATCACCTCGCCTTTCGGCTGAAAAACCTCATCGACCTGGTTCCGGTTTCGACGAGACCGCCCAAGTCAGGCTGTCTGAACAATTTCTTTCACGGCCTGGACCAAACGATTGTTAGCCGTCCTGTTTTTTACGGCCACCCTGATATAGCCTTTGAGCAGACCCTGGAAAGAAGCGCAGTCACGAACCAGAATGCCCCGGTGTTTCAATTCGGAAGCCAACCGATTCACGGTGAATCCGGGCCGATCTATCTTGACCAAGAGATAATTGGCCTGGCTGGGGATGACTCGGCCCAGGCCGGTCTCGCACAAACGGCCGGCCAGGCGTTTACGCTCCCTATCCACCAGTTTCCTGGTCCGGACGGCGTAATCTTCTTGATCCAGGCAATAGAAACCGGCCAGTTGGGCCAGGGCGTTGACCGACCAAGGCTCGAACCCGGCCAGCAGTTTTTTGACCAGGGACCGAGGCCCGGTCAGGTAACCCAAACGCAGTCCGGGCAAGGCGTAAAACTTGGTCAGGGATTTAAGGACAATCAAACTGGAATTAAGACGAACTTCAGAAGTGAGAGTCCGGCTCGGAGTGAAATCCAAAAAGGCCTCGTCCACAACAACCAGGGCTTTACTCTTTCGGGCCTGATGGAAAACCATATCCATGACCTCCGGGCTGACCAGCCGCCCGGCCGGACTGGTTGGATTGGCCAGAAAGACCAAATCTGGCCGCCCGGCGAAAATCCCGGCCGCCACCTTGCCGGTCACTTCGAAATCGTCTTCTTCCCGGCAGGCCGTCGGCCTGGCCTTGACCCCGACCTGGGCCAGAGCCCGCTCATACTCGCTGAAGGCCGGAGCGATCACCGCCGGCCTTTTGGGGCGGAGAACTCGGGCCAGCAGATACATCAGGGCCGTGGTCCCGTTGCCGGCCAGCATCTGCTCAGGAGACAGGCCGAAACGTTCGGCCAAATCCAGCCGCCATCCCGAAGCGAAAGGATCGGGATAATGCCGAATCATTTCGAAGTTGGCCCAGAGATGCTTTTTCAGTCCCGGCGGAGGCCCCAAGGGATTGACGTTGGCTGAAAAGTCATCGAGGTCCGTCCAGCGGGTCCCCAAATCCCTGGCCGCGGCAAAAACGTCCCCGCCGTGATCGAAAAGATCCTTCTTCACCACAAGGCCCGCCCAATCAATCCGGCCAGGCCCATCATCCCGCTGACCAGAAACAGGACTTGATGGGCCAGGAAGACATGATTTTCATTCAAGGCGGCCCTGGCCGCGCCAAGATAAGGTTTGACCGTCACTTGTCCGTTATACACGGCCGGACCGCCCAACCGGACGCCCAGGGCCCCGGCCAGGGCCGCTTCCGGCCGACCGGCGTTGGGACTGGGGTGTTTGGGGCCGTCCGTCAGCCAAGTCAGAAAGGCGGCCCGGGCGTCGAGTCTAAGAATAAAACAGGACAAGCAAATGAAAGCGGCGGTTAGGCGGGCCGGGATGAAATTGGCCAAGTCGTCCAGCCTGGCGGCGGCCCAGCCCAGGTGACGAAAACGCTCATCCTTGTATCCGATCATCGAGTCCAAGGTGCTGACGGCCTTGTAAGCCAGGGCCAGGGGCGGTCCGCCCAAGGCCAGGTAAAAGAGCGGGGTCGTTACCCCGTCCGAAAGATTTTCCGAGATGGTTTCCAGTAAAGCCCGGATTATACCCGGCCGATCCAAATCGTCGGTTTCCCGGCCCACGACCAGGCCCAGAAGCCGCCTGGCCCTGGGCAGGTCATCTTCTTCCAAGGCCAGGACCACCCGCCGGGTTTCCTCGTACAGACTCCTGACGGCCAGGGAGGCGTAAGCCAGGTACAGGGCGATGATCCAGGCCAAGGCCGGTGAATATCGACTCAAACCGGAGGTGGCCAGCCAGGCCGACCACCAAGTCAGCCCCACCACCACGATCACGATCAAGACTCCGGCCGCCCGCAGTTGTTCGGGAGTCGCGGCGATGGACCGGCTCAAGGCCGTAAGGCTGGAGATAAGCCGCCCGATCAGCCTGACCGGGTGAGGCCAGCTCCTAGGGTCGCCGATGACCAAGTCCAGGAGAAAAGCCAGGCCGAAGGCGAAGGCGTTCACAACCGCTCATCTCCACGTTCCGCAGCCGAATCAATCATCTCGGACAAGACGACGGTCATTTAAAAGCAATGGTCAAAAAACGGCTACCGCCGCACCGCCGTCCTGAAGCGGTTGGTGCGCAATTTAATCACTTCAGGCGCAAGAGCCCTTTTTTCCGGGGCGGGCAGTTGTTTCAACCGGGCGGTGAAAGTGGGGTGAGTGCCCAGCCAAGCGTTTAAACTCTTGTCCTGGCCTTGTTCCCGCTGCTGCATGTAAGAGGCGAAACGCCGCAAAGCCCCCGGATCGTACCCGGCCCGAGTGGCGTAAGTCTGGCCCAGCCGGTCGGCCTCGTACTCCATGGGCTGGGTGTAGCCCACGTTCATCAGGGTGTCCAGCACGCCGTCGGTGGCCTGGCCGAAAAGGTCCAGCAGTCTCGGGTCGACCCCGCCGTGCTTGGCCCCTTCCTGAGCGGTGATCACGGCCACCTGTTTCCACAGTTCGCCCTTGATGCTCTTGAGAGAGTGCTTGGCGCAGACATGGCCGACTTCATGAGCCAAAACCGCGGCCAGTTCCTCCTCGTCCTTGACGCTTTTGAGCATGCCCCGAGTGATGAAGACGAATCCGCCGGGCGCGGCGAAGGCGTTGACTTCGTCAGTGTCGAGGACGGCGAAATGGAAAGGCAGGTCCGGACGGTCCGAGACCATGGCCACGCCGGCCCCGACCAGGTTGACGTACTTATGCAGTTGGGGATCGTTAAGCAGGGGGTATTTGGCCAGCAAGCGGGCCGAGACGCTGCGGCCCAGGTAGATTTCCTGATCCTGGGTGATCTCTTGGGAAGCCTTGACCGCGGCCTCGCCGATCCGGGCGGCGCTTTGCAAGGCGGCCATAGGGTCCCGTGAAATGGAATCTCCGACTGAAGCGCAGGATGAGGCCAAAAACGCCAGACCAAGCCAGACCATGAAGATGATGACCAAACGAGCTTTCATCGGCTGCCTCCCATCGGTCCGACCAAGCCCATTTTCTGGAATGACTCCAGTTCGGCCAGGGTGAAAGGCGGCTGCTGGAGCCGATCGACTATCTGGATTTGGGCCTGAAGGTTGTTTTTCGAGACATAGGCTTCTTCGGTCGGGCGGTCAAAGCCCTTGAAGCCGGCGGTCTTGTCCAGTTCGGAAGTGTCGGCCTTGCCGACCAAGGAGGCCAAGGGACTGGCGGACTGGGCTTTTTGGGGGGCCAGGGCCTGACCGAAGACCCAGCCCGGACCTTTGGGCGTCTTGACCTGGTACCACCCTCCTTCCTGGCCGATGACCTCCAGGGCGTCGCCTTTTTGAGCTGAAAAAACGGTCGGATAATAAGCCCCTCGGCCCTGCTTGATGTCGACCTTGGTCCTTTGCACGTAAAGAGTCTCGGCCCAGGCCGCGCCTACGGCCAAACCGCACAGAACCAAAGTCAAAATCAGGGCCGGCATCGGTATTCGCTTTTTCATCTGACACCTCCCGTCAACCTTTTCTCAAAATATTTCATTTGGTGATCATTGTAAAGCATCGATCCCAGTCCGGCGGCGGCGGATTTTTCTGGTAGATGCGGCATCGTTCCGCATAGGTCAGGGAAGGACCGTCATCGGGATCAAGGGCCAGGGCCCGGAGAAAGGCTTCTTCAGCCTGGGCGAAGTTCATCTCCCGGTACAGGGCCAGCCCGGCCTGGAAGGCGTCCCGGACCCGGGCTTTTTGAGGTGAAAGCCCGCCGGCTTTGGACAGAAGCTCATAAACCCGGATCGGCTCGGTCTTGCCTTTGACCCGGAGCAGGTCCAGCTCCCTGACTTCCACCTGGTCCTTGACTTCTTCGTAAGTGGACTGGCTGATCATGATCCAAGACCCGTAAGCCTTGTTGGCCCCTTCCAGGCGGGAAGCCAGGTTGACCGCGTCGCCCATGACCGTGTAATCGAAACGTTCCTCCGATCCCATATTGCCCACGATCATGGGCCCGGTGTTCAGACCCATGCGGACTTGCAACTCCGGCAAGCCGTCCGCGGCGATCTGTTCCCGGAAGTCGACCATGGCCGCCTGCTGGTCCAAGGCGGCCAGGCAGGCCCGCAGGGCGTGGTCGGGTTGATCCAGGGGTGCTCCCCAAAAGGCCATGATGGCGTCGCCCTCGAATTTGTCCAGGGTGCCGCCCCGGTCCAGGATGATCTTGGTCATCCTGCTGAGATAGCGGTTGAGCAGGTTGACCAGGTCTTCGGGCGAGAGCGACTCGGAGATGGTGGTAAAGCCGGCCAAGTCGGAGAAAAAGGCGGTCATGACCCGACGGGAGCCGCCCAGGGTCAGAAGCTCCGGTTTTTCCAGAACTTCGGCCACGACCTGGGGGCTGAGGTACCGGACGAAGGCCCCCCGGACCGCCCTTTTCTCCCGGCCTTCGCCGTAATAATTGATCAGGCCGGCCAGGATGAAGACGCCGGCTTGGCCGCCGATCGGTGTGACCAGGTCCAGCCAGAGATTATGCCGGAAAGCCAGAATTCCGCCGGCCAGGTACAGACCGGTCAGGGCCAGGCTCAAGACGGCCCCGGTCCAAACAGACCTGGTCAGGACGGCCGCCCCCAGGGTGGCCAGGAGCAAGGCGGCGGTCAGCAGAGCCCGGACCGGTATAGAGGCCCGGCGGAGAAAGTCTCCGGCCATGAGATTGTTCAGAAAGGCGGCGTGAATCTCGACGCCGGGCAGGGCGTCGGCCACGGGCGTGGACCTGAGGTCATACAGGGCCGCGGCCTTGGCCCCGATGAAGACGATCTTGTCCTTGAGTCTCTCCGGCGGAACCAAGGGCTTCCGGCCCATCTCGATCTGGGCGGCTGATTGAATCACGGCTGCGAAGTTGATTTCCTCGTAAACGCCCGGGCCGCCGTAATATTTGATCAGGACTTTGCCTTGGTCGTCGAGGGGCAAAAGCACCCGGCCGGCCCGAAGACCTTCATCGAGCTGGACGATTTTATCTTCCTTATTGATTTTCAAATAAACGCTTAAGGCCAGAGCGGCGAAAGCCCTATCCCGAAAGAGAACTATAGGCCGGAGGCGTCTGACCACCCCGTCGGCTTCTGGCTCGATGTTGATGACCCCCAATCCCCAGGCCGCTTCTTCCAGGGGGGCGATAGGCGGGGTGACGTCTTCGTAAAGGGCCGGTCGGGGCCCAGCCTGATATTCATAGGCGATCCCCCTGTCCTTCAGCCGGTTCAGGACGGCCTGGTCCACCGAGGCCTCCTCGGCTTTGGGCTGTTGGTGAAACATCAAAGTCTGAAAAACCCGGCCCGAAGCGGTCATGGCTTCGGCGAAGGCCTGGTCGTCGTTGTAATCATTGGCAAAGACGGACGGCTCTGAATAGGTGGCGTCAAAGACGATGGCCTTTACCCCGGCTGCATCGAGAAACTGAACCACCCGGCCGTAAAAGTCCCGCGGCCAGGGCCAGCCGATGTTCATTTCCCGGCGAAAGGCGTCGATGCTCTGCTGATCGATATAAATGATAACTATGTCCCGGCTTAAACGGCTTTTATCCGGAAAATGACGATGCAGCCAATCCAGGCCGCGGTATTCGATCAGGTCCAGCCGTCCGCCAAGAAGAAACGGGAGAAACAGGAACAACAAACCGGACCAACCGATCAGTCCCCACACCAATCGCCGCCGCCGGGAAACGATCCGTCCGGTAATCATGGACGCCTCACAGGTAATCGGTCGTGTTCAGGAGTCTGGGATTAGGATCGACCAAAATCAGGTTAAAATCCTGGCTTTGAATCTTCAAAATCAATCCCACCCTCGGCCCGCTCCGGCTGACGTTGATAGCTTATGTGATCGGACAGGGCCAAGGACGGGTTCTAGTCTTCCGACCGCCACAGCCTCGATTCGCTGTGGGAAAAATCAGCCGGTTCGATAATGTTGCCGGACCGATACTAACATACTGACCACGGCTCCGCAATACTCGGCGAGGTTGACAAAAGGCCCCTGGAGGCGATAATGAATTCTAAGTCAAATACAGGGAGGGGCTGGGCATGCTGATCTGCGAAGTTTGCGGCCATGAGACCGAAGGCTTGGTCTGTGCGGCCTGTCAGGGAGAGAACCTTACTGTAGCCAAGTTCTGCTGTCACTGCGGAGAGCGGTTGTTCGATCCCGCGGCCCAAGGAAGATCATCGGCCAAACCAAGCGACGACCCTTATGACCTGGACAACCGGGTTCTGTGCAGCGACGAAAGCTGCATCGGCATCATCAACGAAGACGGGGTCTGCACCGAATGCGGCCGGCCGCTCGAGAGGCAGGCTGAGCAGTCATGACCGACCCTGACAGCCTCATGGTCCGCTGCTCTCACTGCGGGACAAAAAACCGGATTCCTGTAGCCAGGATCAACGAAAGGCCCAGTTGCGGAAAATGCCATGTCCCCCTTGATATAAGCGGTCTTTTTCCAGGCAAGCCGATCGAAGTGACCGACCGGAATTTCGAGGCCGAGGTCGCGGCTTCACCCCTCCCGGTGCTTCTGGACTGTTGGGCGCCCTGGTGCGGTCCTTGCCGCATGGTCGCCCCGGTCATTGAAGAACTGGCCCGGGAATGGCAAGGCCGAGTCAAGGTCGGCAAACTCAACGTGGACGAAAACCCCAAGACGGCCGCCCGTTTTCAGACCAGGAGCATCCCGACTCTCCTGGTTTTTGACCGGGGCGAACTGAAAGACGCCATGGTCGGGGCCTTGCCCAAGGCCCAGATCGTCCAGCGGATGACCCCTTACTTAAGATATTAATCTGATTTTTCGAAAAGACGGGGGCGAACATGTCTCGAACCGTGGACCAGGACCTAGTCCGTCAGATGAAAAAGAAAGTGGAGGCGGAACTGACCAAGAAGGAAAAGGAAGTCCTGGCCTACTGGCGGGGTGAACTGGACAAGGTCCTCCAGCGCCGTCACCAAGACCTGGCCGCCTTGACCAATGATCTCAAAATCTTGACCGACCGTATGGATAAACGGCTCAAGGTCCTCTAAATAATCGAGCGGAGAAATAAATGTATGAACTGAAAGTGGTCAGCCGTTTCGCCGCGGCCCACAACCTGCGCAATTTTTACGGTAAATGCGAAGACTTGCACGGCCACAACTGGAAGGTGGAAGTCTACGTCACCGCCGAGACGCTGGACCAGGCCGGGCTGGTCTTGGACTTCGGGGTGATAAAAAGACATCTGGGCGAGGTTTTAGAGGGTCTGGACCACAAATACCTAAATGAACTGGAATTTTTTAAAGAAAACAATCCTTCGTCCGAAAACATCGCCAGATATATTTTCCAACGACTGGCCCCCCAAATAAACCGGGATTCCCTCAGACTGGCCAGGGTTTCGGCCTGGGAGTCGGAGACGTCCTGCGCCTCCTATTCGCCTTGAATCCGGTTGGGGCCGTTGGCCAGGCGGACCAGGACCACCCCGTCGTCGAAATAGTCGATGATGTTCAAACAGCCGAAGCTCTGATCAATCCGCCAAATTTTAGCCGGCTCGCAGCCGATGGCCTGAAGGAGGGCCGCCCGGTTGACGCCGGAATGGGTGACCACAGCCACAGCCCGCCCTTGGTGCTCATCTAAGACCGCCCTGATTTTCCGCCCCACCCGATCCCAAAGTTCCCGGACGGTCTCCCCGCCGGGAATGCGGTAATCCACGTGGTTTTGTCTCCGGCGCTCCAATTCCCCGGGATAGAGTGACTGTACTTGGTCGAAAGTCAAGCCTTCCCACTGTCCGAAAGCTATTTCGCGGAAATCCGGCTCGATCCGCAGGTCCAGGCCTTGGGCCTGGGCCAGTATCTCGCCGCCGTAGCTGGCCCTTTTCAAATCGCTGCAGTAAACGGCGGCCAGTTCGACCCCTGCCAGGTCTTCGGCCGCGGCTTCCAGCTGGATCCGGCCCAAGGGGGTCAGGTCCACATCAGTGTGGCCGTTGAACCTGGGGGTTTCGTGTCCGACCACTTGGCCGTGGCGGATGAGATATAGTCGAGTAATTTTCATGACCTCCTATACCCAAACCTTAGGCCGATGTCAACCCAGGCCGAGCCTTGAGGCAACATTTACCGGTGACATCACCATCCTATTTCCGTCTCCCGCCAACTTCAAAAAGAGAACAATTCCACTTTCCTGCTGTCCTAGCGGAGCCAATTGTGATGTTTTTAAGCTCTGAATTTGTTTGTTTCTGGAGAGGTGTAAAAATAATTTACCCCGAAAAATGTGTTGATCCTCGCTCCCAGGCTCGGCCGGCTTATTTCGGGAAATAGTTGATCACGCAAAATGCTCCCTGCCCAATAGGTATTGGCGCCGGATTCCTAAAAGGTTATAGTGGACGGCGAAATAAAGGCCGAGTCCTGATGAGGCCGGCCGGCCGGAGCAGACCGCAATTTGTCGTTCAACCAGACCCAAATCAAAGAGACTATTTCCCGATTAAAAGCCCCTCCCAAGGGCCGGACCGTCTCCCGCCTGCCGGTCGCCGCCGGCCAGGGTGAAACCTGCGCCTATCTTCGGCCGGTTCTTTCTTCCCCGGCCGAGGAGGTCCGCCAGGACGCCGGACTGATCGCCCGGTGGAGAAACCGGCGCCGGGAGGGCTTTTTCACTTGGTTCGAGGCCGCCCAAGAGACGACCCTGACCTGGCTGACCGAGTATTACGCCCCAAGCCTGGACCTGATTTTCATGGTCGAGACCCTGGACCGGATTCCTTTCGGCTGCCTGTCTTTGTATGATTTCGACCTGGAAGACCGCTCCTGCTGGTTCGGCCGGATGGTCCGGGGGCTGGAAGCCGGACCACGGGGAGGCATGACCCTGGCCGCGGCGGCCCTGCTTGACTGGGCCTTTCAATCCCTCCAGATCAAAACCATTTTTCTGGAAGTCTTTGAGCACAATCGGCGGGCCATCGCCCTTTACCACCGAGTCGGGTTCAAAACCGTCCAGAGGATTCCCCTGCACCGGATCGACCAGGACGACATAACCAGGTGGGAGCCCCGCGGTCCGGATGATTTGACCGAACCGGACGGTCATTCTCTGCGGATGGTCTCCGTCTCAAAATCGGGTCTTTCGGAAAAGGGATGATCCCGCCCCTGAATTAACCCCGATAAAACTGATGAATCCGGTCGACGATCATCCAGACCTGGTCGTCGGTCAAATCGGGATAAAGAGGCAAAGTCAGCAGTTTGGGATAAACTTTTTCCGCCGCCGGCAGGACCGGTCGGTTGCCGTAACAGCGGTACAGGTGAATGGGCTTGTAGTGAACCCCGGTGTTGATGCCGTGGTCCCTTAGAAAGATGCTCAGTTCGTCGCGGTTTTCGGCCTTGATTTCGCAAAGGTGCCAGGCAGAAATGAAATCCCCGCCGTCGGCCGGCGGCATTTGCACTTCGGCCAGGTCCCCAAGACCCCGGCGGTACATCGCCACGATCTCCCGTCGGCGGAGGTTGTTTTTTTCCAGCTTTTTGAGCTGAACCAGACCGATGGCCGCCGGGATGTCGCTCAGGTGGGACTTAAGACCGATTTCCTCGACCGTGTATTCCCACCAATATTTCTTATCCACCTTGGTCCGGTCCCAGGTCCCCTTGTCTATGCCCAGCCACCGGAGCTTCTTGGCCCGTTCAGCCAGGTCCGCTTCATTAAGGGTCACGGCCCCGCCTTCGCCCATGGCCAGGTTCTTGACGGCGTGAAAACTGAAACAGCCCATCCGGCCCAGTCCGCCCACGGGCCGACCCTTGTACCTGGCCCCGCAGGCGTGGGCGCAGTCTTCCACAATGGGAACGCCCCCGACCGCGTCCCGCAGCCGGTCAAGGTCCACCGGCCGTCCGGAATAGTGGACCGGGATGACCGCCTTGGTCCTGGCGGAAATTTTCCGGGCCACGTCTTCAATGTCTATGTTCAGAGTCTCCTCATCCACATCGGCCAGAATGGGCGTAGCCAGGTTGTAGGCCACGGCGTGGGCCGTGGACACGAAGGTGACGGTCGGCACGATCACTTCGTCGCCGTGATTGACGCCCAGGAGCTTGAGGGCCATGTCCAGGGCCGCGGTGCAGGAATTGAGGCCCACGCAATATTTCACTTGGCAGAACCGGGCGAACTCCTGCTCGAACTGTTCGGTCTTGGGCCCCAACCCGACCCAGCCCGAGAGGATCACTTCGCTGACCGCCTGGACCTCCCGCTGGTCATAAGACGGCTTGAAGACCTGGATCATGTCGCCTTGGTCCGAGGCCTTCCGCACCTCGAGGACCGGCGAAACGGGTTTTATTCGAGGCCAGCCACCCGTTCTTTCCGCGGATTTAACTTTGACCGACAGCTTTTTGTTAATCATCGTTCGATCCTTTTGGCCTGGACGTTCAGAAACCCGATCTTTTCGGGATGGAAAAGGGAGCGGTCCAGGCGTTTGATTTCGGTCAGGCCGGCCGCCTTGAGGAGTCGAACCAGCCGGCCGAAGGTGAGCGGCGACCTGGTCTCCGGTTCATAGCGCCAGACGGCCGGATTCCGCCGGGCCTTTCGGGCCTCGATCTCCGCTTCTTCCGCCGGACCGGGTTCATAAGCCGCATCCGGGACTTCGATGATCACCCGGCCTTCATCCTTGAGGACCCGCCGCCATTCGGTCAGCAACCGGGTCAACCGGTCTCGAGGCAAGGTCTGCAGGTAGTCGTGGCTGTAAATCAGGTCGACCGAGCCCTCTTGGAAGTGAGTTAAATGAAACGGATCGGCCTTGAGGTCGTCAAAACCGGGGTGGTTGGGGACGTCAATGTTGATAAAACCGTTGATCCGGCCCGTTCTGGTCGGGATGTTCAGCAGGACGGCTTCGGCCGGGTATGATTCCAACAGGGCGGTCCCGGGCAGATCGTTCTTGTCCAGGACGTAATCGCCCAGGACCAGACCGTCCATGCCCCCGACTAAGAAGCAGTCCACGGCTTCCTGGGGAGTGCGGACAATGGGCTCGCCCTTGACGTTGAGGGAGGTGTTCAGGACCAGGCCGATGCCGGTGATCTTTTTAAATTCCTCGATCAGCCGGTAGTAGCTGGGGTTGACTCTTTTATCCACGGTCTGGACCCGGGCCGTGCCGTCCACGTGGCAGACAGCCGGAATCAGGCCGACCATCTCCGGTCGGGTGTTGTAAACAAAAAGCATATAAGGGGATTCGTGGTCGGAGTCGAAATATCGGCCGCAATCTTCCAGCAGGACCGAAGGGGCGAAAGGCCGCCAGCCTTCCCGGAACTTGACCCGGCGGTTGACTTCGTCCTTCATCTTCGGGTCTCGGGGATCGGCCAGGATGGACCGGTGGCCCAAGGCCCGCGGGCCGGTCTCCATGCCGCCCTGGAACCAGCCGATGATCTTGCCTTCGGCCAGACGCTCGGCGGCGTAGCGAGGGGCGTCCGGGACCTGGCGCAAAGGGAAGCCCGCCGCTTCTATAGCTGAAACTATCTCCGTCTCGCTGAATTCCGATCCCAGGTAAGGGTGCTTCATGACCCACCAGCTCCGGCCCTCAGCCCGACCCTTGGGGTTTTCCAAATAATAGGCGTATAAAGCGGCTCCCAAGCCGGTGCCGCCGTCATGGGCCGCCGGGTGAATGGAGATGTCCCTGAAAAGCCCGGTCTGCAAAAGCTTGCCGTTGGTCACGCTGTTGAGGGCCACCCCGCCGGTCAGGCAAAGGTCCGATTCACCGGAAATATTGCGCACCCTTCGGGCCAGGCCGAGGATGATCTCTTCGGTCACCCGCTGGAGGGCGGCGGCCACGTGGGCAAAGGCCGGCTGTGGATTCCTGACGTCCATCTTCTGATGGATATTAAATATTTCATTGAATTTTTCGTGATCGTAGATGAAGATTCCATCCGGATTGATGATTTCCCGGTTGATTTGAAATCGGCCGGTATCCGGATCGAAATCGATGATCCGCTCCCGAAAGGTCCGGTAATAGACCTTCGGGTCGCCGTAGGAAGACAGGCCCATGGTCTTGCCTTCCTGGCGGGCCCCCAGACCCAGCCAGTAGGTGACGGCCTGATAAAGCGTGCCCAGGGAATGGGGGCAATAGAGGGCTTCAAGCTCCTCGATCCGGCCGTCCTCGCCCCTGGCCAGCATCACGGTTTCAAACTCGCCCCGGCCGTCGATGGACAGGATGGCCGAGCGGGGAAACGGCGAGGAATAGAAAGCCCCGGCGCAGTGGGCCAAGTGGTGTTTGACGTGGAGGACCCGGGCCTTAGGGAAAAGCGACCGGAAAAGTCCTTCCTGGTTTTGGTAAAGCCGGGCCGAAGCCTGGGCCGAGCGGACCATCTGGAGCCGGTTCATCGGGAATCCGTGTTGTTGATAGTACCTGGCCCATTCATCGGCCGCCTTGAGGTATTCCGGCGCGGAAAAAGAAAAGGCCACGTATTTGACTTGGGCGGGGTGCACGCCGTGACGTTGGAGGGCTTCGACCACGGCCTGGAGAGGGATGTTGGGCGTGTGTTTGACCCGGACGTAACGTTCTTCTTCAGCGTCGAAGATCACCCGCCCTTGGCCGTCCACTAAAGAAACGTTGGCGTCATGGCCGGCCGGCTTCATCCCCAGGATATAAGACTTGCTTCGGTCATAATCGGTTGGCCGGCCCATTTCTTCCAAGAGGCTCTTCAAGCGCGCTTCCTGCCGCCTCTGGGCCGCCTGCTCCAGCAGCCCACGGGCTTGGGGAAAAGCCGGGCTTTCTATGGGCAGATCGGAAAGTTCCCCAAAAACGCTTTCAAAATCGCCCTGCTGGAGGCAGACCCAGGCTTTTTGGATTTTGACCTGGCTTAAGTTCCGCCGATACAGTTCACCGGCCTGGTCCAACAGGCTGACGGCCGCTTTGAGGTTATCTCTTTGCGTCAGGGCCAGGGCCAGGACCCTGAGGAGTTCGGGGTTTTGGTCCAGGACTCTTTGTGATTGCAGCCACTGAATATTTCCGGGGCTGGAAAGGAAATGCCGCCCGGCCAGTTCTCCGGCCCCGGCGTAGTCGCCGACCGCGGTTAGGTGGAGAAGTTTCTGCAAATGAATCGAGAGATCGCTACGGACCTGAGCATCGGAGATAGAAATTCTTTGCCTGGCATGCTCGCCTTGAATTACCGCATCAGGTTCCGTGGGGATGGAATCGAATTCGGCCTCGGCGGGAAGGGAAAACATGGCCGGCGCCTCCGATTTTTTTTGATAAAGATGGTTCCCCAAACTCCGGTAGTGTCGGCTGATATAGTCCATGGCCTGAGGATATTGCCGGATGGATTGGCCCAGGTGGCCGCAAGGGTAGCCTTCCGGGAGGGAAGTGCTGAAGAAAAAGAAGAGCAGGCCGCCGGTCCGCAGATGTTCGGTCACGTGGTTAAGCACCGGCAGAGGCTCGGGGATGTGTTCCAAAACGTCGTACAAAATGACGATGTCGTAGGTCTCGGTCAGACAAGCCTGACTTTCAATCTCGATGAAGGAAAAATTGGTCGCCTCCCGGAAACGCCACCGGGCGAATTCGAACGGCGGGGAAGGAACGTCGGCCAGGGTCACGGCCAAGTTGTCGATGTCTTGCAGATGTTTTTCCAGGCAGGCCGTGCCGCAGCCGTAATCCAGCAGTTTGACGCTCCGTTCCTGGTTCCGCCGGCAGAACTCCTTGATCCGTCCGGCGGTGAACTCGAACCGCCCCCCTTGGGTGTGGTGATTATGATAGACCTGCCGGTAGAGCCAAACGTCGGTCTCGTTATAGGCCGACTTGATCTCGGCCGCGGTTTCTCTTGGCCTGGATTGCCAGACCTCGGTCCATTTCTTGATGACCTGGTCCTTGGACCCTCGATATTCGATGTCAGCGTCGGAGACGCCCAGGTATTCCCGTAGATCCCGGTAAGACTCGATGGACCGGTCCTGTTGGGCTTGCCGACACCTGGCCATCATCTCCGCGATCCTGGCGTCCCAGGTATGACTTTCCAGGACCTTGCGCCGGCCTGCTTCGGCGATCCTTTCCCGCTCGTTTTCATGGACCAGGTAATAACGGATCAGTTCGACCGCTTCCGGCACTGATTCGAACCAGACCAGGTGGCGGCGGTTCTTAAACAGGGTCTCCATGCCCGGCACATAATGGGTCAAATGAAAGGCCCCGCTGGCCAGGGTGTTGACCGTCCGCCGCCAGGAGGCGTACAGGCGCACGTCGTTGACCCCGTTGATGCCCAAAGTGATCTTGGCCGTGGAACAGACTTCGGCGAAGTCTTCCTCAGTGACAAAAGGGTGAAGCTGGAGACGGCCTGGGGCCAACCCAGTCAAATACTCCCAACCCTTACCATAAACGTGAAGCTCAAAGCCTTCTTTAAGGACGGCTTCCAAAAGGCGGCGGCGCTCAGCGTAACCTTCGTGGGGAATGTCCAGATTGTTGCCCAAAAAAACGACTTCCCTCGTCTTGGGCAAGTTGCGGGGGTAAAAGATTTCAGGGTCCGAACCGGCGTCCCAGAAGCCGCCGATGTTCCTGACTCCGGCCGCCCAGTACCGGTCCATGATCCTGGGCTCGGTGTAATTGAACAGGGTCACGTCGGCGTACCGGCCGATGTCCACCACCCAAGGCTGGGGGTCCCAGCGGAAGTCGCCGTAAAAATGGACCACAAAGGTCTTCAACTGCTCCTTGATGGACTTGACCGTCTCCCCGGCGACCAGTTCGGACTTGCCCAAATGGATCAGGTCGGGCTGAAACTTGAGGGCCACCTGGACGAGAAGCCGGTTCATGGTCGGGACGCCGTACCTGGCCGCCACCCCTCGGTAGTCAAAGCTCACCAGGTCGCAGACCTTGGCGTAGGCCTTCATGATCCCGTTGACGTTGCAGGCGGCGTGGGGAGCGCCGATGGTGTCGACGTACAGGACCTTGAGCCGGCCGTTGTTGTCTCCGCCTTGAAACGAGGTCCTGATCAACTCCGACCCCTGGCCCGGACCGAAGCCGGACTCCGAACTGGCGGGCGATTCAGCGATTTTTTTCTGAGCGTAAGGCAAGGTCTTCACCCTTTGGTGGTCAGGTAAGAGTTTGATCGGCCGCCCTCTCTGGGGCGCACCGGTCCGCCTGGACCAAGAGAGTCTGCCCCTCCTTTTGGGCCGCCCTTTGCACCGCTTCCAGGAACTGCCTGGCCCGTTTTTCATAGGTGTGGGTCAGGGCGATCCGGCGGCCCTTCACCATCAAACGACGGCGTTCTTCCGGCTGGTTGATGAACAGATCCAGCAGTTCCTTAAGATGCTCGGGCGAACGGTATTGAGGGACTGTTTCACCAAAAATATCGTATATTCCTGTATTTATATCAGAAATGGCAAATCCGCCGCTGGCCAGGATGTCAAAAATCTTGACGGCGACAAAACCTTCCCGGGCCATATCCTGGTGATGGTCGTTGATGCTGATCCGGGCCGAGGCGTACAGCTCGTCCAGCCGTCGATAATCCCAAAAACGTCCGCCGTAGTACTTGGTCGGCAGTAAATGGTCCCAACCTTCGCCCCAAACCTTGAAATCGTAACGGGTCGGGCCGATGTCCCAAACGACCTGGCGGCCGTGTCGGCCCCTGGCATTGCCGACGAAGACGATATCGCGCCTGAGCGGGACCTGGAGCGGCCGTTTCGAAGTGGCCCCGATCATGGTCTCGACCTGCTCATACCCCATGGCCCCGAGTTTTCGGCTGAAGCTCGGCGACAAGGAAAATATCTGGTCGAACGGCCGCAGATTGCTGCCGGTGACCAGGTCAGGGTGGCTGTAAACCCAAACGATGTTGTAGGCCTGTTCAGGCAGCTTTTCCGGAGGGACACCGAACAGGTAGATGACCAGATCCGGCTCCTGTTCGGTCACGATCAGACCCAGCTGCCGGAATTCCTTGGCCAGTTCGTATTTGACCCAATAGTCGCCCCATAAGGGCCGACGGGTTTCGTCCGGATCCAGGTCGGAAGGCGAGATGATTTGCAGGCTGAGGCTGTCCTTTGAAGCCAGGCGCGCCAGCTTGATCCGTCGGCGGGACTCGAAATTCCAAGTCCGAACGGCGGGCCGAGAAACCGGGGCCGCCGGCCTTTCTTGAACCGACCGGACCTGACTACCGGCGATAAACGCGGTTTCTTCAACCTCTTTTTTGAGGCAGCATTTTTTATATTTTTTGCCGCTGCCGCAGGGACAAGGGGCGTTGCGGCTGATTTTTGGCATTGTTTCGGGGTGAGTGGCGCCTGCCAGTCGGTTTTGGAGAGCCGCGGCCTGGTCGGTTCGGCCCAGCGCCTCATAGACCTTGATCAGTTCAGCCGCCGCCGGTTGAGCCTGCGGATTTTTCTCAAGAATTTTCTCTAAAAATTCCGCCAGGTCCGCCAATCGTCCGGCTCGGGCTCCCGTCAGACGCAGCCGGTCGAAAATTTCCCGGCCGGTGTGGCCGAACTCGACGGCCTTTAGGTAACAGGAGAAAGCCAGGTCAAATTTGTCGCGGCGTTCGCAAAGCTCCCCCAGGACCTGGTGGACTTCGGGGTTTTCCTGGCCGTCCAGACCGCCCATCCGGGCCGCGGCCTCTTGGGCTTGATCGAGCTTTCCGGCCCGGAGAAAGACTTTGGTCAGGCCCAAATACGGCTGGTGGCTGGACTTCCACATCCGGGCGGCCATTTGGAACAAGCGGGCCGCTTCGGGCAGGTTGCCGAGCTGAAAGCAGCAGCGCCCCAGACCGAGCACGGCGGTGAAGGCCCCCAATTCCATGGGAAAGTCCACCGGAAAGACCGGACTGTCCAGATCGTCTTCGCGGAGGCCCAGAGTTTTCAACCCGGACCGGTAAGCTTCAATGGCTTCGAGACAGTCCCCCTTTCTTTCCAGGAGACGGCCCAAAAGCACCCAATTGTCAGGCTGGTACCCTCGAGCGATGAGACCCCGACATTCCTTTTCCGCCGCATCGAGTTGATTGGTTCTCAGAGCCAGATCGGTCAAGAAAGGGGCCAGGACCTGAACGCTTTCTCCGCTACGGTCGGCGGACAGGGCGGCTAACAGGGCTCGGTACGCCGCTTGGAATTCGCCTTTTTTATTATGAATCTGGGCTTGAGCCAAGGCCAGATCGCATTGAAAAGCCTGGAGAAATTTGGTCTCGTCGACGATCTCCTCGGCTTGTTGTTCACAAATACTCAAACCATATTTCAGCAAGGCTTCACGTTTGACCAGCAGGTCAAAGCCGCCTGGATCGCGGCCCGGCCATTTCAAGGCCTTTCGGCCGGAACTGACCAAATAGTCCAGACAGCCCCCCAAGCCCAGGGTTACGGCCTTGAGGTTCGGGGCTTGGCTCAAAAGCAGAACAAAATCCGCGGACGACTCCCCGGCCCCCAGCAGCAGGGCTTCGGCTCGACTCAGTCTCTTGGGGGAAGAGACGACGGCCACGTTCTTCAGTTCGCCCAAAGGGCCCAGAGTGAAAAGGGCCTCGTCCCGGGTCCGGCCGGTCCTGTTGTCAATCAGGGTGATTCGGACCGGATAGAACAGATCGTCAATAATTTTGGCCAGTTCGGTTCTGACCGCCGGACCCCGCTCGTTGACGGCCATGATGACCTCGACTTTGCGGACCAACGGCCAGGGTTCGGGGGGGAGATCGGCCTTTATCTTGCGGACATTGTTCTGAAATTTTTCGGGGTCCCGCCGCTGGACCGTGCCGATGTGATCCTGGTAAAGAAAGGCCGGGCTCAGCCGATTCAAGTCCTGGCCGGTCAAGGCCGCGCTGTATTCGCCGGTCAACAGAGGCACATAGATGAAATCGTAGAAAAAGGCCAGTTTCCTGGTCAGGTTCCAGTCGATCATCACCCGGACCGTTTCGTCGTACCCCCCGGCCCGGAAGGCGGCCTCTTTCCGGTGCATCAGACTGACATGAAGGACGTTATTTCGGCCCAGGATGAAATCTCTTTGAAAGCCCCGGGCCACGTAGACCATCTTATGCAAGGGGTACCTTCGCCCGCGAACCTGGTCGGAGGCGAAAACCACGGTGTATAAATCGGAATAGGCCGCCCCGGCCTGGGGGTTTTGGTCCAAGGTTGCGGCCAGGACCTGGAGGTGATGGGGATACCAAAGATCGTCGTCATCAATGTATGCCACGTACTGACCGCGGGCCATTTCCAGGCCGAAGTTGCAGCAGGCCGCCTTGCCCCGGTTGGTTTCCCGATGGTGGTAAACAATCCGGGGATCATTAAAACTCCGGACGATCGGCCCCACGTCCGCGCCGCCGTCATTGATGACCAAGAGTTCCCAATCGGTCAAAGTTTGGCCGACCACGCTGGCCACGGCTTGGCCCAGGTAATCCGGACGATTATAAGTGCAAAGAATTACAGTTACTTTGGGCGCGGCTCCCGGCATGTCCCGCCTTTCTTGATTTTCTTAATAGCGCCGGACCATGACCCGGTTTAAAGAAAAAACTCGGGTCCATTTCGGCCTACTTTAAGGCGAGCAAATCCGGTGCCAAAGAATGAATAAAAATTAATCAATTATATCAGGATGTTTTCAGGTAGATGATCTGGGTCGGCAATATTTGCCCGGACTGTTTCCCTTTTCCCTGGTCTACTGGCTCCCAAGCTCCGGCTTGGGAACCAGCCGGGCGGCAGCGGTGGACGGAGGCGGCCTGGGCCTCATGTCCATGATTTTCACGGGCGGAAAGCCCGTGCCACGACAGGCCACAACGCGGTTTAAGCCATGAATTTCCAGTAAATTTGCACCATTCGGCTATTTGGAGTATTATTTATATTGTAAGCAAAAAACGATAATCGGGAATTGGTTATCCTATCAAGGATAAGGTCAGCGGGGCGCTTGGTCCGGCTAGTGATGACTTACAGCCAAGGAGGCCGAAATGTCCGCCCGACCAATCCTAACTCAAACCGCCCTCTCGATTCTTGAAAAAATCAGCCAAGCTGTTTTTTTGATCGACCGGCCGGGCCGTCTGATCTGGGTCAACCAAGCGGCCGGCCGTTTTCTTGGTTATTCCCAGGATGAACTCCTCGCCTTAAGCCTTTTTGATCTCGAAGCCGGCTTGACTCCATCAGACTGGGCGGACCGTTGGGCCGAAGCGGGACGTGGGGGCGTCCTGGAGGGCCGTTCAGAGCACCGCACCAAAGAAGGCTTAACGCTTCCGGCCTGGTGGCGGGCCGGCCCGGTCAAACCAGAAGGCCTGGAGGGCCTGAGCTTGATCGTCACTTACCCCACCGACGACATCACCGGCCGGAAGCAGGCCGAAGAAGAACTGCGGAAGGCTGAAGAAAAATATCGCTTGATCGCTGAAAACACCAGCGATTTTATCACGGTGATGACCTTCAGCCTCGACCCGGTCTATACTTATTTCAGCCCCTCCCACAAGTCCCTCGGCTACGATCCTGACCGGTTTATCGGCAAATCGGGCCGCGAACTTATTCATCCCGACGATATACGTCGATTCAGGCCTTTACTGAAAAGATATGTGGCCGGCAAGGAAGAAGGGCTTTTAGAGGGCAGCCCCATGGGGCCCTCGGAAAAAATCGAATTCCGGGTCAAGGACGCGGCCGGGAATTGGCGCTGGCTGGAAAGTACGGTCAACCCCGTCAAAAACGAGTTTTTGATCTTCGTTTCCAAGGACATCACCGAGCGCAAACTGGCCGCCGAGGCCCAGCGGCGAAGCGAAAAAAAATATGACGATATTTTCCACCACATTCAGGACGTCTATTACGAGGTCACCCTCGAGGGCGAAATCCTGGAAGTCAGTCCTTCGATCCAGGATTTTTCGGGGTATAAACGGGAAGATTTAATCGGTAAATCAATGTACGATCTTTACGTCGATCCTCGAAAGCGGGATGAATTCATTCAGGAGCTCCTGCTCAAGAAAAAGGTGGCCGACTATGAAATCGTTCTGAAGGATAAAAACAGGACCCCCGGCTATGGCTCGATCAACGCCAAACTAGTCTGCGACGAAGACGGGCGGCCGACCAAAATAATCGGTTCTCTCCGCAACATCACCCGACTCAAGCAGGCCGAAGCCGCTTTGCGGGAAAGCGAAGAGATATTTCATAGCGTTTTCGCCGAATCTTCCATCGGTTTGGGGCTTTTTGACGCCCAAGGCCGTTTGCTCGAGGCCAACCGGGCCGCGCTGGACATCTTCGGAGTGATCGATCCGGCTGAAGTCAAAGGCTTTGATTTATTCAGCGACCCCAGCGTTTCCCAGGAGGTCATAGCTCGTCTGCCGGAAGTGGAATCGCTCCATTTTGAAACCGTGTATGATTTCGAAAGAGTCAAGAAGCTGAATCAATACCAAACCAAAAAATCCGGGACCATGGACCTTGATGTAGTGATCACCCGTTTGGGCCGGTCCGGCCGGCCGGCCTTCACCGGTTATCTGGTCCACGTCCAGGACGTGACCGCCCGAAAGCGGACCGAAGAACAGATTCGCATCCTCAGCCAGGAACTTTTAAGGGCCCAGGAGGCCGAGCGGCAGAGGATCGCCCGGGAGCTCCACGACCACGTAGCCCAGGACCTGTCGACCTTGAAGATTGGCTGTGAAACCCTTTTCAATGGTCAGGAATCCCTCCCCCTGGAACTCAGACGAAAAACGGCCGAACTCTCCGAGCGACTGGCGGGAACGATCCGGGCGGTGCGCGAACTGGCCTATGACCTGAATCCGGCCGGCTTGGACCGACTGGGATTGATCCGCACCGTCCGCCGGTATTGCCGTGATTTTTCCGAAAGAACCGGAATAAACGTGGAGTTCCATTCGGTGGGTCTGGAGGATTCGCGGCTTGATTTTCACACGGAAATAAACCTGTTTCGTTTGATTCAAGAAGGCTTGAACAACATCAGGCAGCATGCCGGGGCCGGTCGGGCCGCCATCCGGCTGGCCGCCTCATTCCCGGAAATCATCCTGCGGATTGAAGACGACGGCCGGGGTTTTGATGTAGAGAAACGGTCGCTGGCCGCCTTGAAGGAAAAACGCCTGGGTCTGACCAGCATGGTCGAACGGGTCAAGCTGCTGGGCGGCCGGATAACCATTAAGTCGCGTCCGGGAGATGGGACCCTTATTTCCATCAAGGTCCCTTTTCAGGAGGTCAACCATGTCGGACCAAACCAGCGTCCTGATCGTTGACGACCATCCCCTTTTCCGGGAAGGCCTGAAAACCATCATCTCCCGCCACCCCGGCTATGAAGTAGCCGGCGAAGCCGGGAGCGGCCGGGAAGCCTTGCGCCTGGCCGAAGAACTAAGACCGGACCTGGTCATCATGGACATCTCTTTGCCGGACGTCAGCGGCATCGATTTGACCAGGCAAATCCGCCAACTTATCCCCCAGGCCCGCATCCTGATGGTCAGCATGCACGCCCAGCCCGAGTACATCGCCGAAGCCTTCCAGGCCGGAGCCACGGGCTACGTGGTCAAGGAATCGGCCGCGGCCAGGCTGCTCCAGGGCTTGGAAGCCGTGACCAGGGGCGAATATTTCCTGGACGGCCTCGTGGCCCGCCAGGTGGTTGAAATTCTAATGGAAGGCCCGGCCAAGGCGGACAAACCCGCCAACGCCGCCTACCAGACCTTGACCCGCCGGGAACAAGAGGTCTTGGTCCTGCTGGCCGAAGGCCTGTCGGCCAAGGAAGTCGGGGCAAGGCTCTTCATCAGCCCCAAGACCGTGGAAAACCACCGGGCCAAAATCATGGGCAAACTGGGGCTCCACTCCGCCATAGACTTGATGCGCTACGCCCTCAAATACGGCCTGATCGATGCCGATCGCTGGAAGGAATGACCAGCGTTTCAAACTAGGGGAAGTTCCCGAGGTCCCGGGAATTTCCCCCCGCCCAAAAATAAGCCTTCCACGTTATAGACAGATCAGCTGAAATATTGAACATTAACTCTTGTAAGAGGTGCGCCGGGGTTGGGGTTGCCTCTGGAAATACCAGGTTTTAGATGGACTCATCTGAAAACGACATAAAACTGAAACCGCGTTTATAGTTTCCATTTTTAAGCCTGTCCGCAGCCGTCCGTTCGGCCTGAGCCGAACCTATAAGAACCGTCTTTCGAGAGGCTGAGTATGGTCAATCGAGAGTCCCCGGCTTCGACCGAAAGGCCCGCCGGGACCTTAACCGGAACAACCCGACCCGGGGAGCCAGGCCAAAACCGCGAGTTCTTGGACGTGGTCGCCTTGATCAGGAGCATCCAGAAAGCCGAGGGGAACGAAGTCTGTTTTCAGACAGGGCGAACGGCCTGCGGCCAGCCCAATTGCGCTTGGCGCAACTATTGTTTGGGAACAGACTGAAGGTCCCCAGGCCCTGATCCCTCAATCGGGCTTCTCACTCCTGGTTTGACATCGCGTTAAAAAAGCTGACGGTCGGCAGCGTTTTTTCAGCCGGCCCCAGCCGGAGCGATTAGGGTTATTAGGCAAATAGAATAATTAAATTAAACAAGTAAAATTGACGACCCAGAGATGGTCCCAATTTTGCTGGGTCCCCTGGTGGATGAATACTGAAGAAAGGAGACAAGGATGGCGGAACTGTTGATCGTCGATGACCAGCCCTATGTTCGTTACCTGCTGGCCGAAGACTTGGCCCGCGACGGCCATCGGGTGACCATTGTCGGCGACCCTGACTCGATGTGGGCCTACCTTCAGGCGGTTCGGCCGGACCTGGTTCTGCTCGATGTCTTTTGGGCCGGGTACAAAGGGGTCGAAGTCCTGGAAGGCCTCAAGAAACGCTTCCCGAACGTCTACGTTCTGATCGTAAGCTCCCTGGAAAAAATCGCCGGCGATCCCCGCCTGTCGCAAGCCGACGGATATGCGGTCAAGGATTTTTTCTCGGCCGAGGACGTTAAAAGACAAATAGCCGAGCACCTTAAGGTGCGCGAAGCAGTCGAGAACCGACCCGACCTTCAGGCAGCAGGGCGAGGAAAATAACCCAAATAAACAAAGAGCGGACCAAGGAAACCATGATTAAGCCATGGACCAGTGACGATCAGACTGATAAAAAGCGAGTTTTGGTCTTCGCCGATGATTCGGCCTACGCCTTGGTTTTCCATCAAGACTTGACCGCGGCCGGATACGAAGTGAGCATCGCCTGGGGAACGTCCAGCTTCAGGGAAACCATCGAACAGAACCGGCCGGACGTGGTGTTGCTGGCCCTGAATACCGTTCCTTCCGCCGGTCTCGAACTTCTGCCGGACATCCGCCTGGCCTATTATGATTTGCCCATACTTTTGTGGAGTCTTCATCCGGCCGACAGGTACGACTCGCGGGCCATGGCCGCCGACTATTTCGTCCCGGCCGGCTCCAACCTGGAAGACCTCAAGCTCAAAATCAGAATGGCCCTGGAAGCCTGAATTTTTGGCGAAAAGCCAAAATCAGTCCGCCCTGGGCAAAAAGGAAAGGAATCATGGCCGCCAATTTCCGCATTCTCAAGCATCTCAACAGCGACAGCCTCCACTTGAAGCTGGTGGGCGACTTCGACGGCTCGGCCGGCTATGAGCTGGCCAACCTGCTCAAGAAGAATTGGAAGGTGGTGCACAGGGTGTTCATTCACACCGCCGGCTTGCGCTCGGTCTATCCTCACGGCTGCCGGACTTTTCAGAATAATCTCGGTCTGCCCAAGAACGAACTCGACGGGCTTTTATTTACCGGAGACAAGGCCAAGGTCTTGGCGCCCGAAGGGGCCAGGATTCACGGTTCTCGGTCTTGAAACAACCACCCGTCCTTATAAAGGTCCGACCGGTCAGCCCGCAGGACTGACCGGTCGGGATTTCCCCTAGTCGCAAATGCCCTCCTTCAGGGCGTGGGGCGTGGGCACGGGCACGGGCAGACAGCAGTCCTTGTCCGGGTTGTACATCAACCGGTACGAACGCCCGGAGTTGCCTTCCTTATGCATGACCGCCCAGCCGCGGACGTAATAATCGCAGGCGTCATTGAAGCAGATATACATATGCTCGTTGTCCCAGGTCTGGACAAAAGGGTTATCCGGGACAGCCCATTTGCGCATCTTTTTACCGCAGTACGGACAGGCCAGGGTCTGTTTCACAGCTCTCTTGCGCTCTGCCAATTCCTCCAGGGTCAGCGTCTGTCCATAATTCAGCTTAAGCTCCGGCCGGGGCTTCCGACTCGGGTCTCCGCCCAGTTTATCGGCATAGACCGCGTAAACCGGGTCGCTGGGCAAACCCAGACCGGCATACTTGTCGTCTTGGGGCCGAGGCAGACCCTTGGAGGCAAACACCTTGGGCTTTTCAAAAATCCCCGAATCCCTGAAAAAATCCTCGACCAGCAGGACCCGCTCTTCTTCACCGGCTTCCCGCCAGACCTTGACCGCCTTCTGAGGGAACATCCGGTTGGAGAAGATGACCAAAAACAGCCCGCCCGGCTTAAGGACCCGCCCGACTTCCCGGAAGACTTCCACCGGCCTGGTCAGATAGTCGACCGAAACCGTATTAATCACCACGTCGAAGGTTTCATCAGGAAAAGGGAGGTTCTGATCCCGGTTGAGATCGTGAATGACGGTCCGGGTCAGCGCCAAGTTCTTCGTCAGTTCGTTGGGATTAAGTCCCAGGCCGACCACTTCGGCCGGGTGCAGCTCCGGCGGCAGGTGGGAATCCCAGCCGGCCATCAAATCCAGGATGACCGGGGCTTCTTCCACCACCAGGCGGCCGATGATACGCTCGACCGTGGACAAAGCCTGAGCATCTAAATGTTCAATAAAGCGATCTTTAGCGTAAAACTCGCCGTCATCGCTCTCGTCCAGCCGGGAAAAGGCGTCCGCAGCCAGAAGAGGACTGAGATAAAGGTCTGCTTCCTGACTGAGTTCAGAATAATGGTTCATTTTTCGCTCCCTATACCTTTCGCTATGAAGATAAGCGAAAGGATTAAGTTAAGCGCGCCGGTCGAGCAGTCCGGTCTTGATTCGATGAATAAATCAGCTCATCGATATCTGGACCGAATCAAGTTGGTCTCCAGTTAAAAAGTTAAATACGAAAATATGGTTGTCAAGAAAGGGGGTGAAATGAGATTAAAGACCTTGGTCCCCGGTTGCGGGGTCAGGAGCTTGAGAAGCGGAGGCGGCCTCCGGACAAAGTTGGAGACCGCCGGTCGGCTTTCCAGGTTTGTGAGTGGTTATTCCGGATTCTTTTCCGGAATCTTGGCTCGCTCTTCCAGCACCGACTTCAAGACCTTGAGGGCTTGGTTGACCACGGGCATGCCGCCATAGGTGAACATCTGGAAAATGACCTCGGCGATCTCCTGGGACGAACAGCCCACGTTCAAAGCCGCCCAGATGTGAAACCTCAGCTCTTCGGTCCGTTCCAGGACGGTCAGGGCGGCGATGGTCGCCAGTTGGCGGGTCTGATGCGGGATTTTCTCCCGGGAGTATATCTGCCCGGTGATAAAAATGGACAGGTCTTTGGCCAATTGCGGATCAAAAGAACGCCAAAGCTCGTAAGGCAAATCCCCGGTCAAACCCTCGAAATACAGCGCGGCCGTCTTTTTGGTCTTTTCTTTCAGTTCTTGGCTCATGGCTTTTCTCTCCTGAAACAGCAGGCGGCTCTTGAACCGCCGCCCGGTTTGAATCTTGGCCAACCGGAAAATGGGCCGTTCGAGGACAAAGAGCGGTATTCGCGACCTGATTATCATTATTTTCTTTTACTCGAATTTTCAAGTCTTAAATGTGATTGAGCATTTTGCGTGGTTGAATATTTCCCGAAATAAGCCGGCCGAGCCTGGGCGCGAGAACCGTCATCTTTAGGGGCGACGCATGCGTCGCCCCTACGGGCACCGTGGGTCGCAAGGGCAAACCTTGCCCGCCTGCGCCTGGTCTTCTCCCAAAGGAGGGCAATAAAGGTGGTTGTGCTATTCATATCACCCCACCCCGGCCCTCCCCGTCAACGGGGAGGGAGCAAAAGGAATCCTCCCCACTTCTTCTTTCCCCCCTTTGACGGGGGGATGAAGGGGGGCCTCTTCCCCGTTGACGGGGGGATGAAGGGGGTATGCGGCGATGGCGGCAGACTTTCCTCCCTGGCGGCGGTGGATAAAAGCGGCCTGGGCCTCCTGGCCATGATTCCCACGGGCTGGAAGACCGGGCCGCGATCGGCCGCCGTTTACCGAAGGATTCCATATCCATATAGTAATATTTTGACATGCTGCCGCTTTATATGCTATAAAAGCTATTATTCTTCTACAGGTTATCCAGCCTTGAAAACCGGAAGCCGGGGCCCGGCCCAAAGCTTCAATTCAGGTGACCGACTCGTCCTTTAAAAGGAGAAGGTGGTGAACAAGGCCAAAATTTTGGTGGTCGAGGATGAATTCATTGCTGCTCGGAATATCAAAAACCATTTAGAGGGCGCGGGTTATCAGGTCAGCGGTCTGGTCCCTTCGGGAGAGGAAGCCATTGCGCATGCGGAAACGGAGCGGCCCGACCTGATCCTCATGGACATCGCGTTAAACGGAAAAATTGACGGCATCGAAGCGGCTTGGCGCATCCGTTCCAAGCTGGACGTCCCGGTGGTTTATGTCACCGCCCTGGACAATGATGAACTTGTGGCCAGGGCCAAGGAGACTGAACCTTTCGGCTACATCATCAAGCCCTTTGCCGGCAAGAATCTGGAGGTCTCCATCGAAATGGCTCTGCACCGGCACCTCTCCGAAAAGCGGCTCAGGGAGGCCGAAACCAGGTATCGGGGGATTTTCGAATATTGCAGCAGCGGCTTTTATCTGCTTGAACCTCTGGATGAAGGCGGAGATTTTCTGATAAGGGAGATGAACCGATCTGCAGAACTGCTTGATCGGGTGAAAAAAGAAGAAGTCTTGAGCCGGTCTTTCCGGGCAGCGTTTCCCGGCGCTGAAAAATGCGGTTTGCTCGATTATATTCAAAAAGCTTATCGAACCGGCCGATCAGAGTATGTTCCGGGACTCTTCTATCAGGATGACAGAATTTCCGGCTGGCGGGCCTGCTGTGTGTATCGTCTGCCTTCCAACCAAGTGGTCGAGCTTTTTCAGGACGTGACCGAATATAAACAGTCCGAGTTGGAAAAAGAAAGAATGATCGAAGAGTTGAATGAAACAGTTAACAAATTCAGCCGCTTAAACGGTCTGTTGCGCATCTGCGCTTCCTGCAAAAAAATCCTGGACGAAAACGGCCGGTGGCGTCAGATCGAAGCTTATATTCAAGACCGTTCCCAAGCCAAATTTACTCACACCATCTGTCCGGAATGCACCCGGCGGCTCTACCCTGATTTGTTCAAGGAATAGAACCGATTTAAAATCATCCCGTGCCGGCGGATCGGGACATTCAGGCCATGTTGTTGCGGGTGCGGCCCCTTTTGGGCGCTCATCCGGATATCATGAAGGAGTATCTTTTTTACCGGAGCGAGATCGAATTTCAAAAACCCCGCCTGGATCGGGCCGAAATCAAGGCCCTGCAGCGTTTCGACCGCTTTTTGCTCAATTACAAGGACTGGATTGTTCGAGAAGTTTATGACCCGGAGATTTTGGCCGAAGCCAGGGACCAGTTCGATTTTGACCATTGGTGGTGGTATCTGGACGAACCGGGCGGCGGGCAGAACCCTTGGCCGGAAGCTCGATCCTTGAGGGAAGACTGACCGACTCACCAAAAATAGGGCCGGATTTGACCCGGCCAAGTCTTTAATCCCCACATATCAAGAAAAATCAAAAGTCTTGACCTATTAGAGTAAACTGGTATTATAAAGGACAGGTCTCTGCCGAGGGCGAACTTGTGTCCCCTCAATCTGATGAACGGGAGTGCTTTCTTAACTCGTCCGTGTCTGCTCGGTCATATGGGCTGGTTAACCCGATGAACCAGCCTCCGAGGAGGGTGCGGCTTGTGTCGGCCTGAGCGCCGGTTTTGACATGAACCAGGAGCCCCAACAGCTTAAAGAAATATCGGTGGACGAACTCAAGGTGGGCATGTACGTCCAGGACGTGGGCCGAGGTTGGCTCTATCACCCCTGGCTGACCAAAAGCAAGCGCATCAGCACCGCCGAGGACATAGAAAAGCTCAAGGAATACGGCATAACCAGGGTCGTGGTCGACTTGGCCCGCGGGGATGCCGAAGAACCGGCGGAACAGCCTGACCGTTCCGTCCAGCCGGTCGAACCGCCGGAACAGGCCGCCCCGGACAATAAAGAACCCCAGGAAGAGATAGAAAAGGTCGAGCGGCGGAAAGGCTCCCGGCCGGACAAGCGTCCTGATTCGGTGCCGCTAGAGAAGGAATTGCCCCAGGCCCGGGAGACTTATTTCGAGGCCTTGGGGCTGATCCGGGAGTTCATGGCCGATATTGAGGCCGAGCGCCGGGTCGACATCGGCGAAGTCTATCACATGGTCGACGAAATAATCGACAGCGTCTACCGCAATCGGGCCGCCTTCGCCACCCTATTAAAACTCCGGGAATATGACGACTATATCTTCGCCCACCCCTTGAATGTGACCGTCCTGGCCCTGACCCTGGGCCGGCAGGTGGGCCTCCAGCCGGGCCAGCTTCGAGAGCTGGGCCTGGGCACCATGTTTCATGACGTGGGCAAGGCCTCCCTGCCGCCCAAGATATTGATCAAACCGGGCAAACTGACTGACGAAGAGTTCGAGATCGTCAAAAAGCACCCGGTGATCGGGGCCAAGATGATGAAACAGTACCCCGACATCCCGCCTTCCTCCCTCCGGGTCATCCTCTATCACCACGAACGCAGCGACGGCAGCGGCTACCCCAAAGGACTGTCCGGCGATCAACTGGACCCCTTCATCATCATCAGCGGTCTGGCCGACGTCTTTGACGCCTGTTCATCGAAAAGGGTTTATAACAAAGGCGTTCTGCCCTATCAGGCCCTGCGGGTCATCTTCCGGATGAGAGGCACGGGGTTTCCTCAATACTGGGTCGACCAGTTTATTTTCTGTATGGGCATCTACCCGCCAGGCACCGGGGTCCAACTGAACACCGGAGAAATCGGCGTGGTTACGGCCATAAATTTCAGCAGCCTTTTGCGGCCCAGGGTCAAAATAGTCATCGACACCAACGGATTTCCCTTGGCCAAACCCAAACTCATCGACCTGAACGACCCCAGCTTCCTGCAAAGGGAGATCATCAAACCGGTGCCCAACCAAAAACTCGGTATCGACCCGGCTACTTTGATCGAGACGTAAAGAATCTCTTAACTTCCTTTATTTTCGATTCTCGGCCAAAAACCATCCGCCGCCGGTCGCCTTTGAATCCGCTCTGAGGGAATCATCCGCATGGTTCGATGAAAGAAAACCGGGAATCATCCGGGATTGGTTTTGTCGAGCAGGCTGAGTAAAAAGGCGCCGTACCCGCTGTTGACCATTGATTCGGCCAGGTGGCCCAGTTGGGCCTCGTCAATGAAACCCATCCGAAAGGCCACTTCTTCCAGACAGGCCACCTTCAATCCCTGGCGTTTTTCCAAGGTCTCGATAAAAGTGCCGGCCTCAAGGAGAGATTCGTGGGTGCCGGCGTCCAGCCAGGCGAAGCCCCGACCGAAAAGCTCGACCCGGAGCTGGCCCCGACGGAGGTACTCCAGATTGACGTCGGTGATCTCCAGCTCGCCTCGTTTCGAGGGCTTGAGGTTCGAGGCGATCTCGACCACCTGGTTGTCATAAAAATAAAGGCCCGGCACGGCGTAATTGGTCTTGGGTCGAGCCGGTTTCTCTTCTATGCCGATGACTTGGCCGGACTGGTCATAGTCGACCACGCCGTATCTTTCCGGGTCCCTGACCCAATAACCGAAGATCAAACCGCCCTGGTCCAGGGCTACAGCCCGGCGGAGAAGCTCTTGAAAGCCGTGGCCGAAGAAGATGTTGTCGCCCAGGATCAGGCAGACCTTGTCCCGGCCGATAAAATCGCGGCCGATGGTGAAAGCCTGGGCCAAGCCTTCCGGCCGGGGTTGTTCGGCGTAAGTGAAATTCACTCCCCATTGGCGGCCGTCCCGGAGCAGGCGCTTGAACAAAGGCAAATCCTCAGGCGTGGAAATGATCAGGATGTCGCGGATGCCGGCCAGCATCAGCACCGAAAGAGGATAATAGATCATGGGCTTGTCATAGACCGGCAGAAGCTGCTTGCTCACGGCGATGGTCACCGGGTGGAGTCGGGTCCCGGCGCCGCCGGCCAGGATTATTCCTTTCCAACCATGAGCGGTGAAGGAAACCGGTTTGTCGATCACAGGCAAGCCTCCTGAACCGGCGGCTTTTGAGACCGGCCTTTTTCAAAAGCCCGACCGGTTTATTGGCCTTCTGGTATTACACCCCTTGGTTAAAAGTCAATCAATTTCCTTTTCGGGCCGCCATGAAATCACAACGAATAACCCAATCTTTAAGGGAGGACGGAGAACCGCTCCAAATTTTTTGACCAATTCTTTTTTCAATCCGGCCGGGCTGTTTCTTTGAACACCGGATTACTCGGCCGAAAGATGCTTGCGGAATAAAAAAGATTGAAGCTCACCCGCTCCATTTTAACCAAATCCTGTTTGACCAGGTCCGCCAGGAATTTCGTGGCGTCGTTTCGGTGAAGACCCAAGGCGATGCAGACATCATCCAGGGTGCATGGACGCCGCTGAAGCAGGTTCAAAACTTCGTCTCGGCGTCCGGGAAAAATGGTCGGCCCGACCGTCGAATGGGGCTCTGAAATTATTTCGGCGTTTTCTCCGAAAAGTTCAAGCAACTCCTTCATCTTTTCCTCACTGACCGGGGCGGCGAAGTCGAAGGCCGGAGGTCGGGTCACTGTGTTGAGTTGAAGGCGGTCGGGGCTGATTGCTCGGGCCAACGAGGCTATTTTGGCGGCTTCGTCCCTAAGGCCGGTTATCCCTTCCAGAAGAAAAACCTCCAGCCAGATCAATCCGCCGAACCCGGTCCGAAAATCGATCATCCCTTTAATGATTCGATCAAAGTCCAGGGCCGGGTGAGGACGATTGACGTGATTGAACATGACCGCGTCGCCGGCATCCAAGGAAGGAATGACCAGGTCGGCCCGGGATAATTCTTCTTGGAGGTCCGGCTCCCAGAGAAGCGTGCCGTTGGTCAAGACCGCGATAGACTTGTCAGTGATTTCTTTCAAACGGCCTATTATCCGGCCGCAAGCAGAGTGCAGAGTCGGTTCGCCCGAGCCGGAAAGGGTGATGAAATCGAGTTGGACTTCGGCCTGAAGTTTCCGTTCGACCTGACGGAGAACTTCATCCGTAGGAACATATTTTTGTCGGTCAATGGTTTTACAAGTGGTCGGTCCGAGCTGGCAATAGACGCAGTTCAGGGAGCAAGTTTTATAGGGGACCAGGTCCACCCCCAAAGAGCGTCCCAAGCGGCGGGAAGGAACCGGGCCGTAAACATAAGTGTGACTATTGGCTTCCAATTTGATTTTCCTCTAAAAATTAAAAAGAATTGTTTTTGAAACGACGACCGCCCCGTCTTCCGCAGCCTCCCTTGCCGAAACGGCCTCTGGGACAAAAGGCCCCCCAGGTCGGGACTTCATCCGCATCAAACATCCGAAAGACCGCCGCCCAAATTTCAGCCTCGTTGGAAACAAAAGGCCAGGCTGGTCCTTTCTGGGATTTGGTCATCAAATCATAAGCTTTTCGCGTGGTTTCGCGACCTAAAACTTGGTAAGCTTCATTGATTTCCTTCAGACGTTCCTCACTGCCCGGGTCGCCCCCGTTGCGGTCGGGATGATATTGCTTGGCCAGACTTCGGTAAACCTTTTTTATTTCCTCCGAAGAAGCCGCCGGTCCGACGCCCAAAACTTGGTAATAATTTTTCAAGGCCATGCCCTGACCTCATCTAGCGTTCTCGCCGGCAACCCTCGCCGGTCGAGCAAGGCGGGGTTTCGCACCTCTCCTCCCGTCCACAGCAGGTCCGGCCCGGACCCCTCTCCGCGACCCGGCTTAAAAAAGAGGCCGGCGACATGATCTTATTCAGGTCCGGACTGCCGCATTTCGGGCAGGCCGGGGGCCCTTCATTTGGGCCTGTGAGAAATTCAGAAATATGTCCGCACGATCGGCACTCGAATTCATAAATCGGCATCTTGGCCGCCTCCTGAATCCCGGCTCTGAGTGGGCGTGGATGCTTCCGGTAGATTAGCTCAGGGGGCGCCGTCAACCTGAGACGCCCCCTAATCCCTTACTCTTCAGTCTTTTCTTTTCCTAATTCGTCCAGGCGTTTCTCCACCAGGTTTAATTCGGCCCTAAGGTCTTCAGCCAAATCTTTTAGAAATTGGCTTTCGGTCTTGGCCGACCAAGGGTAATAGCCCCACCGAACGGAGCCCCCCATCGTCCGCCGAAACCCCGGCCTCGACCGAAGCCTCTGACTCGACCGAAACCCCAAGGGCCTCGATAACCACCGGCCGGGTAATATCCGGTGCAATAACCTAAACCACGTCCCGTCCTTGGGCCGTAACCCCAAGGACCTGTGCGGTCAAATCCGGGCATGACGGCACCTCCTTAACCATCATTATTAGAAGCCGTCTCAAAAATGCCTCAGCAGGATGACGATGCACCCGAGTTGAACCATACCCAGGAAATTATGAAGGTGGTATTCATATCTAACCACAAGCCGGCGGAAGTTTTGAAGCCAAGCGAAGAGTCGTTCAATCTTCCATCGGCGTCGGTATCGTCTCAAGGGCCTTCCATCCTGGGTCTTGGGCCGTTTCCGGTTGTTCTTATGAGGAGCGATCATGTCCACTCCCAGCGTTTTGAGTTCATCATCAAGGGGGTC